>Ga0302221_10002196_pt1 | contig 12257 bp, 5 predicted proteins | sample II_Palsa_E2_1_FD_193517 | JGI IMG/M metagenome (GOLD analysis project Ga0302221, IMG submission 193517) | Peat permafrost microbial communities from Stordalen Mire near Abisko, Sweden - II_Palsa_E2_1 | ecosystem: Environmental > Terrestrial > Soil > Palsa > Peat permafrost | place: Sweden... | reverse complement strand
ATATTTCCACTAAGTAGTAAGGAACAATCTGACAACGGCTCTCTCAACGACGGTTTAGTGAACGGAGCTTTGGCCCCACTGTAACTGTGGGTGGAGGGAAAAGGGGAGCTTGTGCAGTTCAAACCCACAGGTTTGGGAGCCAGAATGCATTGCACCGCACTGGCGAGGCCGCCAATCAAAATAGCAAGAACCGATGTTGATAGCCCGGCTAGACCTGAGCACCAAGTGGGCTAACAACTTGCCACACTCAACTTTACTAGGCGCAGAACGGGTCTCCAGATGTTGGTCAATCTCAGGTGTTGGCGGTAGCGAACGCCGGCCGGCAGGGGCCAGACTGCGTCCATGTGAAATCTTACTCCATAATTGAAAAAGCTGGTTCGGCAGATATCCGCGCGGGTAACGCAAGGTCGGCCATAAGCCCCCCGTTTCAGCTTTATTTATTTATATGTTCTGGTGTTTTCCCTTTTAGAATTTGATTCGGGTTTCACATATGAAACCCCAACAATTGTTGCCTCAGCTCATTGGCTAGTAGCTTGAAGGCGCGACAATTGGCGCTGACAGATGGGCGTGGAGAGAACGGACAGAAAGCGTATGATTCTACTATAAACGAGATACTAGACACACAGGGAAACACTCAAAGAAAGCTCAACTAGTTGTTCTCATTGCTCCTATAAACCCGACACGTAAGCCTCATACCTCGATCCATCTCATACAATACAATGCCATCCAATAAAGATCGTTTATATGTTGCTCTGTATGCCCGTGCAGGGGCTGCAACTATGCCTGGAGGAGAAGACAAGTAAGTCATAGGCTCCCTAAAGGGTCTTCCCTGCCCGAGTTACGACAGTACCTTTGAGGGGAGAGCTCGAGCCGAACTACAACCCCCAAACTAAAGTGAAATTCTTGAGGTGGAGCCAGTTATAAAGATGCTAATCCATCGCCACTGCTAGGTATCATTGGGCCCTGATGGTCGGACCCAAAAAAGAAATTGAAGGTGCAATGGGCATGCGATATCACGCAAAAGAGCGAATGATTGCGCCTCACCAAATAGAGTGGTATTTCGAGGAGAGAGATGTGAGTCTTCTGGCAACAAGCATGCTGCTCGTCCGTGTTATGATTGGAAAAGTAGAGAGCAAGGATCGGCTTGTGAGCACCCTTCGCAAGGTGCCAATCAGGCAAGAACAAGCAGGATGGAACTGTGTAGGCTGGGTGAAAGAGGCACTGGAGGCTCTCAATGCTGACGGCAGAGCCCTTGGTACCAGCGTGACTGAGTGGCAAGCAGTACGGAATGGAGCAATGTGGTATGTCCAGAAAAAGAAGGATGAGCATCGTTTTGATGGACAAGGCAGTTTCGATATGAGGTTGGCAGCAACATATGACTTGCTAGATGGTAAAGAGACGGTACCCTGAAAGCTATTGTAGATATGTTATCTGCGCAGACTTGGCATGAAAGCAGGTGTGTCGGGTTAGGGAAAATTGGATATACATACATTAATAGCTTTAAAAATCCCCGAAATATTTCTGACGGAGCCTTTCCATTTCTAATGCTTCCGGCATCGGGTCCAGGAATTTATCAATCTCCTCTCGCCAAAACCAATTCATCGGGCTTACTTGTGAAGCCGTGGTATACTCCCAATACGATGGATACCAGCCAGCTGTCTCCCAGTCAATAATTCCCACAATTACATCGCCGCGGACAAGAATATTCAAGCTACTTAAGTCGCCATGGGTAAAGACAGGCGGCGGCCAAGCTCTATCTTGCAAAGTTACGAGCTTACTAAATTCGGGGAGGGCATTCGGATCTGCATCAAGTCCCCCCCTCAAGTGTCGATGGAAGTCGTACACACTCTCGAAGGGCCCATGGCACATCGACTTCCCAGGCAGCCGACAGTCCCATATAGGTCCACCATCGACGTTACACACGCCTTGTTTTTTTTGCTGTCGTGGAGGAGGAGGTATGTTCCGCATCTCATCCACCATTCTTTTGAGCTGCTGGAGTATCTTTGCTTTCGATTCGTCACTGCGTTTAACCCATGTTCTTCCTAACATCTCGCCATTTATTCTCTCCATTACGATATATGTCCGGCCTTTGCGAGTAAAGGCGCAATATACCTTGGGGACTGGTATTGAGGTATTTTGGGCGATAAACCGCATTGTTGATGCTTCCGGAAGATTCCTTAAAGGCCCGAACTTGATACAGAACTTCTTGGAGATAAATATGAGACCTCCATGTCTAGGGACGATGTGTTTGAGAAGCTTAACAGCTGCGAGGACGAGGAAACGGCGAAGAGGAGTATTATTGATGGGTTGTGTCTCAGTCGAAGGTTCGGTAGGAAGGTCTGCCATTTGCACCTAATCATCGTCAGATTATTCTTCAGTAAGGATATGCTTCGTACCAAAAGGCAGTTTGTCTTGGTTGGAGAGGGTCTTCATCAGGCTTTTGTGTGATATCGGACAAAGAGCAAGGTTCACCAACCAACAATTTTGGAGGCAGAAAGCTTGTGTGCCTCAGGCAAAATCATCAACCACCAAAAGTCGGCCACTTTACCACCTAATCTTCAACGAATCTATTGATAAAACTTTACATAACTTATGCAATTTAAGATAATTGTTTGTTCTTAGTCTCCAGAGCAATTTTAAGGCTATTAGAAAGGAATTATCCCTTCGTCCGGTGAGACATTTCCCACACTAGCAAGGGTGGTTTTGCACAGACCACCAATCATAAAATTATGTATCTTTATGTACTTTTACATAGAAATTTATTAGTAAGCTACCTTGACAGAACCTCCAGGAACGAAATCGCGTCTCCCGCCTACTATAAACTACGCGCTTTAGCAATAGACGCTACTGCAATATCCCCTACAGCACCCGCACAATCTAAGAAATAAAAGACTCGTTGTGACGGCGGCATACGCCACACGTCACCTGGCGACGACACACGTCGCATAACTGCCGCACCACGTGCGCCACTGGTTTGAAGCTAAGGAGACGTCGGGGATAACTTACTTCTCTTTCCTCGACTTCTCTTCTTTCCTCCTTAGCTTTAAGTTTTAGTTAGACCTAGGAATCGAGATCTCTGTTCACGACACCTGCTTAGTTCCTGCCGTTACATTACTTAAAGCTCCTTTACTCCCTGCAGCTAGTATCGTATCTTACAGGCTGCGCTTATTGTCATTGTTACGTCAAGTCATTATTATTGTCATTGTTATTGTCATTGTTATAGTCATTAGTGTTGTCGACAATACGAACGTCGTCAGCACGCCTTATTGTCATTGTTATTATCACTGGATTTTTAATATTGACGGCAATACGAACGCTGCCAGCACACCCTTGTTTTACGATTTTTTTGATTTTTACGCCTCTTTTTTCGATATCCCCTTGAAATGGACCCTTTTCAAGCACAGGTTCAAGCCGAGTTCGAACGCTTGCGCGCTAAAATCACGACGTTATAAGCTTAGCTTACCGTTCCGTCGACAACACCACGTCCCCGGGCAAGACTCCCTGACCTTGACAAGTTCGCTAGATCGACTTACAAGTTCGACACCTGGCTCCCTTCAATCAAAGCCAAGCTACGGGTCGACGGCGAGACTATTAAAGATGTCGTTACGCAATTTTATTACGTTTACTTAAATCTCGACAACTCCGTTCAAAGCATAGTCCTCTTATAATTATCGATTGCTAAATCTAGTTAGATTTAAGATTATAACTTGATTTTAAAATAACTCGTGCAGGTATACGATAACCCGAATAAGCAGCAAGAAGTAAAGGATAAACTATATCGACTTAAATAAGTTATCGACTTCTTGTTTACTTATATTACTAAATTTAAATATATCTTTTATAAAGCTAATAGCGGAATCTAAACGGACATTAATAAAATCATTAACTTCAAGAATAAGTTAAATAACGTTATTCGTAATCGATTATAAAACTAGTTAAATTTATTAATAACTTATCTTAAATATCTTTAAATCGTTTAATAATTTATATTAAAAATAATTATTTTATTATATATTTAAGTTTTAAAAATTAATATAATTATAATAATTAATGCTTTTATAATAATTCTTTTAAATCTTTTTTTCTTTTTTTCTTTAAATTTATTAAATTTATTTATTTTATTAAAAATATTAGCTCGCTTTATAATATTAAAGTTATACGATAAATATAAATAAAATATTAAATATATTAAATATAATTTAAAAGACTATTAAATTAAAAATTATTCTTTAACTTTATATAATACTTTTATTAAAATTATCTTTAATAAATAAGTTATAATCGTTATTATTAATAATAATAATTATAACGATTATAATAATTTTAATGATTTTGAATTAAATAATTTTTACGATAAAATTAAAAGCAAGCTAAAAATTAAAATAAATAAAATAATAATTAATTAATTAAAGATTAATTAAAGACAATACGTTAACTTAAATATTTAAAAATAAATTATTTTTTTAAAGATTTATTTATATATATTCTTTTTATTATTTCTTTTATTTTTATTTTATCTTTAATACTTAAAATAAGTTTTTTTTTAAAAAAAGAATAATATAATAATAATATATATTATATATTACTTAATGACGATATATATTATATAATTACTATATCACGTGCATTACTAGTTTAAAACTAAAGAAATATCGGGAATAACTTATTTTTTTTCTCTTAACTTTTTTTCTTTTTTTTTAACTTTAAATTTTAATTAAACTTAAGAATCAAGATTTTTATTCACGACACTTATTTAGTTCTTGCTATTATACTCGTTCTTTTAAAGATATACTTTATAGTCTTAAATCTTATAAAAATATTTCGTTTAAGTCTTTTTAATTTAAATTAAAACAAAAAGTAAAAATAATATTATTTTTATTTTTTCTTAAAAATTTATATTTATTTAATTATTTTAATTTATTCTTTATATTAATATTTTTTTAAATAATTATTATAAATATAAATTAATATATAATTTTTTAAAAAATAAAAGTTTTATAAAAGTAAACGCGGAAATAAATAAATTTATTAATAAAGAAATTATATATATTTTTTAATATAATTATATATATAAAGATTTATAATAAGTCTTAAATTAAAATATATTAAAATATAAACTTTAATTAAAAAATTTTATACTTAATAATAAATTATATATTTTTATATTACTTTAAATAAATTAAGTATTATTATTATATTTCGTGTTTTAAAAATAATAATAAAAATAAATATTATTTATTTATTAATAAAATATAATAATATAAACTTAAGTCTTTTATTTTATTAATTTAAATTACTTATCGACATTATTATTTCTTTTTATTAAATATTAATATTAATAAGTTTATAATATAATATTATAATAAATAAATATATTTTTTATTTATTTTATTATTTTATTAATTAATTTAAGTCTTTATATATTTATAAAATATTAAAGAAATTAATTAAATAAAAATATAAAATTTACGGAATTATAAATTATAAATATATATATAATTAACTTTAAAGTTTTTAAGAAAAAAAATATTAAAATATATTTAATTATTTAAATTTTACTTTTATTAATTATTTTGTTTAATATTTTATTCTTTTTTTATTTTATTAATTCTTTATAATATATTTTAATAATTATTTTATAAATATTTATTTATTTTTAAAATTATAAGCTTATAATTTTAATATAATTAAAATAACTCGATTATATTTTAAATTTTTTAAAGATTTAATTAAAATAAAAAATCGTTTTTTAATAAAGTTTTTTTAAAATATTTTTTTTATAATAAAAGTCAAGAATATTTTTTATTTTATTTAATAAAATAATAATATTATTTTTACTTTAAATATAATTTATATTATAAATAAAATAAAAAACTTTTATAAAAAAATTAAAAAATATTTTATAAAAACATTAATAAATAAATAAATTATATAATAAGTTTTTAAAGATAATTATATAAAAAAATTAAAGATTCTTTATTTTATTAATAATTATAATTAATATATAAAAAAATATTAATCTCGTAAATTAATTTAAAAAAAATATATATAATTTATAAGCTTATATTTAAGAATTAATAATTTTTATTTTATTAATTAATTAATATAACTTATATTAATATTTATAAATTATATTAATTAATTTTAAATAAATATTATTTTATTTATTTATAATTTAAAATAAAGTTTTATTATAAATTATTATTATATTTTATAAAAGCGAAGTTATATAACTTATAAATAAGATTAAAAAATAAAAAAATATTTAATCTTGATTTTTAATATTTATATTATTAAAAAAAAAAATTTAAAATTTTTTATATATAATATATATATAAAATAAAGTATAAAAAAATCTTAAAAAAAAATATTAAGTTTTAAGTAAAGTATTTATATTATAATTATACTTTTTATAAAATAAATATTTATAAAATAAAAAAATATTAAAATTAATTTTATTTAATTTATATAAATTATTAATAAATTTATATATAAAAATATATAATTTTATAATTAATAATTTATATAAAATCACTCTTATTAATATAAAAAATATTTTATTAAATAAAGGAATAGTTTTCTTAAAAGAATATATAAATTTATTAAAAGTCGCTTAATGTTTATTTTTATATAATAGAAAACTTTATATATTAAAATGATTTTATAATTTAAAAGTCTTAAATCTTTATTATATAAAGATATAATATTATAATTAATTTATTATTATTCTTTAATTATTTCTTTATAAATATTTAATTTATAATAAAAAAATATTATAATTATAATTATATTATTAATTGTCTTATTAATAACATTAAAAGTCCTTTTAATTATTCTCTCTTGCTTTATTATAATCATTAGCTTGTCTTTAAATTTCGGGACTATAACGCGAATCTCTTATTAAGAAAGAATATAGCTTTAAGTTATAAAGACATAAAGTATAAAAAAACTTATATATTAGATTTATCCGGATAAAGTAAAAAAAGATATATAATACGTTAAGTATCTTAATAAGCGAAGGCAATGCTTATATAATATCGTATTTATAGTTACGCTAACTTAATCGTATTATATGGTATATTATACGAAACTCACGTGAACTGTAGCGTTCTTCTAAAAGGTTCCATGCGCAGCCATGTAAGTGTCTGCTTTTGCACGGAGTTGCGACTCAATCGTTCTTATCCCCATCTCTATCATCGCTGTAAGTTATGAGCGACTGCGCTAACTTACTTTAACTTCAAGCATTTTAAAATCTATACACACCTTAATATCTCTTATATTTTCTTATAAGTTATATTCTGTGGCCACTCAGACACCCTAAACCCCTCCCGCTAGAAAATCACATTCACATCATCACCCTCACGCCTGACTTGCAAAGAGTCTCCTTTTATAATATAACAGACTTCCTCTAACACAGCTCCACCACTGAGCTTATACTATCCTTAATACTTATAAAAGAGTGTTATCCGAGCTCTAGGGCCTCACTACAATACAGGGAATCGTCATCAGCCTTGTAGCTGCTGTGGCGTGCAGATTTATACAAGATCGCCACGCGGGTCAGTACCTCGGATCAAAGGGGTGACGATTTTGGCTAGTGCGAAATATTTAGGCTGTAATTTTAATTATCTCACAACACCAACAATCGAAAGAATTATATACCCAAATCGGCCGATGGGGGAGGGGAACAGGGGGCGAGATAAACTGCCAGCACTGAATGCTGATGCGAAGCGCTTTTTAATAAATCAATGACAAAATGAGGACTTAGCCGGAGCCTTTTGTAGTGTGAGACGTTGCGTGGCGTTGTCGTGCTGCATTTTTTTCAAACTGGCGGAAGAGCAGATTGCGACTTGAAAAGCAGTGATCAATCGGTACGTATTGGTGGAAGTGCCCCATGCCACAAAACAGGGCCGCCTCGATACGGCTGGGATCAGCCTATTTACCGCTGAAACCTACGCTCTTCCGGGCTTCTACCTGATCATATTCCAAGTCAAACCAGGACAATATCTGAGCGCTTCTGATCAAGGAAAAAGGAAACGTCCTTGCTATGCAATGAAGAACAGAAATATCCGACGCGTTGATATACATTATCTTTGCCATCGATCCGAGTCACCAGGATCCCTTCAATGTCAGGAATGTTGTCCGCCACCTGAAGCGCATGGCTTCCTTTGTCCTGCCTTGCCACCAGCGGGCAGAAGTCTATGTCTGGAGCCTTGAAGACCCCGATAATCGAGAGCGGAGACATTGTTCGAGGCTTGAGACTGCTCCTGTCGTCCATGACGCAGATCACGGCGTTCCGGCCCAAGGGTTTTGTGGAGGCGACAAAAGTGTTGTAGTTCCTGTCAGATTGCTGATCGTATTCATGAATCCTAGACCGAGACCAGTGAAACTTTCGGCCTGGAACCAGCGTGGCCCGGATGCTGATAGACCCTTCGAGAACCTGGCCGTAAGGGTTCCCCATATCCACGGGTGCAATCCGTGCTTCTATGAGGTCAAAGAGCTGCGAGAATTTATTAACAATAGAATTCTTGCTATATCTAAATGCAACTTTGCCAAGGACAGACGCCCACGACCAGGAAGGTGCGACATAATTAGGCAATCCGTGTGCCGGACACCGCTTACTAGAGGTGCCATCACTCTGCTTTCCGTCCAAAAGTCGCCAGAGCAAGAACGAAGCGAGTTTGCTCTGCCAGAGACCTGCTAAGTAGGCGTTGTTTGCGCCCCGCGCTTTCATGTCATACATCTTCGCGAGACCAGATAGAGCAACCAACCTGTCAGATTCGTAGGTTAGCTGGCACATCGAGTAGGTTTCGACAATGTAGAACCAGCTATCAACAGAACCTGAATCTTTGCCATATTCGAACTTCTCAAGATCGATGCCATATGTTTTATCGAATGCGTTCGGGATCCCATTCGGGAACGTCTCGCATGCATTGTGATTCATACATCTCCAGAAGAGTTGATCTTTCCCGAAGTGAAGCAGCCGAACGGATAGCGTTCGCTCCTGCATAACCCAGCCTCGACGATTGAGCGGTATCTGTAGCAAACTATCCTCCAGGAAAGCATTGCTGACGACGACGTAAGACCCTCGGATGTCGCTGCGCCCCCTTCCGAGTCCGACAGACATCTCGGTCCAGTTGAGCTCGACTCTGCATGGCTGGACCCTCGATGCGTCTCTTGAGCTAAAGAGCTGCGAGTGGCTGTTTACTGCTCCGCCAGCAGCTATATTGAGTGCTGCGCCGCGGTATATTTCGCCCATGACAGCCGACTCTCGCCGCCAGTCGTCGTCGTCGCCCTGGATGATACACAAGGCGTCGATCCAGAGATAGCGAAACTTAAGCCGGCGTGTAGAGTGTATCGCATCTTGAAAGAGACGCGGAAGATTAGAGAAAGGAATTTGACGAGCGAATGTCTGGAGAGAGTCCTTTCTGAGGAGGGTCAACAGATGCTGTTGCGGATTTGGACCCCAGGTATAGCTGAGGGTTATATATGGGAGTGGCGGTCTTTCATCGGGTGACAAGCTCAGGTGCAATTCCTGCCCTGTATCTCCCGCTTCTAGATCGATCAATCGCGAAGGTACACCAGAGCTTGCAACTCTGATGTCTCGAAAGCATGTATGGTGGTCCTTGCTCGTTGGACTGCAAGAGCTGGTCCACGTTTCTATTAATTCCCAGTTGCTCTGAGAGTCCATGTCGTCCGTGACAGATCTGCCACCTATAAGTTCCTCGACGCTAGGATACTGAATGACTTTCTGGCCTATTCTCAGACTCCGGGACTCTATGTATAGCTTATTGTCAGCAGAATCCGATGTACACGTCGATTAGTGTTTTCTTTGAAATCGCTCACCGTTAGCTGGCAAGAAGATCAAATCCACCGTTTTAGAACCCCAGGAGCCGAACTGAAACCTGACCTGACACGGCCATCCGGGCAAGGCTTCGACTATGGACCAACCATACGAAGTGAAGTCTAGGCTCTTATATCCCCGGAGGTTTGTCTTTATACGAGAGAGGAAGGACCGATTCTTAGCCTGCAGAATGAGTTCTCGTTCCACGTCCGATAGTGACTCCCAAAGGATTCCACAAATTGGACAGCCGTTTTGAGCTGCTGCCTCGATCTGGTATGGGAAGACATGATGGAGACGATAGTATTTCCCTAAATTGGTGGGCGAGGTAATGGACATTACCATACTCTTCCCATCTACCATATTCTGACACCCCCTACACAACATGACGGTGAAAATGTAAGTTTTAGTCCCGATAGCCTGAGGGTATAGAATATTAATGGAAGTAATGGTTCGCTGTTGTTGGTGGTGGTGTTGAGGAGTAGTCACGAAGTTAGAAGGGAAGAGTGGAGCCTCGCAGAACAAAACCTGGACAACTGCCTCAGGTGTGGCTGTGCAAGACGCCCAGTCCCCAACTTGGAAACTTCAGCTCTCCACGTACGTAAGCGCACCACTCTCAATCTACTGTATAGGCGCCCGACCGTGTGAAATATAAGTTACCTATCATTTTTTCCGACACGTAGGGTTTTCCGCTTCGCAGGGATACACGTTATACAAAATCAGCCACTTTAATCATTATTTGCAACGCAACACTTTAATAAAACTTTTTAGCATCCCCATATATATTCAGATTCTATTAATTCCCAGTCCTTTCGAAAAGTCTCATAAGCATTAGAAGAGAGAGCTTGTTTTCGTGGTGCGGGCACGTGACCTTACCAAAAGTCGGCCATACAAAATCGTCCACCAAAAGTCGGCCCTGTCACCTGCATTTTTGCTCAGCCGAGTCCTTGGAAGATTTATGTTCGTTTGGATTGTCAAGCCGCCAGTGACATCCTTGACTTTGGCCATTTGGTATTTTACTCCAGAATCAGCCTTTGCTTTTGAACATTTTTGGGTATGGTTTTTTGGGCGGGGCAACCCCTTTTCATAGCTACGATTTTAAGCGATCAGGTGACCATGGCCTACATTTCGACCTCCAGCAGAACGTTTACTCACAAGTCTCGCCAAAGAGCTTCTCTTTGCTATATCCGTACTCCTGCTTCACACAATGTTTCCAACAAAAGTGAAAATTTGCTTGCTTACGTAGTCATTAACTGCTAGATTGAAATCCAGAGCGCTAGAAAAATGAACCACGAGTACAACAGTCACAACCCACCAGTTCAAAAGAACTTTAAAGCCTTCCATTATCTGTCTGACTCGTTCAAATGATGCAAAGACATCTTTTTCCTGATTCTGAAATATTCGACTTCGCCGTGGTGGTTAACATGCACAATTAGAGAGCTTGTAAACATGATCGAAGGGAGAAGTTTTCCACAACTTAGATCCCACCAAGAGCTAAGATGTCGTGGACGTAATCTGGTGAAGGGATAAAATGCCTATCACTTTGCTCGCACATTTTATTAATGTCCCTTTCAATGATTGAACTTGCTGCAACCCTGCTGCAATTAGGATTCGGGCGATTGTTCCGCAAACTTCGGCGGTGAGAGGAGGCTTCTCTGCAACTTTGTTGCCTTCCGATATGGCGATTCCATTTTCGTAGCCACCAGAGTTTTGGCAACCATTGTCGACGGATTCATTATCATCAGATTCGTCACCGTCGTACAGCTCTTTTATCATGTAAGAGAAGAGAGCTAGCGGCTGCTTAACCTGCACTGGAATGGCCATTTTTCGTAGGGAATCCTGATGAGATTTGCTCGAGTTGCATCTCAGATCTATTGCCTCAATAGCGAGATTCGGGTCATTGGAACACTGGGACGACTCCTCCTGAGATTCAATGACTTTGTCTCCTTCGTTCACCCCCTCAAAACCTTCGTTGAAGGTTGACGATGGCTCTACGTGAGCTTCAGTCTCACTTTGTTCGTTTCCCATCTTCTGACCATCGGTGTTTTTGGATGCAATCAGAAGAGGTTTGGAAGACGACAGCTCGGCCTCAGATGAAATACATCTTCTCCGAACACGAACTTGGGCGGCCTGTTCGACTTAACCGCCTTTTGGTAGGCTTCCTCGAGCTCCTTCAAGCATGCCTCGAAAATGTATTCGACAGGCGATTTGACGTTTGTTTCGGACTGTCTGGGTGGGGGGTTGAGCTCGACTGGCTTTACGAGCCGGTTACCGATAAGTCTGTGGATTATAGGCCTTAAGCGAGCGCAAGAACTTTAAAATTATGAACAATTGCAGCATTTAATTAGGCGTTGCCCACCCAAAACACTCCATAAGTACATGAACCCAATGCTCCTGCTTATCTATTAAGCTATTAATC
>Ga0302221_10002194_pt1 | contig 12260 bp, 4 predicted proteins | sample II_Palsa_E2_1_FD_193517 | JGI IMG/M metagenome (GOLD analysis project Ga0302221, IMG submission 193517) | Peat permafrost microbial communities from Stordalen Mire near Abisko, Sweden - II_Palsa_E2_1 | ecosystem: Environmental > Terrestrial > Soil > Palsa > Peat permafrost | place: Sweden... | reverse complement strand
TAATAATAATAATAATAATAATAATAATAATAATAATAATAATAATAATAATAATAATAATAATAATAATAATAATAATAATAATAATAATAATAATAATGGGAAATCATGAAGTTTCATCCTGAAGGACTTGTCCCATTTGAGACGTGAGAAATTCTACGTGGCTTGCGAATATCAACTGAGCCAGGTATAAGGTGTAAGCAAAGCAGAGGCATGCCTTCTCAAATTTATGTCACGGTTGCGCACGACCCGAGGTAAACGTTCAAGCGGTGAAGGACTAAAGTATGCTTATTCATATGCTGCCGGCAAAGGTAGGGGCTCGAGCTAGTCATATGGTTTGGTAAATATGTGTAGGCAGTTAATAGTGCAGAGTCTCCAGGATGAGGAACGGGAAAATGGATACAGCCGGTCTCCGACCCGGAACGATCTCATCATGCCAGTTGGCGCACCAATCTCAAGGATTTCATTCAACGGGGTCCTAGGAAATTTTCCGTGAAGATAGGAAATGAACCAAAAAATCGTTGACCATCTTGCGGCGGATGGATCTTCCTTCTTCTATTCTCAAATCTCAATTTAGGCTAATAGTGTAGCTCGCGGGGGCCTCAACATTTCTATGATCTTGCAAGGTGCCTGATATAACGGAGATACAAGCAAAGCCACCCACGGGTGAGTAGAGGGACAAGAAGCAAGATAAAGATCAACCGGGATTAGAACGGGAACTAAATATTATAAAGGACTTCGAATCAGAACGACTCAATCACAAGATCGAGTATCTCTCTTACGAAAAGTAGCAAAAGACAATACTAACATCGCTCAAGATGAAATTACTCTCTATCTTGTTTCTATACACAATTTTTAATGCAGCCCTTCAGATCTCCGTTAAATAAAGTGGCAGCAATTCTAGCATTTTCTAGTATAGTCTCATGTTGGAGGCAGGGTTCTAATTGATATGGATGACATCTGAGAATAGCTGCTAACGTGGAAATTTCACGTCTGAAGGTGCTGAAGACACACGACCGTCTACTGTTTGTCTCCGATGCCATTCATCAGAAACCCGGCTCTGGTGAGTGTGACGATCTCCGATGGATATGAAAGAAGAGAAGGCCCTTAATCCCCGTCTTATCCCTGCATGAGCTATCCCAAACCGTCAAGTCGTCCCAAAAGGGAAATACTTGCAGGGATAAAAGGATCAACTCTTCTTTATAGATAAGGAGGTATCCTTTATATTAATAATATATATTAAATAAGAATAATAATGTAAACTAGAAGAACTCGAATCTAGCCCCCTAACCCCTATTATTAAAGGGCCCGATTTCTTAATATTTTTATTAAGACCTGGACTTTCTTGTATACCATTTCGCGACCCTGCTCGCGCTCGCTTCTCCTTCCACAAGCTGCACGGCCACTGCCCCGGCTTACCCCCGCCGTCACGCTCGCTTAAAAGTATATCCTCACCTCCCGCACAGACCTCCCGCACAGACTCTCTTACGAAATACCCTTTACTGTAAAACACCCAGCCAGCCACAAATCGCCAGCTACAACTCGCAGGAGGCGCGTCAGTCTAAAACCTCCAGGACCACTGCTAGCAACGCCCAGGACCTGAATACCAGGAACGAGAACGCCAGGAACGAGAACGCCCAAAAACGAGGGCCAGCACGCCCTGAACTCGCGCTTAACAATACGCCCGCAACGAGGGTCCAGGAACGAGGATTAGAAACGCCCAGGACAAAACGCCCAAAAACAAGGCCTGAGGAACAAGGATCAGGAACGAGGGCCAGAACGCCCTGAACTCGCGCTCGCCTCTAGTTTGTACCAACGTCTTCCACAATATCAAGAAAGTCTCTATGTATGTTAATCTTCCGGCACATAAAAAAGATGGCAGCTGAACACGCGTTCTAGATTTTATTCGATGTAGGGTAGAAGGGCAAGGGAATACCAAAGCGTCTTAGTGGATGGATTTATTGGCGGAGCACAAGGTCCTTTACCTCCCGCACTTACGTCAAGTGAATATCATGGAGCGAGTCGAAGGACAATTGGGGAATACGCTTTGGGAGCTTCCGAAACGTTTAAAGCCAGTTGTTTATTCTAGCGGGAATCCCTCTTTAAAGAATGCGGGGTTCGCTAGTCACGGGAGTCCGTGCCTACTTAACCTAATCCGGAGATACGGTTCTAAAAGGATAAGGCATGTACTCTACTTGGCGTTGACTAGGTTATAGAGGAGGGGTAGGTCTAAATTATTTTTTCCTTATTCTTGTACTTATTTTTTTATACTTTAAATTATTAATTTTAAAGGATTTTTAATAAAGTTTAAAGTTTCTTTTATCTTATACTTTACTTTTAATTATATATATAAAAATTAATAAAGATAAATATTTTTTTTTATTTTTTTTTTTATCTTTAATTTAATTAAAAATATATTTTTTTTTTACGCGTATTTATTCCTTATTACTCTTATTATTCTTACCTACTCCTCTTATTCTTTAATTTAAATTTATAAATAAGTTTATTATCACAAAATGTAAATAAATTAACGAGCTTACTAATTAATTAATTTTATGCTTTTTATAACGGTAAGATTATCGTAACGGTCGAAAAAACACGTAGTTCAGTGGAATCTAGTTATATTAAGAATATTAAGCTGGAGAGAAAGAAGAGAAGAAGCTAAAAGAAGAGGAATTTAAAGAGAAGACGACGAAACAGCCACTGCGCCAGCGCCAGCGCCAGGTCAGCTGGTGAAACCAGACCCAAAGGTTATATGACCAGCATGCTAGCCAGCGCCGTCACACTTTTAAGGAACGCGTGAATTATAACGCCCTGCCAGGAAACAGGGAACCGGGACCTTAAATTATAGCGCCTGAGCCCTGTAATAAGGGCCCTGTAAAGCGACCTGTCGGAGACGCAACGCCCAGGTCACTGCACTGTGCTTGTTGACTTGAAGATTTGGATAGGAACCAACACAAACCAGTCTTGACGACAAGAGAGCGGCGAACGCAAACCACCATTGCTTGGACCCCCCCACACACGCCCCACGCGCCACTAAGAATGCTGACAGATAGTAACCGTTTCATCTTGTCGCTTATCACGCGGCAGCTTCCTGTTCTGAACAGGGCTTGCCCAATTCACGAGGCGGCAGGACGAAAATATTGGTTGGTGGCTGAAAGCTGAAGAAAAAAGCAAACCACGAACGCCAGTTCTGCTATCCTGGATACCGAAAATCGTTAACCTTCTTTCGTTCCTTTCTTCCCTTTCTACTTGATCATCGATTGCCAAGCTCTGAGCTCACTTAACTACTGTAGCAAAATGTCATCCATATATCAGCACCGCCCGCTATCGAGGTCCCGCTGCATCCGCCTTCTCGAGTGCAAGCAGCGTCAAGATGGTGCTGCAACACTCGCCGAGTTCGACTTCTAGCTCCTTGAAGCAAGCCTCGATAGTAACACACCCTTCTATGCACTATCATACGTCTAGGGAGAGACAATTCCATCTGAAAGAATCATTTGCGAAAAGGATAAGATGCCCATCACGACTAATTACAAGGCTGCCCTTCGACATATCCTTCCACGAATTAAAAGCTGTAATATCTGGATTGATTCAATATGCATTAATCAGTCGTGCGCCTTAGAACGAAACCAGCAAGTAGCCTTGATAAGAGAAATTTACTCGAAGGCGGAGAAGGTTCTCATTTAGCTTAGTAACGGGAATACAAAGTCGCATCACATGTTCCAACATCTTTATAGACTGACGCTGGCTGCGGAACTTCCTCTTGGATTCAATCTTGATGATACGGTTCGAAAAATGAAAGGTGTGATAGGTTGTTTTGGTTCATAAAATTGATAGCTAACGACTGTTTCAAGTCTTATCTGCATCAGCGGTCTTCGGGTTGTACAAAAAGTACAACTTGGAAGCTATGGAGATTTTTTACCGTCCGTATTTTGATCGCATATGGACCTTCCAGGAGATTGTACTGGCTCACGAAGCAGAGGTCATTTGCGGAACCGACTGGATGCTATAGGATCAATTCTCACGGGCAGCTTATGTGCTGCACCAGAAGCATGCACCGCTAGGATTTTCTATGTACACTGCCCAAATGACTTGCAGAATGCAGGATATACGTGTCTTAAGAGAAAGGCTAGGTATTGAGAAACCAATCTCAGCTATCTCTTTTGCAATCCCGGACTGGCATCCCCTGAGCCCAGCCAATGGATTTCCCGTCTCAACGGACAAGAGAACCAGTCGCTTTAGGATTGGAGCTACTATCTTCCAAACGAGTTCCCTTCTATCAATAAAAGACAGAGATAAAGTCTACGGGCTCTATGCGATCTATCAGAAGCTTGGTATAGAGCTTCCTGCGCCAGACTATGCCCAGCCCCTTTACAAGATCGTTGTGGAAGCTGCAGAAGCTCTTCTTAAGCAATACGCATCCTTCAAGCAGCTGTACTATGTGAGCTCAAACCACAAGGCTCCTGGGTTGCCGTCTTAGATAAGCAATCCGAACTCTATCTACACTAGCTGGATCCCTTGTCATGAATTCTACGACGCATCTCGTTCCTCGAAGCCAAGGTTCACCCTTCATCCTGACCACAAATTGACTATCTATGGCACCACAGTCGACGAAATTTCGTCACGAACTTCAGGTTGGGAAATTGACAGGACGAAACTATACTATTACGGTTGGATGGACTCAAAGGCCTTCCTCAAGATCCTCGGTCGAATGGTTGCTTCTCTGCAAGATCTTCTACGCCATGCAAATACGGTACCCCCAAAGGATGGCTCTCAGAGCTCCTATGAACGAGTCTGTGAGGTTCTGCTGCAAGAAATATGTCTTTCGTACCAAGATTCCCCTCTCGGCACTCAAAAATTACAAGAACTATTTAATACCTGGGTCGACAAAGTGCTGACGGGTGCATCCACATCAAACCTTCCGGACCTGACATCAAGGTCCGATGACAGATATCAATTCACAACAGAACCATGGAAGAGTACGGACGAATACTACAGCCGCTGCGAGGAGCGACCTTCAATGAGGGCCTTGTTCTACACGCCTACGCTCCAAGTTGCCGAAGACATCAAGAATTCCTTGGAATGGAAGACTTTGACGTCCATTGATGATGACAAGGGTGCTGCAATGGTGCAAGACATTGTCGTTTGTCGGTGGATGAACAATTGCCTCTTTACCACAAAGTCGGGACTTCTAGGTCTGGCGAGCGTCGCCCTCGAAGTTGGTGACCAAGTTGTCCTCTTCTCAGGGTTTCTACTGCCGATAATTGTCAGACCAGAAGGTTCTTGCTACCGGTTTATCTCTGCGGCATATGTTGAAGGACTGATGCTTGGAGAGGAGTGGCCTGAAGATCAGGGGAAATTACAAGAATTTACTATTTGTTGAAAGTCCATTTAGGGACAAAGCAGAGAGTAGTAAATGGTACATCTAGATGCATTTGAAGACTACTGAGTCGGCTGAAAATCAGGGTGGTGGAGGGGAATTTTTGGACCAGCTACCGGGAGAAGAGGATATTTTCAAAGTCTCTGGAAATCTGAGGTCCGGATTTTGTTGACCAACCCCGCGAAATCCCAAACTCTGCTGTCTTTCCTTCACCTTGAGATCAAAACAACTAAGCCATCTATATCTATATCTGATAGCCACTTCTTCTTGTCATATATAGGAACTAACTTTATGTAAAGTTTCTCCGTCTTAGCCAAGAGTTCATTTGCACTAATTCCATCACCTTGCGCCTTGGCAAGAGTGCCATCTTGTAATTCACGTTCGTGACCTTGCTTGTATAGAATGCATACATGCTGAACCACTCAAGGCTTGGTCGAGGTAAATAATTCACCGCATATCAGCTTCATTGTCAATATATACGGGCTCATGGAACGTACCTCGCGGTTTGAAACTGGTCTAGACGAGTATAATGCACCCCGAGTTTCACACACATTAAACTAGAGTTGTATGAGTTGTACCTAGTAGTTGCTACGAAATTTGAAAGTGCTCTTCCATAAAGATTAGAGCTTTCTTCCCAATAACTCTTGTCGAAGTCGTAGAGTGCCCATACATTTAAGTGTGTGAGCCAGTCTAGAGTAAATTAATAAAATTGTACAAAAAAGACTATAAACTCGGTGTCATATATTAATGAGCTAGACTCCTTGGAAGGTGAATGCTCAGTCTGGTATTGAAACTGGGTTAAGATCACAGTCTCTGTCTCCTCAAAGATCCGACGTAGCAATGAGACACCACGCTTGAAAGATTTGTGACTATTGGTACTATGTATAAATCTCTAGATCAATGGATAGGACCGACTGTAAGTGTTTGCAATGGTTGATTGCTTTCGCGTGCTCTCCCCCGAACATATATACTTGTGCTAGTCTATAATATATTATATTTAAAAGCTTTTAGTCTTTCCGCTTTTTATAGTTTAAATTAATATAAATTTTAAAATATTTAAAAGTATAGACTAATATTATAGCCGAGTCTTAACTTGTTTTAATTTTTAATATTATAAATAAATAAAAAATTTATTAATATATTTATTTTTATAATTTTATTCTTTATATAAATTTTAAATATAAAAATAAAAAATTAATATATTATTTTAAAGTTTTTTTATTTAAAAAAATATAAATAAAATAAAATTAATTTTAATATTTTTTTAAAAAAAGATTTTATAATTTATTTAATTAAAATATTTTTATAAAAATTTTAATAAAATTTATATTAAAATTTTATATAATTTATATATAATATATTAATTAATATAAATAAATATTATAAAAAAAATATACTTTATTATATTTATTTTTAATATTTTTAATTAATTTTAAAAAAAATTTATTATAATAATATAAAGAATATTATATAATTATTAAAGCTTAAAATATAAAAATTAATTTTTAATATAATTTATAAGAGAATTTTATATTTTTTTATTTATTAATTATAATTTTTTTTTTTATTTTTAAAATTTTTTATTATTATTATTTATTTATATTAAATTATTATTTTATAATTTTAAGTTTTTTTTATAAAATTTTATTTATTATTATATTTTTTTTATATATTTTTTAATAAATAATATAAAAATATTAAATATAATTAAATTAAAACTTTTATAAAATAAGATTTTAATTTTTAATATTTAAAAAAAAATATTATTATTTTATTTTATATTTATTAAAATATATTATAATTATAATAAAAATATAATTTTATTATTTTATATTAATTTCTAAAAAGATTTAATAATATAATATTAAATTAATTATAAAATATAAATTTAATTTTAAAAAAAAATTAATATTAATAAAAATTAATTTAAAAAAAAAAAAAAAAAAAAACTAAACTAGAAATTATAAAAAAATAATATAAAATAATTATAAACTAAATATAAATATTTATTTTTAATAATAAAATAATATTATTAATTTTTATTTTTATTTTTATTATTTTAAAAATAAATATAAAAAAAATTTTAATTTAAATTTAAAAACTTAAATTAAAAAAAAAAAAAAAAAAATATTTAAAAATAAATTTTAAAAAAAAATATAAAAAATATAAAAAAAACTAAAAATTAATAAAAATAAAATTAATTATAAAAAAAATAATAAATAATAATTAAAATAATAAAAATAACTAAAATAAAATATATAAAATAATTTTTTAATTAAAAATATTAAATAAATTAATAATAATATTTAAAAGTTAAATATAAAAATAATAATAATAAAAAATTTTATTTAAAATATTAATTTAATTATAATAAAAAAAAATTTAAAATATAATTAAAATAAAATATAAATAATAAAAAAATAAAAAAATAAAACTTAAAATTTTTATATTTTTTTTTAAAAAATTTTAATTTTAATTTATATTAAATATTAATTTATTAATAAAGTTTTTAAAAAAATAATTAAAAAAAAATTTAAATATTATAAAATTAATTATAATAAATTTTAATATTATAATTTTATAATTTAAAAATTAATTTTTTATTTTCGAAATTATATTTAAAAATAAAATTATTATTATAATTAATATATTTTTATTATTATTAAATTAATTAAAAGTATTTTAATTTTTAAAAAAAATATAATAATTTTTATAATAATTATAAAATATTTAAAAAAAAAATAAAAAATTTATTTATTTATTATATTTATTTTTAATATAAAAATATTATTATTATAATATTAAAATATATTAAAATAAATTATAATAAAAATAAATTTTATAAAACTTTAAAAAAAAAATATAAAAATAATAATTAAAAAATATTTTATTTTAATTAAAAGTTTTTAAAATAAATTATTAAAAAAATAAAAAACAATAAATTAATTTTTAAAGTTTATATAAATTTATTTAATTAAATCTCGAAAATATTAATTAATTAAAAAAGATTTAATAAAATATAATATATTAAAAAATTTATAAAAAATTTAAATAATATAATTAAAAATAAAATCTTTTAAAATATTAAATTTAAATTTTTTAATATATAAACTTATAATTATAATAAAATATATAAAATAAAATAAAAATATTAATAATATAATAAATATAATAATTTAAATTATTTTAAAATTAAATAAATTTATTTTAATAAAATAATAAATAATTTATTTTTTAAAAAAAATTAAAAATATATATATATTTTTTATTTATTTATATTAATTTTTAAAACTTTAAAAAACTTTATTAAAAAATATAAAAATTAAATAATATTAATATTAACTCGAATTCTTAAAACTAAATAATTAATATTTAATAAAATTAATAAATTAATAAAAAAAAATTAAAAGTTTATATTATAATTTAAAATATTTTTAATAATATTATAAATAATTTAAAAAAAAATTATTATTAATAAAATAAAATCTTTAATATTATTTTAATAATTATTTAATAATTAATATAATTAATAAAATAAATTTTTATAATATAAAAAAAATTATAATAATAAATTTTAAAATAAATATAATAAATATAATAAATATAATAATTATAATAAATCTAAAAATAATAATTATAAAAATAAAAATTATTAAAACTCGAGATAAACTAAAAAAAAAAAATTTAAAAGAATTTTTTTAAATTTATAAACGATATAAATATTATAAAATTTTAATTAATTAATAAAAAATATTTTAAGTATTATAATTAAATTATTAATAAAATAAAAAATCTAAAATATAAAAATTATTATATTTATAATTATTTATTAATATAATATTTAATAAAAAAAAATATTTATAAATTTTAAATTTAATAATATTAAAGATTATTAAAGTTAAAAATAAAAATAATATTATTATTTTTTAATAAAAATCGGAAATAATTTAATTAAACTCGAGTTATTATTTAAAATAAAAAATTTAATTATAATATTAATACTAAATTAATAAATCTTTAAAAAATAAAAAAATAAATTTATTTAATTATTTAAAAATAAATAAAAATAATAAATATTTAAAAAAAACTAAATAATATTATTTTTTATTATATAAAGAAATTAAAATAATAATAAAATTATTATTAAATTTTTTTTTAAATATAATAAACATTAGTTTTAATTTAATTTATTAAATAATAATAAACTAAAAAATTAATATAAATCTTTATTAATATTAATATTTATAAATATTATTAATAATATTATTATTATAAACAAAAAAACTAAAATAATAAAAAAAATTAAATAAACTTTAAAAAAATAAATATATATAAAAGAATAAACTTTATAAACAAAACTATAAAATAAAATAAAAAAGTTTAATTAAATTATAAATATTATAAAAAAAATAAAAATAAACTTAAACTAAAATATAAAAATTTAAATAATATTAAATAATAATATAAAAAAAATTATTAAATAAATAATAAAAAAAAAAAAAAATTTTTTTTTAAAATTTATTAAAATAAAAAAATAATAAAAAAAAAAAAAAATTTTTTTTAAAATTTATTAAAATAAAAAAATAATCATAAATATTTTTTATATATTTAATTTAATTATCATTTTTAATTATTAATAAAAAAATATTTTATATATTTAAATAATTAAAATAATAAATATTATATATAATAATATATTAAATTTAATAAAATATAAAAATAAACTTAAATATATTTTTATAAAATTAAGTTTATTAAAATTAATTATAATATTCGTATTTATTTTAATAAAAAAAATTAATAAAATCAAGATTTATAATATTATTTTTATAAATTTAATTAAAAAATAAATAAATATAAAATTAATTAATATTAAAACTAAAGTTAATATTTTCTTGAAATAATTTATATAAAAAATTAAATAAGTAATTTATAATATAAAATATTATATTATAATAATAATTAATAAAAAAAAATTAAAATTAAAAAAAGAATTAATTATATAAATATTTTTTTCTTAATTTAAGAATTTAATAAAATATTATTTAAATAATCTTTTATTAATTATATATAAATAATAATATTTTATTAATTAAATAATTTAATAAATAAAAGATTTATAAATTTTAAAATTAAAGTTTTATATATAATTATAATAATATTAAAACTAAAAAAAAAAAAAAAAAAATAAGTTTTAAAAATTATAAAAAATTTATTATTATAAATAAAAATAATAATTTAATAAATAATAATATAAAAAAAAATAAAGTTTAATATATAATCTAAAAAATATATTAAAGAAAATAAAACTAAATTAAAATTTTTAAAAATTTTTATTTATTTAGATTTAATAATATTTAAGATTTAAAATATAAAATAAAATATTAAAGAATTTAAAAATATTTTTAAAAATTTAAAAATAAAAAAAATATTAATATAAATTATATTAAAAATATTCTTTAATATAAAATAATAAAAAATTAAAAAATTATTAAATAAAAATTTTTTTTAAAAAAAAACTAATATATTTTTATTATAAATAAAAAATTATTTAAAAATTAAAAAAGACTTAAAGAATAAAAAAAAAAATTTTTTAATATAAGTCGTTTTAAGAAAAATTTTTTAAAATTTATATAATATAATAAATATATAAAAAATAAAATAAAAATTTTTAAAATTTAATAATAAATAAATTTTTTTTTTTAAAAAAATAATTAAGCTTTAGATAAAAAATATTAAAAAATAAAAAAGATTAATATTTAATATTTTTTAAAAAAAAAGTTTAAAAGAGTTTTATTATTTTTAAAAATTATTATAATTTATAAATTAAAAATAAAAAAAATTTAATTAATAAATATTAATAATAATATAAAAAATAATTTTAAAAATTTTATAAATTAATATATTAAAATAAAGTTTTAAGAATATAAATAAAAATATATTAAAAAATATAAAGATTATTTATTATTAAAAATTATTATAATATTTAAAAATTCTTGATTTATACTTAAATAATTTAAAGTTTTTAATATTAATATTTAGTGTTGGTCTACCGATAACGTGTAATAGTCGTCACGTAGACGTGGGAATATTAATTACGTAAAGTGGTGATTGATTTATTGTCTCTAAAGATAAGGATATAATAACGTGGTGTCGTTATACCCGAATCCTAAACTAAGCTATGCCTAATCGGGACTAGCTATATGGAATTACCGAGGTAAGCTGCGCTGTCGTGTGCGCTGTCATGTGACAGCGCACGTGACCAGCGCAACTACTATACAACTATATAAACATTTAATTATAAAATAATAAAAAAATTATATTTAATAAATTTATAATAAATTATAAAAATATTTTTATATTTAATTAAAAAAAATTAATAAGATTTATAAAAATATAAATTTTTTAATTATAATTAAAATAATTAAATATAAAATATAATAAGAATTAAATTTTTTATATTCTAAAGAATTAATTTTAATAATAATAAAAATATTTTAAAAATATTTAAAATAAAAAATATTTAAAAAATATAATAATTTTTATAAAAACTTATAATTTTTAATTATTAAGAAATTAATAAAAATATATAAATTTATTAATATTATTATAAAGATAAATTTTATTATTTTATAAAACATTAATTTATTTTTTTTAATAAATAAATTTTTAAAAAAATTTATAAGTTATATAATAATATTTTTAATTAATTTCTTTTTTAAATATAATTAATTTATATTAAATAAATAAAATAAAAAATTTAATTATTTTTTATATTTTATTTAATTTTTTAAAAATAATAATATTTTTATAAAAAATTATAAATTTAGTTATTTAATTTATTTAAATTATTATAATAATTTTAAAAAAAATAATTTTT
>Ga0302221_10002193_pt1 | contig 12261 bp, 24 predicted proteins | sample II_Palsa_E2_1_FD_193517 | JGI IMG/M metagenome (GOLD analysis project Ga0302221, IMG submission 193517) | Peat permafrost microbial communities from Stordalen Mire near Abisko, Sweden - II_Palsa_E2_1 | ecosystem: Environmental > Terrestrial > Soil > Palsa > Peat permafrost | place: Sweden... | reverse complement strand
TTCAGGCTGAGATCTGCACCCTCACGACGGGCGAGTTTGCAGGTAGCTCCACGATAACGGGCCATGGGTATGCTCCTTAGACTCGACGCTTCTTGGGGGGACGGCAGCCGTTATGCGGAATCGGCGTGACATCGATGATGTTGAGCACTTTGTAGCCCAACGCGTTCAGTGAACGCACCGCCGACTCGCGGCCCGGGCCTGGGCCCTTGATGCGCACTTCCACCGTCTTGACGCCGTACTCGCCAGCAGCGCGGCCAGCCTTTTCGGCGGCAACCTGCGCAGCGAACGGGGTCGACTTGCGTGAGCCACGAAAACCGGCGCCGCCGGCAGTAGCCCACGACAAGGCATTGCCCTGGCGATCGGTGATGGTGACGATGGTGTTGTTGAAGGAGGCCTGCACGTGTGCCACGGCATCCGTGACAACGCGCTTGATCTTCTTCTTGGTTTTGACCGGCTTAGCCATATTCGAATCCGTTACTTCTTGATCGCGCGACGGGGACCCTTGCGGGTACGTGCGTTGGTACGCGTGCGCTGGCCGCGCACCGGCAGGCCACGACGGTGGCGCAGACCACGGTAGCAACCCAGGTCCATCAGGCGCTTGATGGCGATACCCACCTCACGGCGCAGATCACCTTCGACAGTGTATTTAGCGATTTCGTGGCGGATTTTCTCCACCTCGCCTTCACTGAGAGACTTGATCTGGGTGGTGGGAACCACGCCAGCATCCACGCAGACTTTCTTGGCCCGGCTGCGGCCGATACCGAAAATGCTCTGCAGACCGACCCAGACATGCTTCTGGACCGGCAAATTGACACCCGCGATGCGCGCCATGATGTACTTTCTCCGATGTGTTTCGTGCGCGGTAAACGCGCAATTCTAACCTGAATTACCCTAACTGGAAAGCCCTGCGACACCGCGGTGCCGCCACTCCCCGACTTTGACCATCCGCTACAGCATCAGCTGCGGCGCAAATTAGCCTTCTTGAGCAGACTCTCGTACTGGTGACTGACCAGATGCGCCTGCACCTGAGCCGTGAAATCCATCACCACCACCACCACGATCAGCAGCGACGTGCCGCCGAAATAAAACGGTACATGCCAAGCATTCTGCATGAACGACGGCACCAGACACACCAGCACCAGGTACAAGGCTCCGACACCAGTCAAACGGGTCATCACCGAATCCACGTAGTTCGCCGTGGCCTTGCCCGGACGGATACCCGGAATCAGGGCACCCGAACGCTTGAGGTTATCGGCCGTCTCTTCGGCGTTGAACACGATCGCCGTATAAAAGAACGCAAAAGAAATCACCAATACCGAAAACACGATGTCATGCAGCGGATTGCCAGGGCTCAACGACTGCGTCAGATCCTGCAACCAGCGCGACTGATGACCAGTGCTGAACCATGCGACCGCGGTTGCCGGGAACATCAGCAAGCTCGATGCGAAGATCGGCGGAATCACACCCGCCATATTGATCTTCAGCGGCAGATGCGAGGTCTGGTTCATGTAAGCGCGCTGACCACCGGAGCGTCGTGCGTAGTTCACCGTGATGCGCCGCTGGGCGCGCTCCATGAACACCACGAACGCCGTCGTCGCCAACACCAGGCCAAGCACCATCAGTAGCTTGAGCAACGACAACTCACCGTTGCTGGACATCCCGAGCGTATGCACCACCGCACCCGGCAGGCCGGAAACGATACCCGCGAAGATCAACAACGAAATACCGTTGCCAATGCCACGCTCGGTCATCTGCTCACCCAGCCACATCAGGAACATCGTGCCAGCCGTCAACCCAACCACGGACGACATGATGAAACCCATACCCGGCGTGTAGACCACTCCCGCCTGACCCTGCAACGCCACTGCGATACCGAACGACTGGAATGCTGCCAGTCCCACCGTCGCAAAACGCGTATACGTGGTCATCTTGCGCTTGCCGGCGTCGCCTTCCTTGCGCAGCCCCTGCAGGCTCGGGATGACCGAGCCCATCATCTGGAACACGATCGATGCCGAGATGTAGGGAACCACGCCGAGCGCGAATACCGAGAACCTTGACAAGGCACCACCGGAGAACATGTTGAACATGTCCATCAGGCCGTTGCCGTTGACCAGCTTGCTCATCGCTTCCGGGTTGACACCCGGCACCGGAATGAACGAACCGAGCCGAAACACCACCAACGCGGCAATCACGAAGAAGATTCGCTGACGAAGCTCCGTCAACTTGCCGAGCTTGCCGAGCTGTGCGCCCTTAGCTGCAGCCACGGTCGATTACTCCACGCTGCCGCCGGCCGCTTCGATGGCTGCCTTGGCGCCGACCGTAGCCAGCAGACCCGACAACTTCACCGCACGACCGATTTCACCCTTGAGAACAACCTTGACCCGCTTCGCGCGGCTGGAGATCAGGCCAGCCTGATGCAGCACGACGACGTCGATCACGTCACTCTTGAGATTGGCGAGCTGATACAGGAACACTTCCTGGCTCTCGACACGCTTCAACGAACGGAAGCCAACCTTCGGCAACCGACGCTGCAGCGGCATCTGGCCGCCCTCGAAACCGTACTTGTGGGTACCACCGGCGCGGGCGTGCTGACCCTTATGTCCGCGACCAGCGGTTTTGCCCATACCCGAACCGATACCGCGACCAACGCGCAGGCGCGTCTTGTGCGAACCGGCGTTCGGCTGAATGTCATTAAGACGCATGATGCTTACTCCTCGACCCGGACCAGGTAATAGACCGTGTTGATCAGGCCACGCACCTGCGGGCTGTCCTTCAGTTCACGGACGTCGTTGATCTTGCCCAGACCCAGCGCCTTGACGCTGAGACGGTGACGCGCCTGCACGCCGCGCAGGCCCTTGACCAGGCGCACGCGCACGGTCTTGTCGGCGGTTACTTGAGACTTAGCCATTGCCCAGCACCTCATCCAGAGTCTTGCCACGCTTGGCGGCGATCTTCTTGGGCGAGGCAACAGCCTGCAGACCCTTGATGGTGGCGCGCACCAGGTTGATCGGGTTGCGCGAACCGACGGCCTTGGCCAGCACGTTCTTGACGCCGACCACTTCCAGCACAGCGCGCATGGCGCCACCAGCGATCACGCCGGTACCTTCCGAAGCAGGCTGCATGTAGACGCGGGCTGCGCCGTGGTTTGCCTTGATGGCGTACCACAGGGTGCCGTTGTTCAGTTCGATGTTCACCATCTGGCGGCGGGCACGCTCCATCGCCTTGGAGATGGCCACCGGCACTTCACGCGCCTTGCCATAGCCGAAGCCGACCTTACCCTCGCCGTCGCCGACCACGGTCAGCGCGGTGAAGCTCATCTGGCGGCCACCCTTGACGGTTTTGGCCACGCGGTTGACGGCAATCAGCTTTTCGAGCAAGCCGTCCGAATTTTCGCGATCGTTAGAAGACATGTTCTTTTCCATGTGCCCGATAATCCGGGACTTTGCTTGCGGCTGAGCCGCTTGGAGTTGTTAGGTAGTTCAGCGGGAATCAAGCGGACCTGATTCCCGGATAGCGCTTTTTTAGAACTTGAGACCCGCTTCGCGAGCTGCATCGGCCAAAGCCTTGATGCGACCGTGAAAACGGAAACCGGAGCGGTCGAATGCCACCGCTTCGATACCTGCAGCCATCGCACGTTCGGCGACAGCCTTGCCCACCGCAGCAGCGGCAGTCAGGTTCTTGGTGCCCTTGAGACCTTCGGCAACCGACTTCTGCACGGTGGAGGCAGCTGCCACCACGTTCAGGCCGGAGGCGTCGAACACCTGCGCATAGATGTGCTGACCGGTGCGATGCACCGACAAGCGGGCTACGGCCAGCTTGCGGATATGGCAACGCGTGGACTTGGCGCGGCGCAGGCGATTTTCGTTCTTGTTCATCATAAATTCCTCGAAAGCGGATCGGCTTGGTAGGGACTCTTCGAAAAATCTGATCAGGCGTGACCAGACTTTCGCGAAAGAACCCGCATTACGCCTTCTTGGCTTCCTTCAGCGTGATCTTCTCACCGGCATAGCGCACACCCTTGCCCTTATAGGGCTCCGGCGGACGGAAGCCGCGAATCTTGGCTGCCACCTGACCCACGCGCTGCTTGTCGGCGCCCTTGATCAGGACTTCGGTCTGCGTCGGGGTCTCGATGCTGATGCCTTCCGGCGCTTCGAACACCACCGGGTGGGAAAAGCCCAGGCTCAGGTTCAGCGACTTGCCCTGCATGGCAACGCGATAACCCACGCCAACCAGCTCAAGCTTGCGCTCGTAACCTGTGGAAACACCCTGGACCATGTTGGCCAGCAGCGCGCGAGCGGTACCACCGAACTTGTCGTCGGTACCTTCAGCGAGGCTGATGGTGGCAACACCGTTGTCCACGGCGACCGTAACGCCCGGCAGATGATGCACGGACAAGGTGCCCTTCGGGCCCTTCACGGAGATCGCGTCAGCAGCAACGGTCAGCTCCACGCCCTTCGGCAGGGAAATCGGTTTTTTGGCTACACGTGACATCGAAAGACTCCTTATGCCACTTGGCCGATGACTTCGCCGCCCAGACCCTTGGCACGGGCCTGCGCATCGGTCAGCAGACCGGCAGAAGTCGAGATGTTCGAGATACCCAGGCCGCCGAGAACCTTCGGCAGTTCATCCTTGCCGCGATACACACGCAGGCCGGAGCGGCTGACACGGGAGATGGTCTCGATGGCCGGCTGGCCCTCGAAATACTTGAGCTTGATCTCGAGCACCGGTTTGCCTTCCTCGGTGGAAGTCTTGGCGTCGAGGATGTAGCCCTCGTTCTTGAGAAGGTCGGCGATCGCCAACTTCAGTTTCGACGACGGCATACGGACGGCCGGCTTGCCCATGGACTGGGCGTTGCGGACGCGCGTAAACAGATCGGCGATGGGATCAGTCATGCTCATGAAAAAGTCCTTCAGAGTGCACCGATATCCGATAAAACCGGAAATCAATTAGATTGTGAGCCGACGTATACCGCCGGACTGCTTTACGCAGACCGCCGACTATATCAGCTTTACCAGGTTTTAGCGAACATCATTGCGGTAGTCGCATCACCGGCAGCATGACTATGCAACCGGGTGGACCGGTCGCGAAGTAACTACCCCGCGAACCAGTCCTGCAAATCGTTGTTTTACAGCGGGTTGCTTCAAGGCAGGCTGCTTTACAGCAAGCTGCCTCTTGGCAGGTATTACCAGCTGGCCTTGCGCAGACCCGGCACGTCACCGCGCATGGTCGCTTCACGCAGCTTGTTGCGGCCCAGGCCGAACTTCGCATAGACCGCACGCGGGCGACCGGTCAGTGCGCAACGGGTGCGCTGACGCACCGGGCTGGCATCGCGCGGAAGCTTCTGCAGCTTGGTCTGTGCTGCCATCTTCTCCTCGTAGGAGGCGGTGGTGCTCAGCACGATCGTCTTCAGTTCGTCGCGCTTGGCGGCGTACTTCTTGACGAGTTTGGTCCGCTTGATATCGCGGTTCACCATTGATGTCTTAGCCATGGATTGCGCGCCTATCAGTTGCGGAACGGGAAGCTGAATGCGGCCAGCAAGGCTTTCGCCTCTTCGTCGGTCTTGGCGGTGGTGGTGATGGAGATATCCATACCGCGCAGCGCGTCAACCTGGTCGAAGTCGATCTCAGGGAAAATGATCTGTTCCTTGATACCGAAGTTGTAGTTGCCACGGCCATCGAAGGCGCGCGCCGACACACCGCGGAAATCGCGGACGCGCGGCAGCGAGATGTTGATCAGGCGATCCAGGAATTCCCACATCTGCGCACGGCGCAGCGTGACCTTGCAGCCGATCGGCCAACCGTCGCGGATCTTGAACGAGGCTACGGAAACGCGCGCCTTGGTCGTGATCGGCTTCTGGCCGGCGATCTTGGCCATGTCGGCCACGGCGTTCTCGAGCACTTTCTTGTTGCCCGCAGCTTCGCCCACGCCCATGTTCAGCGTGATCTTGGTGATGCGGGGAACCTGCATCACATTCTGGTAGCCGAACTGCTCAGTGAGCTTGGCCTGTACCTGGTCTTTGTAAAATGATTCAAGGCGCGTCATGACTTGTGTTCCTTACGCGTCCACGACCTCGCCAGTCGAACGGAACACGCGGACCTTGCGCCCATCTTCGAGCGTTTTGGTGCCGACGCGTTCACCCTTGTTCGTGGCGGGGTTGAACAGCTGCACATTGGAGAGATGGATCGAGGCTTCACGCTCGACGATGCCGCCAGCCTGATTGGCCTGCGGGTTCGGCTTGGTGTGACGCTTGATCAGATTCACGTTGGAGACGAACACACGATCGTCTGCAACACGCAGCACATCGCCGCGCTGACCCTTGTTTTTACCGGTGATCACGAGGACCTGATCACCTTTGCGGATACGGTTCATTTCTTGACTCCGCTCAGAGCACTTCGGGAGCAAGCGAGACGATCTTCATGAACTTCTCGCTGCGCAGCTCGCGGGTAACCGGTCCGAAAATACGGGTGCCGATCGGCTCGAGCTTGTTGTTGAGGAGGACCGCTGCGTTGCCGTCGAAACGGATCAGCGAACCATCGGGACGGCGTACGCCCTTGGCGGTACGAACCACCACGGCATTATACACCTCGCCCTTCTTTACCTTGCCGCGGGGAATGGCATCCTTCACGGTGACCTTGATAACGTCACCGATCGCGGCGTAACGACGCTTGGAGCCGCCGAGCACCTTGATGCACATCAGTTCCTTCGCGCCGCTGTTGTCCGCTGCGGAAAGCGTGCTTTGCATCTGGATCATGGCTGCACCCTCCCTTAGACTTTGGCGCGCGTGATGATTTCAACCACGCGGTGATGTTTGGTCTTGGACAACGGACGGCACTCGGCGATACGTACGAGGTCACCCTCGTTCGAACCCAGGTCGTCCTGCGCATGCAACTTGGTCGAACGGCGGATGATCTTGCCGAGCAGCCAATGCTGAACCTGACGCTCGACCAGCACGGTGACCGTCTTGTCCATCTTGTTGCTGGTGACGCGACCCTCGAGGGTACGCGCCTGCTTCTTTTCTGCTTGAATCTGTGCTTCTTGAATTTTGTTAGCGCTCATGTCGGCCGTCCCTTACTTCTTGCCGCCGAGCACAAACTTCGTGCGGGCGATGTCACGCCGAACGCGGCGAAGCTGGTGCGGCTGAGTGAGCTGGCCGGAACCCTTTTGCATGCGCAGGTTGAACTGCTCCTTGCGCAGGTCCAGCAGATGCTGCTTCAACTCGTCGGCCGACTGGTTATTGATATCTTTGGTGGCCATCACATCACCGCCCGGGTAACAAATTGGGTCTGCACGGACAGCTTCGCTGCCGCCAGACGGAACGCCTCACGCGCCGTCAATTCGTCGACGCCTTCGATTTCATAGAGCATGCGACCAGGCTGGATCGGAGCGACCCAGAACTCGACGCTACCCTTACCGGCACCCATTCGCACTTCGATCGGCTTCTTGGTGATCGGCTTGTCCGGGAACACGCGGATCCACAACTTGCCGCCACGCTTCACGAAACGGGTGATGCAACGACGAGCTGCCTCGATCTGGCGCGCGGTGAGCGCGCCATGCGTGGTTGCCTTCAGGCCGTACTCGCCAAAGCTGACGAGATTGGAGCACTGGGCCAAGCCGTCGTTACGGCCTTTGAACTGCTTGCGGTACTTGGTTCGCTTGGGTTGCAACATGGCAACTCTCCTTACTTCGCAGTCCGCTCGCGGCGGCCGTCACCGGCCTCGCGACGCGAATCGTTACGACGACCTTCGCCACCTTCGCGGCGCGGCTGCGAGGACGGCTCGTCCTTCGTTTCCTGCGATGCCGCTGCCAGGTCGAAGACTTCACCCTTGTAGACCCACACCTTGATGCCGATGATGCCGTAGGTGGTCTTCGCCTCGGCGGTGCCGTAGTCGATGTCGGCGCGCAGCGTATGCAGCGGCACGCGACCCTCACGGCTCCACTCGGAGCGGGCGATCTCGGCACCGTTCAGACGACCGGAGACGTTGATCTTGATGCCCAGGGCACCCAGGCGCATCGCGTTGCCGACCGAGCGCTTCATCGCGCGGCGGAACATGATGCGGCGCTCAAGCTGCTGCGCGATCGACTCGGCCACCAGCTGGGCGTCGAGCTCGGGCTTGCGGACTTCGCTGACGTTGATGTGCGTCGGAACGCCCATCATGTCGCTCACTTCCTTGCGCAGCTTCTCGATATCCTCGCCCTTCTTGCCGATCACCACGCCCGGACGGGCGGTGTGGATCGTCACGCGTGCGGTTTTAGCCGGACGCTCGATCTGGATTTTCGAGATGCCGGCGGCAGCCAGCTTCTTCTTGAGCATGTCGCGGACCTTGATGTCGGCCACGAGATACTTTGCGTAATCGCCCTTGTTGGCGAACCACTTCGAGTTCCAGTCCTTGGCAATGCCGAGGCGGATACCGGTGGGATGAACTTTATGACCCATCGTCTATGTCCCCGGTCAGTTACCAACAACCACAGTGATGTGGCTGGTGCGCTTGAGAATGCGCGAACCGCGGCCTTTGGCGCGGGCATGCATGCGTTTCATCGCCGGACCTTCATCAACGAAGATGCTGGCCACTTTCAACTCATCGACGTCGGCGCCGAGATTGTTCTCAGCGTTGGCGACGGCCGACAGCAGCACCTTGCGGACAAGGATGGCGGCTTTCTTGTTGGTGAAGGTGAGCACGTCGCTGGCCCGGCCCACGGGAAGCCCGCGGACGAGATCAGCCACCAGGCGTGCCTTTTGCGCCGAGATGCGGGCGCCACGCAGGATCGCTTTGGCTTCGGTGCTCATCACTTGCCCTTCTTGTCGCCGACATGGCCCTTGAACGTACGGGTCACCGCGAACTCGCCGAGCTTGTGCCCGACCATGTTCTCGTTGATCAGGACGGGTACGTGCTGACGGCCGTTATGGATGGCGATGGTCAAGCCGACCATTTCCGGCAGGATCATCGAGCGACGCGACCAGGTCTTGATCGGGCGCTTGTTATTGGCGGAAACCGCAGCTTCCACCTTTTTTACGAGGTGAAGGTCAACGAACGGACCTTTCTTCAGAGAGCGAGGCATGTCGGTTTCCTGTTACTTCGTACGACGACGCACGATGAACTGCTGCGTGCGCTTGTTGTTACGGGTCTTGTAGCCCTTGGCCGGCGTGCCCCACGGGCTGACCGGATGACGACCACCTGAAGTCTTGCCTTCGCCACCACCGTGCGGATGGTCGACCGGGTTCATCACCACACCGCGAACGGTCGGGCGAATACCCAGCCAGCGCTTCGCGCCAGCCTTGCCGAGCTTCTTCAGGCTGTGCTCGCCGTTGCCGACTTCGCCAATCGTGGCGCGGCAATCGACCGAGACGCGACGCATCTCGCCGGAGCGCAGACGCAACGTGGCGTAACCGGACTCGCGGGCTACCAGCTGTACCGAGGCGCCAGCGCTGCGGGCGATCTGCGCGCCCTTGCCGGGACGCAGCTCGATGCAGTGAATGGTGCTACCCATCGGGATGCTGCGCAGCTGCAGGCAGTTGCCAGCCTTGATCGGTGCTTCGTGGCCCGAGACCAGACGGTCACCCACCGCCACGCCCTTCGGCGCGATGATGTAGCGGCGCTCGCCATCGGCGTAGCACAGCAACGCGATGTGCGCGGTGCGGTTCGGATCATACTCAATGCGCTCGACGCGGGCGGCAATGCCTTCCTTGTCGCGCTTGAAATCGATGATGCGGTAATGCTGCTTATGACCGCCACCACGATGACGCACGGTAATGCGGCCATGATGGTTACGACCGCCGGTCTTGGACTGCGACTCGGTCAACGCCGCGAACGGCGCGCCCTTGTACAGGCCTTCCGTGCGGACGCTTACTGCGTCACGACGGCCCGGCGAGGTCGGCTTGTGGTTGATTAATGCCATTTCACAAAACTCCTGGCTCAGGCCTTGGCGGACACGTCGATGGTCTGGCCATCGGCAAGACGCACATAGGCCTTGCGCTTGCCCTGGCGGCTGCCAGCGCGGAAACGGAAGGACTTGACCTTGCCCTTGGTGTTGACGAGGTTCACCTGTTCGACTTTGACGTCAAACAGACTTTCCACGGCAGCACGGACATCGGCCTTGGTTGCCGTAGGGGCAACGACGAATACGTACTGGTTATGCTCGGCGAGACGCGCCGATTTCTCGGAAATGTGCGGCGCGCGCAACGTGTCGAGAATGCGTTCGTTGTTCATGCTCATGCCAGCCACTCCTCGACCTTCTTCACCGCGTCAACCGTCATCACCACGTGGTCCGAACCGACCAGGCTGACCGGGTTAAGCGCCATCACGTCCAGCACATGGATATACGGAATGTTGCGAGCGGCGAGGAACACCGACTCGGAGGCGTCTTCGGACACCAGCAACACACGACCGGAAACTTCCAGCTCAGCCAGCTTGGCGACCATCGCGGAGGTTTTCGGCGTCTCGATGCCAAAGCTCTCGACAATCTTCAGGCGGTCCTGACGGATCAGCTCGGAAAAGATCGAGCGGATCGCGACGCGGTAAGCCTTGCGGTTGACCTTCTGCTCATAGCTGCGCGGCTTGGCAGCAAAAGTGCGGCCACCACCGACAAAGATCGGCGCACGGTAATCACCGTGACGGGCACCGCCGCCCTTCTGCTTCTTGAACTTCTTGGTGGTACCGGACATCTCGCCGCGCGACAGCTGCGACTGGGTGCCAGCACGACCACCTGCCTGATAGGCAATAACTACTTGGTGGACCAGGGCCTTCTTGTACTCACCGCCGAACACTTCGTCCGACACGTTGAGCGGCTTGGCGCCAATGACATTAAGTTCCATGGCGTTCTCCTCAACCCTTGGTCGTCGGGCGGATGATGACGTCGCCACCGGTTGCACCCGGTACCGCGCCCTTCACCGCAATCAGGTGACGCTCGGCGTCGACCTTGACCACTTCCAGACCCTGCGACGAACGGCGCACGGCACCCATATGACCGGACATCTTCTTGCCCGGAAACACGCGACCCGGGGTCTGGCGCTGACCGATAGAACCCGGCGCGCGATGCGACAGCGAGTTACCGTGGGTAGCATCACCCATTTTGAAGTTCCAGCGCTTGATCGTGCCCTGGAAGCCCTTGCCTTTCGACACGCCGGCCACGTCAACGATCTGCCCGACAGTGAAAATGTCGTCGGCCTTGATCTCGGCGCCCACGGTGTACTTGCCGAGATCGTCGGCAGACACGCGAAACTCCCACAGACCACGACCCGGCTCAACCTTGGCCTTCGCGTAATGACCTTTCAGCGGCTGCGTCAGCAGGTTTGCGCGCTTGGTGCCCGCAGAAACCTGGACGGCGCTGTAGCCATCGTTATCATCCGTCTTCAACTGGGTCACCCGGTTCGGCGTCGCTTCAATAAGCGTCACCGGAATCGAGCGGCCATCTTCAGTGAAGAGTCGGCTCATGCCGCATTTGCGGCCTACTAATCCGATACTCATCTTCGTATCCTGTCTGTCGCTCAGCCGAGCTTGATCTGAACATCTACGCCAGCGGCGAGATCAAGCTTCATGAGCGCGTCCACGGTTTTGTCGTTCGGGTCGATAATATCGAGCACACGCTTGTGAGTACGGGTCTCGTACTGGTCGCGTGCATCCTTGTCGACGTGCGGCGACGTCAGAATGGTGTAACGCTCGATTTTTGTCGGGAGCGGAATCGGGCCGAGTACCGTTGCGCCAGTGCGCTTGGCCGTCTCTACGATTTCGCTAGCCGAGCGGTCGATCAGACGATGATCGTACGCTTTCAGCCGAATCCGAATCTTCTGGTTCGCCATAACCGTGTCCTGTTGTCGAAAGAACGTAATGTGAAACGAAGCGGCTTCTCACCGCCTCGCACAACCCTTTACCACCACACCGGTAGCCGCGAACAAATCACACGACCCCAATTCGAAAAGACCAGGCGAGCGCAATGATGCGGCTCGCCTGGACTAAAAATCGTGTCACGCAATGAACATGATCGACAGGGCACGCCCCGTGATTACATTGAATTGCGAGGGCCATCCCGGCCTGCGAACTCGAAGCACATCCTGTGCCTCATTTCGCGGTAAACCGACCAAGGTCAAGCCTCGATCGATAAGCAAGCTGCGCAGTATACCTGCAAATATCCGCCAAGTGAAGTACCCCGGTAACAAATTCAGCGAACGGGGTGATCCATGAGGCCCGACAGGCATGGAGCCTGTCAGCACAAGGCCGCATAGCGGCCTTGTGCTTGAGAACAACTTCTTACTTGATGACCTTGGCC
>Ga0302221_10002191_pt1 | contig 12270 bp, 8 predicted proteins | sample II_Palsa_E2_1_FD_193517 | JGI IMG/M metagenome (GOLD analysis project Ga0302221, IMG submission 193517) | Peat permafrost microbial communities from Stordalen Mire near Abisko, Sweden - II_Palsa_E2_1 | ecosystem: Environmental > Terrestrial > Soil > Palsa > Peat permafrost | place: Sweden... | reverse complement strand
ATCGGCCAACGCGGGCAAAATCGCCAGCGAAGCATTGGGGGGGGAGTCCGCCAGCGTCATCGCCGCGGTGCCGTCAAAACACTGATCCACGCCGGTGACCGCCTCATCCAGTTCCGCGCGCCAGCGAGCCAAGCCGCGTTGTTTGAGCGCGAGTTCCGCGCCTTCATCGGCAGTATCGTCCACCAAACGATTGAAAGCATACAGCGCAGCAAGCGCATCGCGTTTCGGCCGAGGCAAAAGGTAGAACGCATAATAAAAATTACTGTGCGCGGCTCGGGCGACGTCGTAGCACCGCTCGTAGGATTTGGGAACCTCTAAACTTGGCGCCAGGCTCAGCGGTTGAGGTCTAGGCGTTTGGGGCCCAGCATGCTGCGCCCCTACAACGGCTCCAGGACTTGCGCTTTTTTTGGAACGCGCAGTCAGTTTGGTGAGCGCGGCTTGGGCTAGCAGGCGGAGTTGCTTGGACTTTGTCACTACTGGGCGCTGATGCAGCGTGTCATAACCGCACCGCTCGATGGCGTCGAGAATCGCCAGTCCCCCGCGGCTGAACATGTCCAGGTCAACGCTGAGACGGCCATCCACCAGGTTTGGCAGCGCCGCCCCTTCTGCGAACAGCGCTCTGGTTCGCGTCAACAAATCCTTCATCAGGTTTACGTAGCCCTGATGAAACCGGCGCCCCAGGATGTCCTGTTCGCTGACGCCGTGTGCCTGCGCAATGTCCAGAGGAATATAGATGCGGCCTTTCTCCAGGTCTCGACCGGCGTCTTGCCAAAAATTTGCTAGTTGCAGCGCCGTGCAGGTAGCATCGGAAAGCTTCTGACGATGCTCGTCGCGATAATCGCAGACATACAGAACGAGTCTGCCCACGGGATTCGCCGAATATACGCAGTAGTCGATCATTCGGTCCCAGGTTTCATAGCGCTTCACCACCTGATCCTGGCGAAACGCTTTCAGTAGATCTGCGAAGGGTTGCTGCGGAATTTCTTTGGCGACGATGGTTTGCCGCAGCGCGACGAAAACCGGATGCCGGGGTCGGCCGTGGTAGCAGTTCTGTAACTCTTGCTCCCACCAATCCAGCAGTTCCAGAGCGCGCGCCGTTTCCGGAATCTCGTCGCCGAGATCATCGGCCCAGCGGCAATAGGCATACACATTATAAAAATGTTGGTGCAGGGATTTGGGCAGCAGCCACGACACTACCGCGAAATTTTCGTAGTGATGCGTGGCCAGCCAGCGCGTGTAGGCCTGCGCATCGGCGGGCGAGCAGCTGGGCGGCGGAAGCTTGTCGGCAATTTCTAATTCACCGGGACGGAGCATTAGCGCTGCGCACCTTCGATTACCGTGAAAACTCTTAAGCGCATTGGGCGAAGAAAATATTTGAGATGTTCGTGCATCAAAGGTGTGCGCCTCGGAGGCCGGCAGCTATGGGCGCACCGCAACTTTAATTTCCCCGCTGCGTGATTTCATTTTTTCAAAAGCCTGCGGCAATTGCGCCAGGGCAATTTCTTCCGTCACGAACTCGCTGGCGGAGATGTCTCCGCGGCGAATGGCCTCCAGGGCTTCGCGGAAAAATCGCGGGGTGTGGTGGAACGGCGAGATCAGTTTGATTTCGGAATAATGGATCGCGGCGGGCTCGATCTCCACTTTCGTCCCGCTGGGCAAGCCGCTGAAAAAATTCACCACGCCCCCGCGTCGCACCATTTCCACCGCCTGCCGCCAGGTCACCGGATTGCCCGCCGCTTCGACGACGGCATCTGCGCCGCGTAACTCATCGGTGAGCGCGCGAACGGCCGCGATGGGATCGGGGACTTCGCTCACATTGATGGTCGCCGTGGCGCCCAGATGTTTGGCCAGGCGCAGCGGCTCGGCGCGCCGCGCCAGGGCGATCACCCGCACTCCGCGTCGTGAAAGCATGCGCACGAATTTCAATCCGATAGGGCCGCAGCCGATCACCGCCACGGTATCCCCGGCGCGCAGTTCCATCTCGTGGATGCCGCGCAGCACGCAGGCCAGCGGCTCGGCCAGCGCCGCGCTGGCGTCGTCCACCGAATGCGGCACCTCCAGCATATTTTCCATAACGATGCGCGCGGGAATGCGCATGTATTCGGCGTACGCTCCATTGTTGAAGAGCAGATCGTCGCAGAGATTTTCCTGCCCGCGGCGGCAATGGTAGCACCGCAGGCACGGCGCGGAATTGGCCGCTACGACACGCATGCCCAGGCGCCAGCGCGCATCCGTGCGCTTACCCGCGACGGCGACTTCACCGACCACTTCGTGACCAAAGACCGCGGGCGGCTGAATCATTTTCGCGTGATAGCCGCGCTTCCAAACCTTTAGATCGGTGCCATCGGTGAGCGCCAGGCGCACGCGCAGCAACACTTCGTCGGGCTTCACGCTCGGAACATCGACTCGCTCGATGCGCAAGTCCTCGCTGCCGTACAAAACGGCCGCGGTCATCTTCGAAGGCACCGCGACGCGCGCGGCTGGCGGAGAGCTAATTTCGTCGCCGACTTCCGTTCGTTTGGTGATTGGCGCTCTGCTGCTCATACAATTCTGTTCAACCCTCAATGGATAACAATAGTTTCCCGAAATTCCGCTGCATTCCTAATCGTGGGCAATCAAAATCTTCAGCGAATCGGCCGTGGGACGGTTCGCCAGCTCCAGCGCGTCCTGAATTCTATCGAGTGGGTAGACATGCGAGACAATATCCAACACCGGAAGTTTCTTCTGCAGCACTAGCTCCGCTGCCTCCTCTTGCATGTCCGCCGCGGCGCTATAGCTTCCCAGAATCTCTTTTTCGTCGATACCTACCGCGGAGGCGGGAAATTCGATTTTGGTTACCGGATCGTTCGCGGCAAACAGCAGCACCCGGCCGCCTGGCCGTGCGGCGGCAAGCGCGTCCACTACCACTGAAGGATGGGCAACTGCCACCAGCACCGCATCCGCCCCTCTGCCCTCCGTTCGGGCCTTCACCGTTTCTATTAGCTTACCACTGCTTGGGTCGAACGATTCTATCGCACCGAGAGCCAGACTCTTTTCGCGGCGAACGGCCATGGGGTCGCTGGTGTACAGACTCGCGCCTGTGAGTTTGGCGACCATCAACAGTTGCAGGCCGATGGGGCCGCAGCCCGCGATGAAAACCGACTCTCCAGCTTTGACACGGGCTTTTTCCACCGCTTTCACGATGGTGTTGATGGGTTCGATGAACGTGGCCTCCTCGAAGCTGACGTTATCCGGCAGCGCCACCATGCCCCGCTCGGCAACCCACGGCATGGCTTTGACGTATTCGCCGAAGCCCCCGCCATTGGGTGTGAAGCCCGCGGTCAGGCCGGTGGTCTTGTATTGCGCGCACTGCGAGAACAGGCGACGCTCGCAATAAAAGCACGTGCCGCACGGAACGTGGTGAAAGCTCATCACCCGATCGCCCACGCGCCATTTGGTCACGCCGGGGCCAATCGCCACGACCGTCCCGGCGAGTTCGTGCCCAAGAATTTGCGGCGCTGGAACGTACGCGTGATAGATTTTCTTGATGTCCGTGCCGCAGACGCCGCAAGCGGCTACCTTGATTAAGACTTCGTTGATGCCGACTTCCGGCACGGGAACTTCTTCCACCCGCACCACGCCCTTCTCTCGGTAAACGCCGGCGCGCATGGTCTTTGGAATGGACATCGGCGTGACCCTTGCTGCGGCGCTCACTGCAACCATCCTTGTTTTTTGCTGACCGCATTGGCCATCGAAACCGCCCAATCGTGGTTGCGTGTGGTGCGGCGGGCTTCCTCTGCGAGCGCAAACAGATAGCGGTCAAGAAAATCGGCCAGCGCCACCGCCGCCGCGCGGCTGTGGCGCCCGAAGCGGATGAGCAAAGGCAGCCGATACGGATGCAACGCCAATTCCTTCAGCAAACCTCCGACTTTTACGTGCCCGCGTTCATCGGCAATTTGCTGGAAATCCAGGGGTAAGTCTTCTTCGGCCGTGTCGCTAATGGCCCGGACCGCCACGGCGCGAATTTGACGGTTCTGTGCGGCGTTAAGAATGTGCGTGGATTCCATTTCGACGACGTCCGCTGTCGATGCCAGCGATTCCTTTTCCAGCGACGTGGTGATGATCGTCTCCGCGGTCAGGAAAGTTTCCACAGCCGTAGCCCCGCATTGCGCGGCAGCGTTGATAAAATCCGGGTCGCTCGAAAGTTGCAGCGACGCGTCCTGCGTGATGCATCTCCGTGCCGCGACGATGGTGCTTCGTTGTAGCTGCGAGTCTAACGCCCCCGCCAACCCGGTCGACACCCACACGCCGTGCGTTTCCGGCGGAACGATTTGCATCGCTCTCGTCGCGCTGCTCGGTCCCATCCCGGTCAGTAACACCGTCACTTCGTGTGTCCCGATGTTTGCCCGGTACATGTCAAATTCCCGTTTACGCCCGGAATTATCGTACTCATACGGCACAAACGGGTGCCGCGATTTCCACGGATTGAATTCCGCGTCGATTGCGAAGGTAATTAGAAATCGCATCTTCGTCACGTATTTCGTTGCCGCCGGGCTTTCGTCCCGGCGCTTTATGCCGGCGCCTTCTGAGGCGAGCGCTTTTCGTTGCCCGTACCGCGCTGCTCCCTGCAAAATCAGATGCCGCACGGAAGGGCAGCGCTACAACCGCTCGCTATTCCCTTTCCTGCGCGAAGCCTACGCAGCCGGCGCGTGGACGATTCTTTTCGCGCGGCTCTTCTTCACGTACCCGTTCCCCTCATACCAACGAACCGCGCGCTCCAGCGCGGCCGCCACCGGCAACGGCTGAAAATTCAGCTCACGCCGCGCTCGCGAGGCATCGACGAACATCATGTGTTGCGCGATTCTTACACCTTCGACGGGAATCTGCGGCTCGCGCCCCAGCAGCCGCGATAAAGCCGTCTCCGCATAGGCTGCGGTGAGCGCCAAGCCGTGCGGGATTTTTAATTTCGGGGCGGGCAGCCCGGTGATTTGCGCCAGGGTATCCAGCAACTGTTTCAGCGTCAGATTTTCCGTTCCCAACAGGTAGCGTTCGCCGATTTTTCCGCGTTCGGCGATCAATAGATGCCCCGCGGCGCAGTCTTCCACGCCCACGAAATTTAACCCCGTCTCCACGTAGCCCGGCATTTTGCCGTTTAGAAAATCCACGATGATTTTTCCCGTCGGTGTGGGCTTCCAATCCCATGGTCCCACCGGGGTCGTGGGCATGGCCACGATTACCGGTAAACCCGCTTTTGCGGCGTTGAGCGCTTCCTTTTCCGCCTGCCACTTGCTGCGTTTGTAGTGGCCAATCATTTCGTCGAGCTTCGCATCGGTGAATTCGTTAGGCGGCGCCCTGTTCGTTCGCGTGGACAGATCGGCGGTCGCACTAGACGCACTTCTCGTGATTTCCGAATCGCCGGTTCCATGGCGGTCGACAGCAATCGTGGCCACGGTGCTGGTGTAAATCAGCAGTTGGACCCCGGCATCCCTTGCGGCCGCCAGCAGATTTTTTGTGCCGCCTACGTTGGAGTCGTAAATATCCTGGGGATGTTTGGCCCACAAGCGGTAATCGGCGGCAACATGATAAACGTGGCGAACCCCGTCCATCGCGCGCGCTAAAGATGCGGCATCGCGCAAGTCGCCGGTGACGTATTCCAGCGGCAAATCGGCGATGGCTCGGTTGCTGCTCGAAGGGCGCAGCAGCACGCGCACATTCTCTCCCCGCGCCACCAGTTGGCGAACCACGTGGCTGCCCAGAAATCCAGAAGCGCCAGTGACGAGCGTGGTGCCCGGCGCGGTTGCGGAAGAGATCATTGGGCGGTCAACACTCCGCCGGAAGCGGCATCGCGCGAAATAATTGCGGCAGGATTGCCCGGCGTTTGCTGGGCAGCATATTGCGTGCCTGGAAAGTTTCGCTGCCGCACGGCGTGCTTGTCAGGGATTTGCGCGGCTTGCGCAACTGGCGATTTCAAAAGTGTCGCCGCGCGGCGGAGGGGCGTGTGCATCGCGCGGTTAAAACCCGCTGCGAAGCCGGAACTCGCTGGGCTCGAATTTCATTGCGCAGTACTCCCCGGTTTTCAACGCTTGGTTGTAGTAGCGCGCCAGCGCGTAGACCGGAAACGAATTGCGATACAGATGATACTTCAAGTAAAAAACGCCGGGGAAACCCGTTCCGGTGAAATCGTCTTCTGTCCACGAGCCGTCGGAAATTTGCTGCGTCACCAGATAGTTCACCGCTTTGGTGATCGCCGGATCGGCGCTGTCCGCTCCCGCCATCAGTCCGATCAAACCCCAAGCTGTCTGCGATGGCGTGCTGGGACCCTGGCCCTTCGTATGCACTTCATCGTAGCTGCGCAGGGACTCGCCGAAACTTCCGTCCGCTTTCTGTACCTGGCGAAGCCACTCCACCGCGCGCTGGCAATAATCCTGCGCCGTCATGCTCACCGTTTCCAGCGCGCGCAAAACCCCGCTGGTGCCGTACACATAGTTGACGCCCCAGCGGCCGAACCACGAGCCGTCGCGGTCTTGATCCTTCAGCAAAAACTTCACCGCGCGCTGGATCGCTGGATGCTCCGCGGGCCAGCCGAAACGTCCCAGGCACTCCACCACGCGAGCCGTCACATCCGCGGTAGAGGGATCGATCATCGCGTTGTGATCCGCGAACGGAATATTGCACAAAAATTTGCGGTCGTTGTCGCGATCGAACGCTCCCCATCCGCCATCGCGATTCTGCATGCTCAGCAGCCACTGCAAACCGCGGCGAATCGCCCCTTCCATGCGCTTGGGGGCGGGAAATTTTACCCGTTGCAGCGCCATCAAAACGAAAGCCGTATCATCGACGTCCGGATAGTAGTCATTGCGGAATTCAAACGCCCAGCCGCCCGGTTCTGCGTCCTTGTTTTTGATCTGCCAGTCGCCCGGGCCCAGCACTTGCTTCGCCAGCATCCACTCCGCGGCCTTCACCAGCGACGGATGATCCGGCGCTACACCCGCTTCTTCCAGCGCCACCATCGCGATGCACGTATCCCACACCGGCGAGACGCAGGGCTGCAAACGAATCGTCTCTTCTTCTTCGATTTCGAAATTCGAAAATTCCTTGATCTCCCGCCACGTCACCGGATCGTCCGGACCGTGTCCCAGCGCCACCAGCGCGAAAATGGAATTCATCATCGCTGGATAGATCGCCGCTAAACCCTCGCTGCGCTCCAGGTGCTCCACTAACCACTGCTTCGATTCGCGCAGCGCCCGCCGCCGCAGCGGCTTCCAGGGAAGTTTTTCGTATAGCTTTAACCCGCGGTCGACCGCCAGAAAAAAATTCTTCCACGAAATGAGCCGGTTGCTCCAATCAAAGGCCGCCGTTTTGTGGTTCGGATCCTGGAACAGTTCGTCCACCCGCGCGTGCTCGGGCAGCCGGAAGTCCGGCCGAACCGCGGACAGTATCCCCATGGGCACGACAATTCCGCGGGTCCACGAAGACATCTCGTAAATATTTATAAAAAACCAGTTTGGCAACAGCATCAACTCCGGCGGAATGGAAGGTACCAGATCCCAGCCCACTGCCCCGACCAGCGCCAGATAAAACCGCACGTAAGAGTTGGTGTGTTCCAGGCCGCCCAGCCGGTGAATGATTTCCCGCGCGCGTGTAAGGTGCGAAGAATCCGTCGCATCCCCTGCCAGCTTTAGCGCGAAATATGCTTTGCACGTGGCGTTCAGCTCGGAAGGCCCGCCCGGATAAATGCCCCACCCGCCGTCCGGAAGCTGGCGCGCCCGCACGTAATTCGCTAACTTGGCGATGCGCTCCGGCGCAGCCTTGCCCAGCACAAAGAGATAATAGATGTAGTCGGATTCGAGCGTGGTGTCCGCTTCGAGTTCGCCCTGCCAATAGCCGCGTTCGTCCTGCAGCGAAACCAGATGAGCGGCGCCCCGCTCGATGGTGCGCTCCAAGCGTGAAGCGAAATTTTCCTCTTTCCAGGGTACCGGCGCCGGAGCTACCGGAAGCTCTTCGCCCAACCTTGCAAATGATGCCATCTATGCTCCCCCCAGAGAGCAATACGTACTGCAATGAATCCCAGTTCCATCCTGAAGTTCAGGTCGCGACCGCCGCAATCTTCAATAAGTAGCTGTATTCGCTTACACTTACGCGCCGAACATCACTCAGAAAAGCCCAGAAAAGACAGTAACATTAGTACTACTAAAATTATCGCCGTCTTCGCCCTCGCGGTCAACGGTTAAGATGCGCACCAATGCACAGGAGTTGGGCTAGAGATCGCCGGACAATAGCTATACATGAAGCTATACATGACCGGGAAAGATTCGGATCCGCGCGAATTTCGGTCGGCAGCCGCCCAGCCACCAACGTTCATCCTACTGAGGCCAATACACTGAAGATTCTGGAGCCGAGAGCGAGAGTTGAACTCGCGACCTGCCGATTACGAATCGGCTGCTCTACCACTGAGCTACCTCGGCCTGCCTGTACGACGATAACATTCGCCTAAATTTTCTGTCAATTCAGGCGTGTGCCGGGTAGTGGGCCAGTTTCCGCAACTCAATCGCCACTGCTCAGGACAAATCCATGCACGATTGCCAGTACGCCATAACCGGCACGGCGGTTGCCACCGCATCACCGTCCACGGACACCACAAAAAAATCGAGGGCGACTCGGTTTGACCCGGGTCGCCCTCTTTTCGATTGACTCGCGAAGTTCTTGCTTCCCGCTGCCACTTAGCCGGCGTTTCGGTTTTACCCGCGCCCATCTAAATTTTTTTCGTGAAGCTTTGCTTCTTGGTGCCACTCACGCTCGCGATTCGGTTTTACCCGCGTCGCTTCTTTGAGCGTACCGCAAAGTTTCTGCTCCCAACTCTGTCCACCGCCGCTCGGTTTTACCCGTGCCTCGGTGAACTCGGCCGAAGCCCGCTCCACGATCCTATGCAAACGATTCGCTCGGTTTTACCCCAGCCATCCTTTTGCATCGAACCGCGAAGCTCCCCTCCTCAATTCAATCCCTCGAGGCCGCCTCGGTTTTACCCGTGCCGCCTCTCGGCATTGAACTGCGAAGTTTCCACTTCTTCTTTCAACTCTCAACTGACCAGCTCGGTTTTACCCCAGCCGTCTCGTCTTCGAATTGACTCGTGAAGTTTTTCTTCCCGATCAATCTGTGCGCATACTACGAGCAGCGCAAAATTCGCGCAAGAGTTTTCTGCCGTGGACGATGTGGAAATCTGTGCATGCCTGTGCAAGAATTTTTCACGAAACGCGAAGAGAAAACTCCTGACGGTGAGAGAAAACGTGCCCGCCCGGTGCCCGGGAATTTCGCCAACTACTACCGCTAGTTCGTCGCTTCCGACGCGGGATACATGCGCTCAAACTCGGGGTCGCCAAGCAGCAGCGCCATGTCCGGATCGCGCCGCGCCCAGTTCGGATCCTTGAACCCCGCATCATACGCCTTGCGCAAAGCATCGATGGCTTCCGGCTTTTTCTTCAGCAAACAAAACACGCACGCTGCGTTGTACAGGATCGAAGCCTCATTTGCCCGCAGCGTCATGGCCATGGTTGTTTCCCGCATGGCATCTTCCACGCGACTTAACTCCGCATAATATCCCGCCACCAAAATGCGCGCCCGTGCATCCTCCGGAACTTGCTTCAAGTGATTTTCAAACGCGCCCACCGCCCGTAACTGGATATTCTTCCGGATTTCGTGTTTCCCCAGTGCTCCCAGCGCATTCAATATCGGCACATACACGTTGTAGTCTTCGCCGCTCGCTTCCAGCGCCACCTCCGCGGCGTCCGCCACTTCCCGGTAACGCCCCGCGGAAAACAGCGCGCGGCACAGCAGGTAATACGCCCCCTCGCAATCTTTTTTCCGTTCAATAGCCTTCTGCACCATCCGTACGGCTTCCGCGTGCAAGTCCGTCGCGTACAGCACCCAGGCTTGGCTCACCTGCACTTCCGGCAGGTCCCAGCGCAACGCCACCGCTTTGCCCGAGGCATTACGCGCGCGCTCCACCCACACCGCGTCCCGGCTGTAATTGCAATAGAACATCGCACACGCGTTTGCGCACGCCGCGTACGCCAGCGCAAAACTCGGATCGATGGTCACCGCGTTCTCAAACATCTGCAGCGCAAATTCCAGATCCTGCCGCGTTTGCCGCCGCGCGTAGCGCTTCCCTCGCAAATACAAGTCGTACGCTTGCAAATTTTCCGTGGGCTTGATCGCCAGCGCTTCCAGCTCTTGCGGCGACAGCGTCACGCGCAACGCTTCCGCGATCTTCCGCGCAATTTCGTCCTGCACTTCGAAGACGTCCTTCATCTCCCGGTCGTAGCGCTCGCTCCACAGCGGAAAGTCCGTGTTCGTATCCACCAGTTGCGTGGTAATCCGCAAACGGTTTCCCGCCCGCCGCAAGCTCCCGGTCAAGACATAAGCTGCCTTCAGTTGCTGCCCGACCTGCCCCGGCGTCACTTGCTTGTCGCGAAACGCCAGCACCGTCGGCCGCGAATAGGTATTAATCCCGCGAATCTTCGATAGTTCCGTAATGATATCTTCGGTAATTCCATCGCGCAGGTACTCGTCTTCTCTCACCCCGCTCAAGTTTTCAAAATAAAGCACCGCCACGGACTTCATGCTGGGGCTCAGCTTTGCCGTCCCGCCCCTACCGTCGTTCAGTTTACCCGCCCCGCCTTTGCTGTCACTTGCGTCCGCAGCAGCACGTTTGCTTCCCGATTCCAGATCCCTCTTCAGCCGGCTCAGGTCGGTCTTCAGCTCCGTCGCCGACTGGCATCGCAGCGCGCGATCTTTCTCCAGCAGCTTCGACAAGATCCGCCCAAACTCCGGCGGCACCTCGGGATTCTCCTCCGTCAAGGGCACCGGCTCGCGATTCAGGATCGCGTCAAAAATCACCGCCGACGTGTCTCCGGGAAATGGCATCTTCCCGCTCGACATCTGGTACAGCACTGTCCCCAGCGAAAACAGATCCGTCCGCGCGTCCACCAGGTGCCCCCGCGCCTGCTCCGGCGACATATACGCCACCGTCCCCACCGCCGCGCCCGGCGACGTCAGCCCTCCGCCCACCATCGTGTCCATCTTCGACGGCGTCGTGGCCCCCGGCGAGATTTCTGCCGGCTCCATCTTCGCCAACCCAAAATCCAGCACCTTTACTTGTCCTCGGTCGCTCACAAACAGGTTCGCGGGCTTGATGTCCCGGTGCACTATTCCCTTGGCATGCGCTGATTCCAGCGCATCCGCAATCTGAATCGCCATCGGCAGCAACTTTTCCATGGGCAACGGCTGGCGGGTCATCATCTGCCCCAGCGTCTGCCCTTCCAGCAACTCCATCACAATGAAGTGCTGCCCGCCATGTTGTTCAATCGCGTGGATCGTGCAGATGTTCGGATGATTCAGCGCGGACGCCGCGCGCGCCTCTCTCTGAAAGCGTTCAATGAGCTGACCGTCCTGCGCCATCGCTTCCGGCAAAAACTTCACCGCCACGCGCCGGCCCAGCCGCGTGTCCTCGGCCTCGTACACCACGCCCATGCCGCCGCTGCCCAGCGTTCGGGTCACTTGATAATGCGAAATGCTTTGTCCAATGTGGGGATCGGTACCTGTCATGTCCGGGCGATATTATTCTGCTCCTCTCGAACGGTCAAGCCGCCGTCTTCAGCCTTGTACACCGCGCCCGTTGCCGCCAGCGCCAAATTTTTCGCGCCTGCGTGATGTTTGCGGCCCCTGAAATTTACAGCAATTTCCCGATACTCAAGATCAAGTCGAAAAATTTACGATGGAATCGCTGTGGCGGCCATGCTCCGCTGACCGGAGGTGACTACGCACGGCGGCCCTGTCGGTCCTTCGTAGTTTGCCCGACTTTGGAAGCCGCCCTCGGCCGCCACTCCATTTCGGCGCGCTCAGCGCGAAAACGGATACATCAACCAACCTATCCCAATCCCCACCACCAGAAACAAAAACAGCGACCACAAAATATATTTGACCTGGTCGAGCGGCCGGCGGCGGCTCAAGAATCCAAACGCCACCGAAATCACCAGCGCAAAAATCAGCATGGCTTGAAAATGGCTGAGCCGTATTCCCGAAACGTCCATCGCCATCACGCTTTGTGTCCCCGTGCCGCTTCAAACGCATGCAACGCCGCCAGCAAATTCAGGACTCCCGCCGTCGCCAGAAAACGCGTGCCGTAATCGCCGTTGGCGTGCGACACGTCCGCGCCACCCGCTTCCAGCGACCGCGCCGCGAAATAAAAACATCCCGTCCCCAGGTCCGCAGCGTACCCCAGCGTATCGAACGCAT
>Ga0302221_10002190_pt1 | contig 12291 bp, 2 predicted proteins | sample II_Palsa_E2_1_FD_193517 | JGI IMG/M metagenome (GOLD analysis project Ga0302221, IMG submission 193517) | Peat permafrost microbial communities from Stordalen Mire near Abisko, Sweden - II_Palsa_E2_1 | ecosystem: Environmental > Terrestrial > Soil > Palsa > Peat permafrost | place: Sweden... | reverse complement strand
TTTTGTAAAAGATGAAGATAACAATAAAGAGCTAGTATTACCTCTTTACAAAAAGCAATATAAAAGTCGACTTGCTTTGCTAATTAGCATTTATCCTCCTTAACCTTGTTTACCAAAGATTATACCTTTACTAATTTTTAATACATATATCTTTATTAAGCTCTTGTTTGTTTAATACTTTATTTTAAGAGATAATATTAATATAAAAGTCACTTGTTCTCAAAAGAAGTGTTTATATAATTAAGTATATACTCGAAAATATAAAGGAATTAGGAACTTTACTTGCTATTATTAAAGCTATTACTTTAATATTCTTGCATCTAAGAAGGCTAAACAAGCATAAAAGGCAGCTATTTCTAGTAATAGAAAGGACTTCTTTGCACCTTAAAAGAACCTTTAAAACTTTGAGGCTAAAGATAAGAAGTGTAAGACTTTGCTACTTAACTTCTTTGTTAAGAATAATCTCTTTTTTCGGGCAATTAATTAAATGCCTTTTAAGGATCTCGTTAAGCATATAAGTGAGCTTAAACTTCCGAGTTTATATACTTTAATTTAGCAATTAAAGAAGAGCTTTTAAAAGGGAAGAGATAATTTGAAGATTAAGCTTCAAGTTTATATAAAAAGGGGTAGTTGTATAAGTTTGACAATCGACTATTAAAGTGCCTATAACTTTAAAGACTTTATAGCTATTATAGCACACTAGATTAATAACAAGTAAGAGTATAAATTATATATTTTAAACATTATTCTACTTTATAATTTAGTCTATTTAAGCGCAGATATGCAAGCTCTTGCTACAAGTAACTAACAAATTTAGTATTACTTAGTCAATTTTCACTATTACATGTGATAATGCCTCTTTTAATAACACTATACTTGACAAATTTAAAGTAGCTATCTTAAAATAATATAAGCTTATAAGCAACAAAGATAAGGCTTAATATTAGCTTAAGTTTATAAGGAAGTGTAAAGATATTTGCTGCCTTTGTTATATAGTTAATATTAGAGTTTAAGCAAATATAACTTCTTTTAAGGTTTATAGCTTAAAATATATACTAATTAAACTTAAGGCCTTAAAAAGCTAAAAGCTATCCTGGCATTTAATGCTTCTAATTACAAATATGCTTATAAAAAAGCTTTACTTGACGCTTTATTAAATGATACACCAGTTAAATTAATATTATATAAGTTATAATCTTTAACTTTAGTTTTTTGTTATTATAAATTCAAAAAAGTTTTAGAAAGACAATGTTTAGCCCTTAGTATCAAGTGCTATGCTATTTTATTAAATATGCCAATTAAATAAAGCTTAACAGGGACTATAATTGATTCTTTTTAAGCTTTAAAAAACTTATTAAAGCTATATGCGCTACTTAGCAGCTTGATTTATTTATAAAGGTTTTTACTTTTATACCAAATGATTAAGTACTTCTTTAAAAGGTACAAGAGTTCCTTAAAATCTTTAAAAGATGTATTAAGGAAATGCAAGCTAACAAGTATCCAACTTTTAATAAAACTATTTCCTACTACTTTAAGATACTTAAAAAGCTAGTAGTTATAAATACTAAAAGCACTAATGTTGCTATCAAAAATGCAGCTAGTGTAGCTTATTTAGCTTTAAATAATTATTATAGCAAAACTAAGGATCTCTTAGCCTTATATATTGCAATAATTTGTAATTTGAAGTATAAGATAAAGGCCTTTTGTTACAGTTCTAGCACTGGCGTTCCATGTCACGTGGTCACGTGCACTAGCGCAGCTAGCATAAGCGGTGTAGAGCAGCAGAACTCGAGTATTTGTACAAACTAATCCTTTGTAAATAACCTCTTCTTTCCTTAGCTTTAAATAGTCGTAATTGAGACTATTCAACTAACACTCTTTCTTAGGCTATAAATTTGGCGCTTATAACATAATTTAAAGCTTAATCTAATTCTAATCTTGCAAAGGATTTAAAATTAAACTATATAAAAGAAGACAACGCGTCGCCTTTATCTTACAATGCACTTGCATGATATTAGCTAAACTTGAACTAAATTAAACAAATTATATAAAACAAAGCCCTATTGCATAAGCACAAAAAGAATGCTATAATAGCACAATCTTACTATAAACTAGAGGCTAGCACTATAGCTAGTTCTCGCCTTGAACTTACAAATGCTTAACCCTCTTAACCCTCCTTAATTCTTGAAGACAATAAACCCGAATTTAACCTTAAATACCTCCGATTTGTATACTAGCAAGACTTTAAACAACTTTACAAGCAGATTCTAGAAGCTTTATATTAATAAGACAATGCAAAGGATCGGGTAGTCGCTTTAGAGACAAAGACTAAGGAATAGCGAGGATACTTAGCTAAGCTATCCCTATAATGCAACTTTATTTAAACTAAGCTTCTCGAGGCATATTACTAGAATTGACAAGCTACCTTAGCATTTAAATAAGCTCTAGTATGCTTTACAAAGCTCTTTAATCCCCTTATCTTTATAAATAGCAAAGATATAAGTTTCTTTGATTAGCTATCTTGTATTAAGAATAAGCTTTGTGAGAACGCAGATTATTGTCTTACTAAATTGATAAAGCTTGCATATATAAAGAGCTTGATTAGAGGTAAAGCTACAAAGCATATATTTCTGCAATTAAAGGATAATGCTATTAATCTATACACAACTATTTAAGACTTATTCGAGCATTTAACTTTTGCTTATAAGAACCCGAATCGGTTATTTATAGCCAAGAACAAATTCAAGAAGCTATTTATAAAATCGACTTAATTATTTTACAAATTCTATACCAAGTTCTTGCAATTGGCTTTTGAAGTTAAGGTTGCATTTACAAAACTAAAGCACAAATTGAATAGCAAGCTCTCCTTTGCCCTTTAAAAGGCAGTTATTTCGCATTTTAATACCAAATTAACCTTTTATAAATTTGCAAAGTAATATACAATTTACGACTAATCCTTAAAAGCAATTAAAAAATGCGAGTTATATGTACAAAAGCTCTATAATGCAAATAAGATAAACACCCTTACTATAATTACACTTGCAATTGCAATTACAACTACCTTGCCGATTACCCCTTATACAAATACTTTCCCGAATACAAATAACCTCCCGAAGCTTATATACTAAAATCCCTTGCGCTAACAATTAAGTAATGCAAGTAAGTGTTTTATTTACCGGGAGTTAAGATATAAGATGTATAAATGCCCTTGTTATGCGGATATTAAGGCTATTAAGAAGTTAAAGGAAGTCTTAAAACTTGAAGTAAAGTTGTTAGAAAACAATAACCCTTAAAAGAAGTCTTTACTCTAAAGTTATATAGTATTAATTTATGCAAAGTAGACTTAAGTCAATTGCTTAAAGGGGATTCTTTACCTTTTTATATACAATTAGCAGCAATAAACTAGTAATAAAGACATATATACTTATTAATACTAGAGCAAACAAATATGCATTTATTAATACCGAATTTACAGCTCTTGCTACTTGATTCCTTAATACAAAAACACAACAACTCCTTATATTATGCAATATACAAGGATTTAATAGTAAAATAGCGCAACTAATTACCGATTATATAAAATTGACACTACTTATTAATAGAAGACAAATAAATGTTCTTATACTAGTTATATAGCTAAAGGGACAAGATATAATATTGGGCCGCAAATGGGCCGCAAAAACAAGAGTCTTAATTAATTGCAAAAACTAGCAGTTAATATAGCTAAAAGATTACCTTAAAGATAAAGGCTAAAATTGCATATTAGTAACTGCTAAAAAGAACCTTTTACTATAACCTTTAAACCTTATACACTAAAAGGATGCAGATTAATGCACAAAGCTAATAGCTAAAGATACTTGGAGACTAATAGCTATACTTAAGCTTGAGAATCGAGCCCGAATAGCTACATTTTAGAGGACTAATTAGGAAGAATGGTATAAGGATATATGTAACAATTTATAAGGCTAAACTCTCGAATTACGCAAGCAACTTGCAAAGAAACTTATAACTAAAAGACCCGAAAAAATAATTAATATTTGCAAAATTAGCTACTTAGCATTTTATATAAACCTTAAATACTTTAAAAATACCCTCTTCTTGTTATCTTTATACAAATTAGACTAAGAGCTCAAGGACTATAGATAAGGACAAGAACTAAAAGCAAAGTTAAACCCTTTAAATTAATAACCTTATAAAACCGAATTGCAATAGCTATAGCAGATATTGCTAAAGGAATTTAAGGAATTTGCAAATGTGTTATTAAAGATAGCATCAAATAAGCTACTACTACACTAGCTATACAATTATAAGATTTAGCTTAATAATCCGGAAGATGTAAATAAAATCGGATACTCCCCTTTATATTAACAATTTACACAAGAACTCGAAGAAATAAAGCAGTTTTTAGAAAAGAATTTATATTAAGGGTTTATCAAAGCTAGCTAATTACCTTTTGCATCTTTAGTCTTATTTGTTAAAAAGGCTAATAGATTATTACAGTTTTGTGTAAATTTTAAAAGGCTAAATAACTTTACACACAAAGACTATTATCCTTTACCTTTAATCGATAAAACTATTATATAGCTAGCTAAGGCTAAGGTTTATATAAAGCTAAATATTTGTTAAGCATTTTATAAGATTCGAATAAACCTTAGTTTTAAAGAACTTACTACTTTTTATACTTGTTACAAGTCTTATAAGTGCAAAGTTTTATAAGAAGGTTTAACTAATAAACCTGCTATATACTAATAATATATAAACAATATCCTTTTCGACTACTTAAACGACTTTTGCACTACTTATTTAAATGATATTATCATTTATTTGGAGGATCCTTTAAAGTATAAGTGCTATATACGAAAAGTCTTTAAATAGCTACGCTAAGCAAGTCTTTAAGTCGATATTAAAAAATTAGAATTTAATATCACTTATATAAAGTTTTTAGGCTTTATCATTTTTACAAATAGTATTAAGGTAAACCCGGAGAAGGTTATTATTATAAAGAATTAAAAGGAATTGACTACAGTTAAAAGCATATAATCCTTTTTAAGTTTTTGCAACTTTTACTAGCAGTTTATTACAAATTACAAACAAATTGCTAAACTATTAAACAAACTTACTTGTTGTCGCACGCAGCATAGGGTGATCGAATGAATAAGTGATTAATGAATTGTCTAATCTAGAACTAGAAGAGATGGGGGGAGAGCTCCTATGATATAGGGCGCGGAGCGCCCTTGATTACGTGAGCTTAAGCCTTAGGCTACCGTAAGCCCTTATAGTTGCGACACACCCTTTAGCTAATTAGGTGATAACACTAAACAGATAAAGCTTACATTTTAAGCGCGCACGCGTTTCTAAATATACTATTCGATAGCTAATAAAATGATCGGATGATCCGCACGTTAAAGGCTTTGCGGTAGCTCCCGCACTAGCGCGTACCGCGGCTCTTAATCACTAATCCCTAGTCCATTCTTACTTAAAGCAAGCTCCTTTCCCAGTTTCTAGCTCCCTTTCCGCAATATAAACAATAGCACAATTTAAGAGACCCTTTGCTAGTATTCTAAAACTTTATACGCGCACCTTTGCTCGGAACGTTGCTTGCAAGATTGTATATTTCTTGCTCGACTTTATTAACGCGAGCTAATAACTTATAAGTGGCTATTATTATCCTTGCTATCGCCGCTATTCTTGTAGCTCGTGCTACTCTTAAAACTCCGGCGCGTAATGCGGCGCGTGGTAATAAAGGTAAATTACCTTCCTCGAGTGATTTTGCTCTTGCTAAAACTTTAGCTAAAGCTCGAACCCCGCGACTTATAAAGGGCGTATAACGCGATATTCCTTGCCTTAGTTATAATATGCTCTAAAACGATCTACTAAACGCGTCCTTTGCTAATATAAGAACTAGTTAACTTTGCGCTCTTTAAATAAAGTAATAGTAGCTATTTCGACACTATTAGCCGGAGCTCCCGTTGCTAGAGATGCGCGTCGGGCTATTATTGCAAGGCTCTCTTACTTACTTGCGTAAACGTGGCTTTATAGTTTTTAAATAAATTAGCAACTACAAATAAGATTATAAGTTAATCGTTTTTTAGTCTTATTTATAATTAATTGCTCGCTTTAAAGGCTCGACAAGCTTTGCGCATTCGTTTGCGTTATACTCGAAATCGCGGAATCGAATAGCAAGACTAGTAATAATAGTGCAAGGCTAGCGGCGGCTACGCTTACAATTAGTGTAACTAAACTAATAGCTGCCGCTCTTGTAGTTCCTATTATAACTACTCTTCCTAAGTTTACTACTCTTGCAATTCTTGTTATAGCTACTCCTTTTAAGCGTAATGCTTGTAAAGCTGCGGGTCGGAGGGGTAATAATAATTAGACTAATCGTATAAAGGACGCATTAAGCAAGCTAGTTAATCTGCTAATAAAGAAGTTTTAAAGCTTTAGCGCGCTATTTATAAGTTTTATAAAATAAATAAATAAAAAGTTAACAAATGAAATAATTCCTTTGCTATTTCACATTTTCGAGTATCTTACGCAAGTCTTAAAAGTTTAACAATAATCGGAAGTATTCGAACTTATAGCGTAGTAAGTTTTTAATCTATTTGCCGGTATCTCTTTTATTAGTAAATATATTACTTAAAATGCGCCTTTTACGTGCTTTTAGCGTAATTACATGTTTTATATATCGATATAGCGCAACTTAGTAGTAATTCTCTTATTCTCTGTAATTATAAGCTTAATCGTTTATTAGTTGTTGCAAAAGATTGTTTATAATTCTCTTAAATCGAGCTTAATATCCTTAAAAAACCGCTAAAGAGCTATAGTTTCTTTAGCTATTTGCTCGATAGCGAGTAGCTTGGCTTTTATAATAAAAGTAATAATAGTCAATTAGCAAGCTGCCCTTTATATAACTATTCCTTTAAAAAGAGATATAATATACCCTTGCGCAAATTGTCGGGTATTTAAGTCGTTAGCGTATAAGGTATTAAATGCGATTATTAAGTTAATATCTTAAAGCTTTTTTAAGTACTAAATCCCTAAAAACTATATTTTATATAAGTACTTAATCGTTTAATTAACTGCAAAGAGGTATTATAGCCCTAAGTTTATAAGGAACTAGGATAGCAAAGAAGTAGCGTATATTATATTTAATCGAATTATAATTGCTATATAAAGTATTAAATTAACTTTTTCTTAGTATTCCTTAACTTACTTTAAAGGAGCTTGTCTTTTATACTTTTTAAGCTTTATAATCGGGAGAGGGGTTATATAGCACTTCCCTTTTATAAGTTAAAATTTCTTTGCAATCTTCTTAATATAAGTATTATATATAAGTTAAAGCTTCCGGGCAAGTTTGTCTTTAATTATATAAACCTTTAAAAACTATTTTACTTCCTTTATTAAGTGGATATCGTATATCTCCTTAATCCTTCAAATAATCCTCTTAGCTAATACTTTATTGCTCTTATAAAATATTACTTAAACGTTGTTAATATAAAACAAAACAAAGACTTTATACTTTAAGTTTATAAATATATATAGCTCTTCCTTGTATACGATAAGCCCAATTTTAATAAAGGTACTTATAAACTCCTTATATTAAAGCGCTAAGGAGTCCTTTAGCTTATATAAAGCTCGATCGATTTTAGCGTATATTTTAAGTATCTTAAAACTATTTAAAAGTTAATATATTACAAGTAAGCTATTAACTAGTCTTTTTGCGTTTACAAAAGCATTAATAATATTAAATTGCTTAATTTTTAAATCGAAGTAAGCTATAATAGCTATAAATATTCGAAATAAGCGCGTTACAAGTATAATTATATAAATTAATAAAATCGACTACTCCTTTTGCAAATTACCCTTTATAACTATCTTTAATCGGCATTTAGTTAAATAGCTATTTAAGTCGTTCTTGTATATAAAAATTTATTTTAGCAAAATCGGGTTAGCTATAATTTTATTGCGCGGGATTACCCTTTAATAGTCTCTTAATTCGAGGTTTTTAAGCTCGAGTTTTGCGTCTTGCTTAAATAAAGCCCTAAGTAAGTGCTTTTCTAGTTTACTTTATAACTTTAGCGCCTTCGAGAGCTTACTTAAATAAATGCGGGGAATATTGCCCTTAAGAGGAACTTTGTCCTTTAAGCTCTAATTTAACAAAACTAATGCTATAATTATTGCATATACTATTTTATATTATTTTACGTCTCTTTTTCTTAGTTTGCTTAGCTAATTAAGCTATAGCGTTTTAAAGAGGGATTCGAGGTAATCGGTTTTATCCGATCTTGCTATAATAATTAATAGTATATATAGCGTTATATATACTTAATTACTATTAAGCCCCTCTTTATTATAATTATAATCGTTATTATTAAGCCCCTTTCTTTAAAGTCTCTTACTTGTACAAGTCTTATCTCACGTTTTACGCTCTTATTTGCGTTTCGGCTTCGCGAGTACTTCTTTAAGGCTTTTTTCGGTGCTTTTTAAGTTTTTTTAAATTAAATTATTTCGGGGTTAATTTACTAAAGTTAAATCTTAAGCTTAATCTATTAATAAAGTCCTTTCTTTACTTTATTATTTAATTAAGTGCACTTCTTTAATAAAGTCCGGAAGCTCTTTAATAGCTTCTTTATCGATCGAATTAAGCTTTAGCATTAACTTAGTCGAAACCTTATTACTTTTACTTAATATACTTTTAAGCTTTAAAGTAAGTTTTAAGGATAAAAGTCCTATCTTTATTACAAGTTTTGCAAGTATAAGGCTCTTTACCCTCGAGTTTTAGCTGCTTAGGACCTAGCTCGAGAGCTCTTTTGCACCCCTTATAATAAGTAACTTTATAATTCGCTTTAAGAAGTCGTTATCTTATAGTTTTAAGTTTTTAAAAATCGACTTAGCGTCTTAAGCTCCTTCTTCCTCGATTAGTTCGACTACTTATCTAGTAATTGCAATTAGCTAGCTATCCGCTTGCTTAAACTTTTTAAAGTAAAGGGTATCTTCGTTAAACGTTATATTCCGTGTAATAATAACCTTCCCGAGCGCAAGGACTTAGATTTTATATATATTAAATGCTATATATTTAATTAAATATCCGATATACTTATAAGAATTAACTTTAAAAGCTTTCTTTTATTTCTTTAATTTGCGCTCTTTAATTATTAAATATGCTTGAGCTTTATATATGTAAATCCCGTTTTAGTTAAGTCGGAGATTAGTTGTTAATCGTATAACAAGCGCTAAGTTATATTACTTGAAATAATTTTAAAATTACAAATTTAAAACCTTATCGGGTATACGAAAATTATATATATAAGAGGGGCTTTTATTATATAAAAAGATAACTACGAGGGTAGTTTTTAGCTAAAGGTTTTTAGGGAGTCTTGCTTTAATACGCATTTTAATCGACTTAATTATAGCTTCTTATCTTGCGCGCTCGGATCTTCTATTTAGCTTGTAAATATAAGTAAAAGTAAGCTCGAGTTTAATGCTTTCCTCTTTAGCTTAAATCTTATAAGCCGACTATCCTTTAATTGCAATTACCGAAGTATTATTATCGTGCTATATTTTGCAAATCGACAAGTTATATTGCCTCTTTACTTAATAATCGAAGTCTTTAATAATATTAAATACTTTTACTAAAGACTTATTTATAAGAATAAAGCCGAAAAGCTTCTTACTATACTCGTCCTTAATTATTAAGAGCTATTGCGCTCTATTATAGCCTTTTAGAAAATCGAATAAATCTTATAAAATTCTAAAAAATGGCTTAAAAGACTTCCTTTTAAAAGATTGTCTTAAAATAACTTAATTTGTATAAATTCTTGCGCAATGCTTGCATTTAACTCTTGCAACTCTTTTAATAATCACGTTTCTAGCGCTTTTAACAAGTGCTTATAAAGCTTTTAAGCTAAAGTGCCTTACTTATATATATTATACTTTTTTTGAATTACTTTTTAGTTTAAAGAAGTCCCGGGATTGTCGGAACCTCCTTTTTACACTTCGTTCGATTGTTAAAAATATTAAGATTCTTGTTATACTTGTCGGGATTTCGGATAAAACTTTTAAGTAAATAAAAAGCGGTTTATATTTAAGAAATACTAAATTGTATATACGCTTTAATTGCTTAAGCATAACGCTTTCCTTTTTTATTTTATACTAGAGCAAGTAGTCTAGTTTATAATACTAGACTCTTATTTTGTTTAAATAAGCTTCGGAAACGATATTAATATAAAACCCCTTTATTATTATAATATCGGATAAACGTAAATCTTTTATATTTAAGCTTATAGCTTTATTTATAGCTTTCTTGATTACTTTAATATTATGTCCGAGGATCGGAAGACTCGAGGATCCCGCTTCGACGCACTTATTAAATAAAGCCTTAACAAAAGACCTTAATTCGAGCAAGTCTTTACTATTTACTAGGTATATAACGCTACAATTGTCAAGTAAAGTACTAGCTAAAAGTAGATATTTTAAAAAATTAAGCGTAATATAAACCCTTTAGCTTAATATCGGAGTTATAAGATAAGGGTTTATAAGCGCGGCATTTATAGTTTTAGGGTATTTAAATAGTTTTATAAAACTAGTATCCTTTTTCGAGCTAAGTTTACTTATTTTTAAGTCCTTTATTAAGCTTAAGCTAAACTTTGTCTTAATCTTAACTTTATACTTTTACTCGAGCTAAGTTTTTAGTAATCTTTACTAATAATTAAGTAAGGCCTCTTTAATCTTTTCGCTTTGTGTAAAGTCTAGTCGCTCTCCGAATAGCTTATCGGTAATTCTAGTAATTACAACTTTTAAGGTAACGCATTCCCTTAAGTTTTAATAGTATTTTCTAATTTTATATAAGCACTCGTGCTTAGTAAATCTAAAGTCGGGTTTTTTAATGTCCGAGCGGCCGCTAATAGTAGCAAAGATCCTTAAAGCTTTAAAGCTTTTTATAGTCGAATCTTCTAATACTATTGCTAAGAAGACTATTTTATATTACTTGAGCGTAAGACACTAATCCCCTAATTCGTCTTATTTAATAAGATTCGCTAGTTTAGAGCTTGCTTATACAAGTGCCATTTGCCTAAAAATTGCGGTTAAAAAGTCCTTTGCTATAAGCATTCCCTCGATTTTAACTAGCTTTATCGCTTTAGCTTTCCGGTACGCCTTCCTCTAATTCGCAAGCTAACAAGACGGGTTTACGTTTCTTTGTTTTGCTTATTTAAAGATTATTTAATACTCTTGCTTAATAGTAGTAAGAGTGCTTATATTTATAAGGGCAAACTCCCGTTTTAGTGCTCGTATAATGTCTTAAATCGAGGACTATTAGCTCCCGACAAGCTTTATTATAATAGTCAAAAGGATTAAAGCATTAATAATTCCGCTTATTTAGCTTTATAATAACTAATATTTGTTCGAAAGCTCCTTAAAATTCGTTTAAGTAGCCGCGTACTATTTATAAAGAGCGGTATAAAAGTCTCGTATATCATCGAATGTAAAGGGAGCTAAAGAAACTAGTTGCTATTATAAGGTGCTATTCTTACTACTATTTTAAGGGGACTTGCTTTATTGCTTTATTGCAATAATATACTATTACTAAAGACGCTCGTCTCGTTAAATAATTAGTTCTTCGAATGTCGGTAAGAGGCTCGGAAGTAAGTTTATAAGAGTATTTAGTCCATCTAAATCAACTAAATGCTAGATATGCTTAAAGTTAGCTTAAAAACGGAGTTGCGTAAACTAGTTTAGCTATAATCGTCGATCTTTAAAGATTACAATATATGCAATGCGCTGCTCGGAAACCTCTTCGGATGCTATAGTGTTAATTTGCGTATATTGCAACAAAGTGCTTAGTAAAGTGTAAATAAAGTAGAAAGTAGGTAATTACTTTACCTTATATTGCTACGTATTCTTTAAAAGCTTTAAGTGCAAACCGGGCTTATAACTATCGCACATAGCATAAGGTAATCGAATAAATAAGTGATTAATGAATTGTCTAATCTAGAACTAGAAGAGATGGGGGGAGAGCTCCTATAATATAGGGCGCGGAGCGCCCCTGATTACGTGAGCTTAGGCCTTAGGCTGCTGTGAGCCCCTACAGTTGCGACACTTGTAAAAGAACCGCATACTTATAGTTTATAAGCTGCTAATCTGCATTTGACTAGTTAAAGCAAGCTATGCTTATAGCACCGATTTTGCGATATTATTAAGCCGATTTACTTACTATAATAAAGACAAATGCCTCAAATAGAGTTATAGCAAGCATATTATCTTAATAAGACCCGCAAAGCAAGTTATAGCACC
>Ga0302221_10002189_pt1 | contig 12291 bp, 1 predicted proteins | sample II_Palsa_E2_1_FD_193517 | JGI IMG/M metagenome (GOLD analysis project Ga0302221, IMG submission 193517) | Peat permafrost microbial communities from Stordalen Mire near Abisko, Sweden - II_Palsa_E2_1 | ecosystem: Environmental > Terrestrial > Soil > Palsa > Peat permafrost | place: Sweden... | reverse complement strand
ATTTTATTATTTTAATTATTTAAAAAAAAAAATTTAAATTTTTTAATTATTTAAATTAATTTTTTTAATTTTTTTTTATTATTAATAATTTTTTAATTAATATAAAATTTTTATTAAATTTATAAATTTATATAAAATAAAATAATAAAATAATTAAATTTAAAATTATAAATTATTTTTAAAATTATTTATTTATAATAATATTAATTATATATTAAATAAATATATTTTAATATTTATATATAATTATTAAATTAAATATAATTTAATTAAAATTTAAAATATAATAATATTTTATTATTATATTTTTTTTAATTAATTATTATTTTATATAATTAATATTTTTATATAAAAATTATTATATATTATTAATAAATTAATATTAATTAATTTATATATATAAATTAAAAAAATATTTAATTAAAAGTTTAAAAAATATTTAATAATTTATAATAATTAATATTTTTTTATATTAAAAAATATTTAATAATTTATATAATCGAATATTATATTTTTATTAAATATAATAATATATTAAAAATATTCGGTAATTTATTATAAAATTATTTTAATTAATATTTAATTATTTATTATTTTTTTTAAAATTTTTTTTTTATAATAAACTTTTATTTTATTTTAAACTTTTAAACTTTTAAATTTTTTTATTTTTTTAAATATATAAACTTTTTTTTTTATAAAATTAAATATATATAATATTTTTTTTTTATTTTAAATTTCGAATATTTATAAAAAATATTTAATAAATAAAATATTAATTATAATTATATTTTTTTTAATTTTTTAATTTTTAATTTTTTTAATTTTTTTTTATTGATAATAATACTTTATTTAAAAAAAAATTATAAATATAATAATAAATTTAGAGCGTCCTCAATGAGAGTACTGCCTATCGACAGTATCTTCAGGGGTTGGTCATTATTGTGAGTAGGTATTGGGAAGAGGAAGTGGTGAAGCGCGGGCAGTATTGGATAAAGGGAAGAATAATACCTTATGAATTCATTTACATCTAAGCCAAACATAATGTTACGAACAAGTCAAGTTAATTGCTTTTCCATTCTTCGAAGTTATGTGATAATGTAGTCTGCTATCTCTCGATGATAAGACTCAATTTTAAGCCTTTACAACTTTTAATTCGTCAATATCTAAATTCGTCTTTGTTTTCGTTATCTCCTTAAACTTGACAACCATCGCCACAACGTCCTGCTACATCTCCTTTAGTGCTTCACGAGCGTGGTTGACTCTGGCTGCTGCCTTGCTTGCGACATGTTCTTGATCAGTGCCAACGCTCAACGCGACTTAAAGTTCTGTAAATTTGCGTTAGCTAGTTACATATCTGTGATGAATTGGGAAGGGATTGAGCAGCAATAGAAAGCGGGGGCGTTTATAGTGTATGCGGTATAAGGTGGCGCAGGATTTCAGGAGGATGATTTAATTGTAGATGTAGGATATCTTTATTTGCCTTGGCGAGGTCTTGAAGAAGTTGATAGGATTAAGACTTGGACGCAGACAAGCCCTCTTCTCTTACGGAAGCGGCGGACATCAGTGATGACCGAGTGTTGTAGCACTGTTGTAGTATATTAACTGTCTCTATAATCTTCCTGCCTTTGCCGGAGCCTTTACCCTACCAAGTTCTAGCGGAGACGACAATGGTGTCAAGGTGTTCGAGGAGCTTCGGCTAAAACAGACGGAGAAGAGCAATTTCTTGTTCTTGCTCCGCGAGGCGTTGACAGAGTTTATCGATCAAGGGTTGGATATTACCTCGCTGGGTGCTGATGAGAGAATCATATTAATCTATTATTGTTCCGGCAAGCTGCCTCGACTGATTTTATACGAAGATTTAAGTTTTCAAACTTTGAATTAGCTGGGATCGGAGACTATATACTTCTTTACGGAGTTAAGAGATTTTTTCGTTCTTGCTCTAGAGCTATACCTTTTACTTTAAGAGTAGTTTAGAAAGTTTTTTTATATTAGCATTATCTTCCTTCTTCCGGATACTAATACCCGTAAGAAACTCAGCTAGCAGTGGATCTTTTATAGCGAGTTACAAGACATAAGTCTATACATCGTCTTCCGGTAAACGATCTATACGATCTGGAAGCCGGCTATAGATAAGGAAGACTAGGAGGAGATATCTGTGTTCTGGGACTTGGGCTTACATTCAGGTTCATCCCTATCCTCGGGCTCAGTATTGCTCCAGATATATTCGTCAAAAGCACCGGGAATATGGCCTCTTCTTGACGTCAGGGGTGCTTCTTGGGACTCTCCGCGCAACAAGTCTAGACTAACTTCATTAATAAATATATTTATCTCCTCCCGAATATAGTCTTACTATAGATCTTTACCCGGCTGACCAACGCTAATCTTATCCTCTGGAATATTCCGAGCCAGACGTCCAGTACTCCAAAGCTCATTATCCTGCCCTAGGCTCATTAATCTCCTTGTGCACTTCTCTGCAGTCCAGTCTACAAGAGTAATTGTTCGATCCACACCAAACCCCGACTTCCGATCAGCCCTTACGTTTATTTCCAAGTGGTTCCTCAATTCTCCTTTAGTGAACTTTTGGGACAAATGTAGTACTTCTTGAAGAAGTTCATTGCCCGTGACGATGCGAGGTAAGCCCAGGTGGATACGGGCGTTGTCTGCGGAAGAGAACTTGTTTCTCGTAATCTAGTTGCTGAGTATCTGGGACGGCAACTGGAGTTGGGCGCTGACAGGAAAGGGAGGGGTCTAGGGGAATCGGCAGCGGGTTGTGAGGGCGGAAAGCCTGTGGATTGCGAGGAGCAGCTGACGGATGCGAGTAAGCCCAGTTAGAAAAAGAAGATATTATGCATAAAAAAGATAATGAGATTAGAAAGGTTGGATTAATGAAGGAGATTAGTTTAAGGCGTTTCCTTTCCTCGACAGGAAATGGGTATTATTTGGTGGTGGGGATTGGAGTTCTAGGGAGGAGACAGGAGTGGTGTCGATGAAGAAAATGGAGTGGCCGAGTACTTACATCTTCGACGCGCTCTCCGACTTGGGTACCGCAACGAGTATATTTGGTGAGGACCAGCAATGGGTTATATTGCTTACCCGGGGGATCTGCTATGGCGGAAACCCTTAAACAGCGAAAGCTGGGAATATTCGAGGCAGAGGTGGCTATTGCAGAGCGCGAGAAAAGTAAATGCAGCACAGATGAGATCAGAATATCCTTCCTGGCGAAAAAAATAAAATAAAAATGGTGTGGGAAACAGAAAGAAAGGCTAGCTGAGTGAGGTGTGAAAGGATGGGTTCCAGTGGGCAAACGACTGGCAGCCCACTGATTGGCTCAGAGCTGGATAATCGATCAATCTCTTCGCTTGTAATGTGCACGCACCAACGACTTCCAAATAAGTAATTATGTCTTTGCGACGATTTTCAGAAATATGAGCTGATAAATATATATATCCTAAGTGCGTATATCGCGTGGTAGAATATTTTAGAATGTGAGTTACGTTGAGAAGCGAAGGAAAGAGAATGCAAAACAGAGGTTAGGTCGCTGCTTGAAATCAGTAATGCGATGTCTGAATGTTGAGCACTGAGTGCTGAGTGCTGATTGCTGCTGGGCGCTGAAATGCCGAATTACCGAGAGGCTACGGACCTACAATTCCAGCGGAGGGGGAGCATCATCTGCTCGCGATAACCCGACAGTAGAATCTGCAGTAACCAGGGTTGTATAAGCAGGTGCAACTACAAAGAATATATAGCTGATATAATAAAGAAAGGAAGATTAGTCATAAAAGATAAATTTAAAGACTGGAGGGAAGAAACCACTCGACCCCACGCAAATCGCCAGTTTGTGCCTCCGGCAGTTAAATACTTTCTGTGACGGCTGGCGCCGCCACAAGATCTACCGTGCTCTAAGATGCTTAACGTCTTAATATAGAACTAGCTAAGCTAGCGAAAGGAGTATTTAAGTCAAGGTTCCCCTTTTGTCTTTAAGCTCTAGCTTAGTATTTTTAATATAACTAGATTATACTAAACTCTATACTTCTTTAATCTTTATAGTAATTTTATTATTATATAATACTAAATTTACTCGACCCGATCTATAAAAATAATTAATATATTTCTAATAAAGAACCCGGATTATCTTTAGAATATAAGAAATAAAATATTATATTTAATATAAAATATATAAATAATTAATTTTAGTTTATTAACTTAAAATAAAATTAAAAAATAATTAATTTTTTATTAATTTAAAATAAAATAAATTTTATATTTTTTTTGTTTTATTATAATAAATATTTATTATAAGTTAAGTTTTAAAAAAATTAGATTTAATAATATTTTTTTAAAAAATAATATTCTTTAATTTATTATTTTTAAATTTAAAAATAAAAAATAAAAATAAATTAAAATTAAAAATAATAAATTTAATATTATAAATATATATTATTATAAAGAATATTATTAATTTATTAATTAAATTTAAATATTAAATAATTAAAAAAATTAAAAATTAATTTAATTAATTTATAAATAAAAAATTTATTAATAAATATATTAAATTTAATTAAAAATTTTATTAATATATTAATTAATTTATAAAATAATTTAATAAATAAAAAACTTTTATTAAAAATTATTATAATAAAAAATAATTAATTTTATTAAATATAATAAATTTTTTTTTTTAAAATATTATAATTTAGTTTTAAATAAAAATTTATTATTTTTTTTATTTTTATAATTAAAATTTTTTTTAAATATTAAAAATTTATTAAAATTAAAAACTTTATTTTTTTTTATAAAAAAAATTATTATTTTATTAATAATTAAATTTTTAATATAAAAAATAAATTAAAATAAAACTTTTATAAATTTAATAATAAATTCTTTAAAATTATTTATATTATTTATTTAATATTTAATAAAATTAAAATTTTTATTAAAAACTAATTATATTTTAATTTAATTAATTTTATTTTTTTAATTAAATTTATAATAAAAATAAAAAAAATAAAATTTAATAAAAAATTAAAAAAATTTATTAAAAACTTAAATAAAAAAATAATTTTTTTTTAATTTTTTAAATAAATTTTTATTATTTAATAATTAAATTAAATAAATTATAAATAAACTAATATAATAAATTATTAAATAAAATAAATCTCGAATTATTTAAAAGTTTAAAAAATAAAAAATTTAATTTAATTAAAGAATTAATTAAATAATATATAAAATAAAATAAATTTTTTTTATTAAAAAATAATAATATAAAAAAGAATATTAAATTAAAAATATTTATTAATATATAATTCTTTAATTAATATAATTAAATAAAATATATATTATTTTTATTATTATTTAATTAAATATTTTTTAATTAAAAAAATTATATTATTATAAATTTAAAAATAAAATTAATAAAATAAATAAAATATATTATTATAAATATAAAAAAATTAAAATATTAAAAAAAATTATCCGGAATTAAATAAATTAATATTTATTAAAAAAATTAATTTAATTTTTATTTAAATATTTATAATAATAATAAATTAAACTTTAAAAATAAAAATATTAATTAATATTTATTAAATAATAAAATCTTTAATAAAAATATAAAAAAATTAATTTTAAACTTAAAAATAATTATTTTAAAATAATATTTTTATTAAAAATTTATAAATTTAATTTAATTTATTAATAAAAAATAATTATTTATTAATTATAAAATAAACTAAAAATTTATATTAATAAAATTATTTATTATATATTATGGAGGGGCGTGCCCTACTGTATTTATTTTTGGTGTTTTTAGTCAGTTTTAGGAGGGTCCCGCTATAGCAGCGTAGAGAGTATCACGTGGCCATTAAGGCTCAGGATATAAGGACTGGTCCCCAACGTAGCTTATAGAAAAACGGCATACTTCTTTACTTGTTAATTATAGTCCAGTCTTCTCCAGTTTTGAGCTTCTCCATTATTATTGCACGTCTACGTTAAGCTATTGTTTTATGATTTTGAGGTTATGTGGTTTTAGGCTATTTCTGTGGGATCTCACTTACTATTATATCTTCCCCCCTATAATATTTATTATATATAATTATATATATAATAAACTATTTATATAAACTAGAATACTTATATATAAACTAATATATTTATATATATATATAAATAAATATATATAAATATTATAATTAGTCTTAATTAAATATAATTAATAAATAAAAAATAAAATATATTAATATTATTAATATTTTATTCTTTTTCTTAATTAATTATTTATATATATATTTAGTATTTTTATAAAAATATAATAATTATTATATATTATAAATAAATTAATATTAATTAATCTATACTTATTAATTAAAAAAAATAATTAATTAAATTAATAAAATATTTAATAATTTATAATTAAATTTTTTATATTTTATATTAAAAAAAAAATTATTATATTAATTATAATAAAGTATTTAATAATTTATATAAAAGATAATTATTTCTTGTCAAGTATTAAGTAATTAATTATTTAATTAACTAAATTTATTTCTTATATATTTATCTCCAAGCCTAAAATATATTAATTTTTTTTTTTAAATATTTAAAGATTATTCTCTTTTTTCTTCTCCTTCTCTCTTCTCCTCTCCTTTAATAATAATAAAAAAATATTATAATTTATTTATTAAAAAAAGATTATAAATACTAAATATATTAAATATATTAAATAAATTAAATATTTAAAAATATTTAAAAAAAAAATATTTTTTATAATAATTAAAAAATCTTTAATTCTTTAAGTTTATTATCTATAAATAAATATTTTTAATATTTTAGATATATTTAATCTCGCGTTATATTTTTTAAAGTATTATAATTTAATATAATATTAATAAAAATAATAATAATTAAATAAAAAATATATATAAAAAAATAAAATAAAAAAATTAATCTAGTAATTAAAATAATAAATAATATTAAGAAATTTATTAATATTAAATTAATTTAATATATATTAGACAAGAAAATTAATTATAATCTTTAAGAATTATTTTAAAATAATTTTAAATTATTTTTTATTATTAAATTTATTAATAAGATTAAAAAAATAATAATAAAATATTTAAGTTTATCTTTAATATAATAATATTTTTATAAAAATAAATTTAAAGTATATATTAATATTATAATTTTTATTAAATATTCTTTAATAAAAAAAAATATAAATAAAAGAATTTCGATATATTTAAAAATAATTAAATTAAAAATAATTTTATTACTAGACTAATTATTTTTATTAATATTAGTTTATAAAGTATTAGATATTCTTTAATAATTTAATCTTTAAATTATATATTATTTATTATAAAAATATTAACTTTTTTTAATTTATATTAATAATAATTTTTATAAATAATATCTTATATAAAAATTATAAATAAAATAATAAAAATATATATAAAAAATATAAAATATAATAAGAATAATAATAATTTTAAAAATAAATATATTATTTTTAAAAATATTTATTAGCGAGTAAATCTTTTTTAAGAATAATATATAAGAGTTTTTTTTATTATACTTAAAGGATTAATTTAAGATTATTATTATAATAATTAATTATTAAAATTATTTTATCTTAAAGCTTACGGAAAGCTTTAAAGCTTTTTTAAATTATTTAAATATCTATATATTAATTTTAATAAATAAAATTTAATTATCTTAAATATAATTATAATTAAATATTTTAATAAATTAATAAAAAAAATTATATAGTTATTAATTAATAATCTATATTTATTTTAATATAAACTTTTTAATAATTTATAAAATCTTAAATTCTTTATTAATAAAATTATTATTATTTATTAAGGATTATTTATTTATTAATATATAATTTTAGATTTTTTGATAGATTTAAGATTATTATTAAATAAACTCCAGTCATTAATCATGATTTATAAAAAAAAAAAAAAATTAAATTAATTATATTCTTTATAGATTAATATTATTATTTAAATCACGATAATTATAATTATTAATTTAAGGACCGATTATATAATTCTTTATTTTTCCGCGAGAATTATAATTAATTTTTAAATATTAATAAATTATATAATTTTATTTTATTAAATTATATAATAATTATAACTATAATTAAGGATCTTAAGTTATATTTTATTTATAAAAAACCTAATTATTATTTCTGGAATTATATCCTAAAGAAATAAAAAACTAAAAAAAAAAAATTTAAAGCTTAAAATCTTTATTATTTTAATATTAGTTCCCGTGACTTCGACAAAAAGTTTTATATTATTTATTTATAATATATAGCCGGCATCGAAAGTAAAATAAATAATAATAATAAAGTCAATAAAAATAAAGTAAATAAAAATAAATTAAATAATACTTTTAAGATTCTTTTAATAAATATAAATAATATAAAAAAGTATTTATTATTTTTATAATTTAGTTTAATTAAAAATCTCTTAACTAAATTAATTATTATAATTAATATAATTAATATAATTAATATTTATATAAAAAATCTTATAAATAATTTTAATTTATTTTTTTTAATATATTAATTAATAAATAAAAATCTTATATTAAAATCTAATAAAATAAAAAATATTTATATTTTTATAATTAAAGATAAATTAAAATATAATTTTTATTATTTTTATAAAATTATAATTAATATTAAAATATTAAAATACTTAATTATTAATTTTAATTAATTTTAAGTATTATAATATATAAATCAAGATATTATTTTTAATAAAAGTATTAAAAATTAAATAATAATATAATTTAAAATTAATTTTAGTTTTTTTATTAATTTTTTAAAAATAAAAATATTAATTAATTAAATAAAATTTTATATTATATTAATAAAGATTTTTTTTTTTTAGTTTATAAAATATAAATAAATTAAAAATATATTTTAATAATTTAATAAATTATATTATTATTTTTATTATTATTATATTAATTATATATTATTTTAAATATTTTTTAATTAATAGACTTTAAGATATACTCGAATAAATAAATCACGATATTAATAAAAAATTACTTTAATTCCTTATTAAGTTTTATAAATATTATTAAAAATATAATAAATTATTTAGTTATTTTAAGTTTAATCTAAAAAATAATATTAATTTTAATTATTTTATTATTATCGATATTTTTTATATTTTGGATAAATTAATACTTTATATAATTAATAAAAAAATATATTATTAAATTAATCAATAACTTTAAAATATTAATTTAATTTATACTTAAAATACTTTATATAAATATTAAATTAATATATATTTAAGACCTTTAGATTAATTTATTATAAATATTAAAAAATAATTTATAAGTAAAAAATTCGCTTAATATATAAATATTATAAATATTAAAGTTAAGATTATTTTTATAAAGTCTTATAATTTTATAAATATTATTAAATATTATTATAATTTAATTTAATATATTTATTTAATTATTATAATTAAGATTTAAAATATTAATAAAAATATAATATTATAAATAATATTTAAGATTATTAATAATATTATAAAATCTAATAATATAATTTTTATATTTTTAGTTTATGGCGCCTTATTTAAAATAGTCGAATATAATATTTTATTATTGATTATTATTTAATATTTAATAGTCTTAAAAAAAATAATAACTAAAATCTAAAAATTATAAATAAAATATCAAGTGACTAATGTTTTAAATATCTAAAATAAATTAAGTATAATTAAAATTTATAAACTTATATTAAATTTAAATATTTTAATATAATATAAAGAAAATATTAATTAATTTAATAATTAAAAAAAATTATATAAACTCTTAATCATTAATAATAAATTTTATATATTTATTTTATTATATAATAATATAATATTTTACTTTATCTTTATTAAATTTTATTATAAATTATATAAATTAATTAAAGCTAAACCAGAATATATTATTTAAAATAATATAAAAAAGAATATAATTATTATAAATACTTTATTAATTATTTTCCCAAAGTATAATAAAGGCCGTTTTTATAAATATCTTAATATTTTTATATTCTTATAAAATAATATTAAATATAAGGATTTTTATTAAGTTAAAATAATAAATTTTCTCGATAAAAATATCTTTAAGATAATTTTAAAATATAAACTTTTATAAAGAATATATATATTTAATTTTTATTTTATTAATAAAATAAAAAATAAAAATATAAATAATAAATATAAGAAATCAAGACTTATTATTTAAGTTTATAATAATAATTTTAAGTATATAATATTAATATAATTATTAATAATTTAATATATTAATTAATAAGTTATTCTTAATATTATTATTATAATAATTAATATTATAAACTTATATTTATAAAATATTTTATAGATTTATATTTAATTAATAATATTATTTAATCATGATTTTTTTATTAAATTATTTTAAGAATTTATCTAATGTTTAAATTTATAAAATAATTTAGTTTTTAAGATTATAAAACTATTATATAATATTTTTAAGACTAGAAATTATTGGTTTAAGATTTATTATTTTTATTATATTAAAGAATTAAATATAGAATAATTAACTTATAATCCCTGTCTCTTCTTAAATAATAAATCTTTTAGTATTATAAGACTTTAGATTAATAATATATTCTTTGTCGGAAATAATATCTTTGTTAAAAAAAAATAATTAAGACTAATAAAGATTTAATTCTTGGCCAAGAATTAAGAATAATTTATCTTAAATTATAAATTAAAGTTTAATAATAATATTATTTATACTAAAAATATCTTAAGTTTAATTATATTTATATAAGTATAATAATATTAAAATTTAAAGATTATTAATAATAATAATATTATTATTATAAATAATAAAAATATTATATATAAAAATCTTAATATTAAGAATTAATATATTACTTAACGCGTTAAAGAAATATATATTATATTTATTTATTAATCTAAAGTATTATACGACTTTTTAATCATTACTTAATTTATTAATTTTATAAATAATAATATTAAAGTATTAAATAAATATATTTAATAATAAATTTAAAATATTATTAAAAAATTATACTTTATTAAGTTTAATAAAATATTATTATAATTATTTTATTTTATAAATATTTTTTTTATAAATAATAAAATTTTTTTTTTTTAGATTAAATATATAATTATATTAATTAATAAAATTAATCGAATAAATATATTTTATTAGTCCTTAGTTAAATATAAACGAGTTATTAAAAGTATTTTAGTTTTTAAATTATATAAAATAATTTATAATTTTAATATAAAAATATTAATTATATTTATAATTAATAAAATATTAAAAATTAAACTTTTATTTATTATTTATATAAATATTTTATTAAGCTAAATATTATATAAAAAAAATAACTCATGATCGATATTATATACTTATGCCAAGTTTATAAATAATATAAAATTATAAAAATTAAATAAATTAAAAAGAATTTAAATCCTGCTAATATAATAATAAAGTTTAAATTATTAAATACTTTAAAAAAATTAATTAATATAAATATTATATTATTAGATATAAAGGAATAAATAAAACGGGAATAAATAATATAAAGACGAGTATATTATAATATTATAAAGAAGATATTTATGATTTTGGATTAAATTTTAAAAACTTTAATTATATTAAAGATTATATTAAGCTTAATTAAATAATTTATATTTAATTAAATTTTTATATTATTTTTATATTATTTTTAAAGTAATTTTAATATTAATAAAATTATTTATTATATATTTATTATATATAATTATATATATAATAAATTATTTATATAAACTAGAATACTTATATATAAATTAATATATTTATATATACACGTGAATAAGTATATATAAATATTATAGCTAGTCTTGATTAAGTATAATTAGCGAGTAAAAGACGAGATATATTAATATTATTAATATTTTTTTTTTATTATTAAATTTAATTTTTATAATATAAAATTTAAAAAAAGAATTTAAAATATAATATTATATTAAATTATTAATATAAATATTTTTATTAATTAAAAAATTATAAAAAATATTAATAAAATTTAAATTATTATAAATAATTCTTTAATAAAAATTATTTATAAAAAAATAAAATAATAAATATATTTATTTATATTCTTAAAAATTTAAATATAAAATTTAAAAAAAAAATTTAAAATATAATATTATATTAAATTATTAATATAAATATTTTTATTAATTAAAAAATTATAAAAAA
>Ga0302221_10002188_pt1 | contig 12292 bp, 7 predicted proteins | sample II_Palsa_E2_1_FD_193517 | JGI IMG/M metagenome (GOLD analysis project Ga0302221, IMG submission 193517) | Peat permafrost microbial communities from Stordalen Mire near Abisko, Sweden - II_Palsa_E2_1 | ecosystem: Environmental > Terrestrial > Soil > Palsa > Peat permafrost | place: Sweden... | reverse complement strand
TGATATATTATTTAAAATATTAATTTATATTAAAATTTCTTTTTTAAACTTTAAAACCTATTTTATAATATAAAATTATATTAATAAATTAAAAAGTTATAATATTTCTAATTTAAGAGGCTTTAGAGCACGTGACGAACATTCCTGGAACTCGTTTGTACAAAGCTGAGTACAGCAGATTGTAAACCCGAACTGCCGGCCTTCTAAAGACGAGTCGGTGGCCCGTATATCGACTTTCGACTCGGGGTACGTTCAACTTGGTAGGGACGGCGGCGGTGGCCTGCCAGAGACCCGTGGAGAGAATAAGTATGATGGATGGACGCATGGTTGTTTTCCTTTTTTAACTTGAGCTGTAGGAGATTATTTCAATGTGATTTGGATCTTGACGAAACTTTGAAGGTTGCTGGCAACAGCAGTTATATGGAAAACTCCCGTACCAGTGATCACCGTTTATGTGGATGGGCCTTTCCAGGGCAGATGTATTGTGCCGCAACTCCTGCGCCTCCTGATGCGTCACAACCATCAAGAACTTAATAACCGACAGCGCTATTTACTTCGTATATGTACAAATCTTAACGGTTTCGACGATAATGAAAGCGCTTTGACGATCACGACACACAACAGCTACATACCCCGCACCGGGTAAACTATACAATATTACTTACGCTTGATTGAGGGCAGAGTTCTCCCTAGGATTGAAATGGGTGTGTGAAGGAGCGGTGCTATAAGCGGGAGAGAATGTTGCTGGAGGGATTTTGCCGTTATGGCAGCGAAGTTCCAACATGGCCTCATTGTGGCTGTAGCCACGTCGTTCTCTAGGCAGCTCGCACGTGAGGATAGTTTGTCCCTAGTCAGAGCTATATCAAAGTCAGAACAGGCTGATCTATCAATACCAAATAGACAAATTGTGACCTCCACGACAACCAAGGAAACGAGACAGGAGATAATGGGTTTAGGGGCTTGAGGTGTATTTTGGTGGGTGGGGTGTATTGGTGGAATATTTTGGTGCCGTATGTTGGTGCCGTATGTTGGTGCCGTATGTTGGTGGCGTTTGTTGGTGAAGGGCTACAAGTAAGGATAATCAAAGAACAGAGACAGGCTTACAGGGACTTCAAGTGGGACGGTATTCCAGATAGCATTACGGTATACCGACGAGTACTTATTTGGTTTGTTGAGGCCCGTGACATTCTCCAGATGGGGCTAGAACATCTACTTGACAGTCTCGGGCCGGAGTGATTTCCCTGTCAGGACGCTCTAGGAAATTATAAATAGATCGTTCACAGTTGCAAATAGACCGCCACTCCAAAATCCGTCACAGTAGTGTCCGGCCAAAGAGAGCTCGCTTGCTCTTATAAGCCTTAGCTTTTTTATTTTTAAGTTCTAATATTTTAAATTAATAAAACTTTTTATAATTTAAAATTAAAAATAATATTTTTTATATATTATTATATAACTTTTAAAAAAAATTATTTAAACTTTATAATAATAATTTAATTAATATAAAAAAAATTTAAAGTTTAAATATATTAAAAAATAATAATAATTAAATATATTTATTTAATATATATATATATATAATATTAATATATATATTAAATATTTTTATTTTTATTTTTAAAAATTATATTATATAAATTTTTATATTTTTTTTATATTTTTAATTAAATAAATTATATAATATAATTTATATTTATTAATATCTAAAGCTTATAATTTTTTATATTTTTTAATAAAATATAATATATAAAATAAAAATTTAATTTTTAAAATAAATAAATTTTTAAATAAAAAAAATTAAAATAAAAGTCGACTAAATTATATAAGATTTTTTTTACTTTAAACTTAAATTCTTCTAATATTTTTATAATATTTACTTGATTTTTTTTTTATTAATATATTTTATAAATAGATTAAGCACTTAAGAATACTCGTCGTAACAAGTAATTCGCACTTCTCTCTGTGAATTCGGAGTGCCGCAAGATGATACATCCCTTCCTTTCCACGTGATACCGGACTTAGTCTCGGTATCGTTGATTGTGGTCCCCGAACTTGCAAGTCACATGAACATCCATACCTCCTGTGTACGTAATTAGTGTGGAAAGCTGGCTGCACATCCTTTGAAAGTGTTTTTTATGCTGCTGTTTCTTCGTTTGTTTGCTTCCTCCTTTGAGATGCACTGCCTATTTTATTTCCTTCGCGCTGAGCTCCATCCCCTCCAAGAAAGAGGAGAGTAGAAAATGCATATAGCAACTACTGTCCCAGCACAAGGACTTTGCTTACAACATAACACACAAATTTGAAAGGCAGGTGATCTCCCTTTGCTTGTTTTATTCCTTCCTTTGAGATCGCGTTTGATTTTGGAGTAAAGAGTGAACTAGTGCCAGAGATTTTACCGGGAAGATGCAGCATTCTCGGCACGCCGCGCAGAAGAGGGAAGGAAACACGTGCTTCAAACAAAATGATTGGAGCATATTCGCTCCGAGATAGAGGTAGCATGGCTTTCGGCTTGTGGTGAGCTTTTTGTCCTGAAAAAGAAAGAGATTTGGAGGGAAACACAAAGAAAGTGGAGTCTGGATTGTTGCGAAGAAGAATATATGAACCTGCCTCTGTCACCTTTCCTTCTCCTGTGGCAAACCTTACCTGTCTCCCTGCTTATTAGAACGTTGATTCGAGCAACGCTTTTCTCTGAATCTCTTCCTCGCCAACAACACAAACCAACAGAAACTACATTCTCCTCTGATTTTGGCTTAATCAATGCTTCACAATCTAAAATGGCGTCTATTATTCCATTAGAGTTCGACAGTGATGGCCAACCAGAAGTGAGTTCCTCCCACTCACTCACGCAACTTCCAACCGAATCAACTGATTGACCGCTTCTCTAGAAAATCATGTCTCACCCTCTCAGATCCCTCCGCCCAAAAGGCAGCCGTAAGCAAGCCTTCCGCTGGACCTCTCAGCAGCACCTCAATGCCGCAGCATTCGTGCGCACGCCTTTTTTCCAACAGTTGATTGGTACCGCGGCTCAAATATCGGAGAAAGAATTCTTCTGAAACAAGGCCAAGATGGGTGATAGGATGGCTGGTTTGCTTTTCGATATTTTTGTTGCTGTTGCTGCTTTTCTTTACCATGAGGGGGACGAGATGGTTATTTCCGAAGTCGCAAATGGATTCATGCTTAGATTGCACTGCTTTACTCCCCACTTCTCTTCCTCTTTACCTATCTTTCTATGTTAACGAATTCAATTTTGCTTGATGGAAGTTGTCCCGCGCCCATTGCTATATGAATGTGACCAGCCGACCAAGATATCCCAAAAAATCAAAGGGACTGTCGCTTATTTACTCAAGCGTGTCTAGCTGGCTCGCTAGCCTCGGAATGACGGGGTGTTATGTAGTCGAATAAGCAAAAAGTCCATCAGTAAAAGCGTAAACGCGGGTTGTAGATCATTCTAGCACCCGACCACCGCAAAGTGGCTAAACTAACGTCAGACCCCAGTGACATAAAACAGGGATGAAATGTCTACCCACTACGACTTAAAACGAGTGATGAAATTAGAAGAGAACCGCCCTCATGGGTTCCAGGTTTCTTCTCCCCAGGCTTTCGCCTGGGTTCTTCTTTTGTAAATTTTTTTGGTTCTTGCAATACCTTAGTGAATAAATATACGCGGGGAAAGGGTTAGCGAGACTCCACAAGCACCACTCCACACCCGATAGGCAGGTACCACGCGAAGGGGAGACTCGCCGTTAGCTATTGAAATTGTTCTCGTCCAAATGCGGAGCCACACACGGTAAAAGCCGGACGGCGCGGTTTGGCAGCTTCGATGTGGGAGCCAGATGCCCCTGAAAGCCAACCGTTTCCACGGCAACACAACAGCTGGGTATTTCCCGTGCTCGGCTAATGCACCCTAATTTCATGGTGGGGTCGATGACATCACACATCGTGACGATAGGCCGCATGAAACAACCAAGAATGGAAGGCACAAAAAGTCCTTAGCCCCGTAACTGTGAGTTACAGGTGCTGAAAATTACTCAGGGCTATGTCGAGGGGGTGCAGTCCTGGGAACTGAAGTGCGTATGGTTGCCTGTGATGGTCTGACCCTCTCCTGAGGCAGAAATCCGTTGTGGCGCACCCATCGTGCCCGTGCCGAATTTGTTCATTCTACAATCCATTTTTCAAGAATCGTGCGTGATTTTTGCTTTTGGAACTGCTATTCATTCGTCTCTCGCGCTGTCGCATCATCATCACTTCCACCCTGCTCTTTCTTGATCTCGATAGATATCCTCTGTTGCTCAAGCTCCCGCGCCTCCTCCTTCCAAGCTTTGCCCGCCACCGGAGAGTTTGCTCCGTCCATCCACCCACATCTTGCCATCTGGTCTGCCCTCCTCCCAGACAGTATCGATGAGCAGGATTTTAGTGCCGCAGGTTGTAAGCATTCATTGACCCTAACGACGAAACCAATGACGGATTCTCCGAGGGCTGGGATGTGAGTCTTTGCGTTGATGCCGAGAAAATCAAACATGTGAATGTCGCCTTTCTTGCTGGCGAGCTGAATTTGATGGCTACTGGACAAGCTCTGGAGGCTGAGCTACGAAATGAACGGTGCTGGCAGCCAAGCAAAACGCGAGGGTGGCCCGTCGCCCTCGCGGCAGATGTAGTCAAGCCTAGTTGCTAACGGAATTTGAATGAGTTTCTCATTATAATATTAATTCATATTCTAGTGTACATGAACCAAAACGCGCTAATCGCCGAACAATCTGACACTCCTGAATCCACCATCGAACATATTATAGGGTTGGGTATCATCTGAAAAATCAAACTCTCGAGGTAGTGGTAGTGCGGGCACCATCGTAGCCAATATATCTTTCGTGAATGACGTTGAACAACAAGCAGAAGCTGAGTAAGGTTAGCAAGCAGATCTGGCGATGGGAGGTTGGCTTCACATACAATGCAATGTAGCTGAATGCCTCCACGGTTTCCAACAGCGCACTATTCGAGTGTGTATAATCGTCGGTGGTGAATGCAACAGCCACGAGCCAGAGATATGAGAAAATGAGGTTGAAAGTCAACAGGTGGATTGCGAAGGCGCCGATGAAGAACGAAAGAAGGAAGAATGCAACTGTAAGCACGGACTATCGTGATAATGTCAGCGAGGCACTGTTACGTTCAAAGCAGGAACGCGATCGATGTGAACATACAATAACTTCCTCGTAGATGAGGTGACGGCCTTGGTGGCGGTTGAGTGAGAGCTCATACGAAAGGATTCCCATCACAATGACGGCAGAGATCCAGATCAGTATGTTGCTGGCAAAGAGGAGAGGCGTATGCCCGTTTCGTCCCCGCCTAGTCAATTCCATGATTTCGAAGTTGAAGGGATGTCGGGGAGATGAGAATGATTTCAAAATTCGAGATCAAGAACTGCTGGAAGGCTGGGCAATCTTTCGATGAGACTGAATCAAGGAAAGCAAGAGGAGATTGCTGAAGAGGCAGCGATACTTATATGCGGAAGACCATATGTAAACTGGGAAAGCTCGATGTAAACTTGGAAAGCCCGATGTAAACTTGGAAAGACCTGAAACCATCCAGCATTACGTGCTCAAATTGCTGGAGCCTTCACATCGGAGATCTCCCGCATAACAGCACAACAGGCCAAAAATCAAAACGTTCCAGTGGGCGCGTGATGAAAGCAAGCAGCTCCAAATGGCCGCAACCGTCATTTGCAGCCCATGTGCCGATGCCGGCATATCCAAGTGCACTGCAGATCTCAGCGCCCGGTTTTGCGAAAGCTTCAAAGCCGACGAATGAGGCTGAACAGAGAGGGCCCACAGACGTCACGATAGTCATGCATCACGTGGTCCTGAGCACGGCAACCCAATCACCTGAGCATAACTCTCCCAATCAGCGTGCAATCCCTGGCGTGATGAAATGATTGTCATTTTGCCCAGGCCGTGTCAAATCCAACCACGTCGCAACGCAGAAATTAGTTGTCGCATCTCCAGATTTTCGCGATGGCTTGTGCAACCCTCGTCATCATCCCTCGATTGCACTTCGGGTTCCCTCGGGTAATGGTGAGAAGCACCTCACTTCTTCGCGCCCCTTGGCTCGGCGGTGCGAGGCATAGTTTTTGGGCTGCTATTTGCCCTCCGGCGCCTTTGCCCTCGGAGAGGGCGCGAACATTGGTTGGTACCGGCCAACAGAGCTGATTATCGTGTTGAGGGCAGCTTCGTTGATCGGATCACCGAGCAGGTGCTGCCTGAACACAGACGTAGATGGGGATTCAAGGATCGCACTTTCATATCAATGAAGCCGGTGGCCTTTGCAAATTGCCATCCACGTAGAGCCGCATGATTTTCGGGCATGTCGTGTTTCAGGTTTCCTGGAGTTGTAGATTCAAAACAAGCTTTCGCTCGCTTGGTTGGTGGCCGGCGCGGGGTGCATCCCGCATGCATAAAGTTATGCGAGCACGCATGTACCTGTACCCTCTTGAGCGGAGAAAAAACTGGTCGATTCTGGCACCTTATTAAACAATATCACAACATCAGTATTTACCTTCTTGATAAATCGAACTGAAAAGTTTTTTGGGACTTACTGTGACTCATGTAAGATTAGAATCCCTTTTAATTTATAAATTGCCTCTTATTTTTGTTCCTAGGCGTTGTGTCTGCTTCGTTAGTGAACAATGCTAAGAAGTATGTCTCATTTCTATTCCTCCAAGCAACCCCCACCCCCATGGCTTACATGAGAGTAATCGTAGCAACCTTCGCACTTTCGAACTTTCCTTCATATGCATTTATTTCAAGCATTCCCAGTCTCTCAAATACCCCGGTAGTGCCATTTGAAACAACTATAAGAGCATTTTCCCCCTCAAACGTGTGATATGTAAGTTTTCGCTCTGAAATGCCTAAAAGGATACAACGTGTTTCCCTATCCCTAACAGATTCAAAGTCTTGCTCAGGAGACTCGCCATGGATTGCTCTAGAATCAAGGTGGAGGTTCCCTCTGGTCCCATCGAAAGCAACTCCCTCAACATCGTCGCCGAATTTGAAAATGAGTATAGGCTTGGAGAGTTCGTCGCGTGCTAACTCTACGCTCACCGCTACTGTCGCAGCACTAAGAGTGATATACCCTGAGTTCACGGCTCCAAATTCGTTTTCTCCAGACACAACACACTGGGCTTCTAATATTTGAACTCGAGGATCAACTCTGAACCTTCTGCGCCACTGAACATCACCGTACGTAACGCAAGGCTTTATAATCGATGCCCAAGACCAAGTTGGTGAATGCGATACTTGTGGTCGCTTTTCAGTCTCGGCACAACGCCAAAGCAGCTGTCGTGGAAGATCTTCCTTCCACAAACCCGCGAGATAAGTAGCTCCGAACTGGTGGCTCAGTCGACTTGCAAGACCCGAGAGGGCAGGCAGACGATCCGACTCTATAGTGAGCTTCAGACTTGAGTATGTACTCGTCACATCCAACCAGAAGTCATTCATTGAGCTCAGTGTCTGATCAGTTCCTCTCACATATGGTAAACGATTTCTCAACGTCATGGGTTGGTAGGTGAACTTCTTACTCTCGTCTAGACCTCTATGGACTTCACATTCGCAAGTAAGGACATTCTGGCATTCAAACACCATCTCAGTGAGATGAAAGTGAAGGGTCCGTCGTGAAAGGATACGCTCTTGAAATACCCATGCCCGCTCCATTAGAGGAGATAAGTGATCTGGGACAGTGCCAAGCAAGCTATCTTGAGCACAGCCAAAAGCGGCGCGAATATACAGGCTTGTGACTTCCTTTCGAATATTGACTCTTATTTCGATGGGCTCTCTTGTGGACGTTGGTATAAGCGTCTTCCAGCCCCCGCCCTTTGGATAGTACAGTCTGGCGTACATATGTCTTGTTGAAAGCAATCCATGCGTTGGATCACTTCCGTGCGTAGCTGCAAGGTTTAAAAGCCCTCCGGAGTAATATTGAGCCATCTTTGCTGCTTCCATTTCCCAATCAAGAGTATCATCTTGTATGATACACAAGCAGTCAATCCAAAGATATCGGATACCCAACTCTCTCGTAATTGATATCGCATCTTGGAATGTACGGGGAAGTATATGCCACTCGATTTGTTGCATTTTTTCGTGAATCGTTGCTGTTGTTGTCTTGAGTAATGCTTCCTTAGGTCCCCAGCAGTAGCTTAGTGTGATATATTCTCCGGAAAGGCCGCAAACGGTGGTATCGACTAATCTCACGGAATTTTTGCTGACGTCAAGAACTCGCCGTGGGAGATGTAGCGCTTGTTCTAGCCGACACAGTTGATGGTGGTTGCATTTTTTGATTTTGGAATTCAAGAACTCTAGGCAGTTGCTGAGCCGTAGCTGTGCGGGTATGTGTTTGCTTTGTCTGAACTCTGGCGAGAGCATAGTGTCGCCTCCACGAATTAGTAGTGTTCTTATAAAGGTCTGAAGGATGCAGGAAATTATCACAACAAGTAACTTACTGTTGACGGTATAGATATCTATATGCAATTCCTCGTCGGGAGCAACTCTAATCCACAATTCTGATAGTCCAGATACTTCAATCTTATAATCGAGGCTGAAGTCCAAAAGAAATGATTTATAATATCCACTCTTGAGACTCATAGCAAAGGCTTGGATGCAATTATGAAAAACTTTACACATTATACACCCTTGTTCTGCGGAGGCTACGAGTCGACATGAGGTTGATTTCTCTCGATCCACGCGGAGGGCTCGGCAGGTGTCGCATGTAGGTTGTCGGAAGGATGTAGAGGAGGCTACGCAGGACGTGGCATCAACCTCCCATAAAGTACATGGGTAGACCTCACCAAGGACAGTCGATTCGTTACTTAGAACTGTACTACTGGTAGCTAGGGCCTCCATGGCACATAGCTCGGTGAGTAGATCACCGCACTCCGCTAATGTTGGATTGAGGAAGCTCTTGAATCCAATAGTGGGGTTCAAGCTTTGAGAGGCTACGTTCAGGTAAAATATATACAACGATTTATATCCAATCGTTTAGACTGGTTAAGTTGCTTTGATGAGAAATCTAAGATGTAGCATAGACGTAAATGTATGAGTGAGGATCTCGCAAGTAATCTAACACGAGCTCTGAGACTAGTCTCCTAGTAGCGTGCTCACGTGCTGAGATTTAGGCAACAGCTTTTTCGCGGCTCTGCGTACCTACAGCTGTATGCAAAACCTCAATCAAAACGCCACTTTTAACCGAGCGACAAAAAACCGCGTTTGAAAAGAGGCCATAAGGATCACATATATATCAAGTATCAAGTATAGGCCCTACATGCCCGACACCTCACTTATTTTTTTAGTGATACTATTTACAATTATAGGGCCTTCCTCACTAATAACTCGGGCCTTATAATGGAATCACTTATTTGGGCAACAACTAGAGCCAAGCGCGAGTTCAGGGCGTTCTCGCGCTTGGGCAATACTACAGGGCATGCTACAGGGCATGCTACAGGCAGCGGGCCCTGTAGGTTGCCGCAATGCCAAAAAAATTTACTATCCAAAAAAATGTCGTGATTTTTAAGAGATAACCGGATAATAATAAGTCCGGTGTTAAACCGCCCTAAAATTACTTTTAATCTAATACTTTTTAATTAAATTTTTAAAGTATTAAAAGAGTCTTAAAATTTAATATTATATATTTTTTTTAAAATTAATATTATTTATTTTAAAAGTCGATTAAGTAATTTATAATTATAAAAATATTTTATTTTATTATTTATATCCGGCTTTAAATATTATTTTTAAAATTTATATTTTAAAATTTTTAAAATTTATAATTTATTTTTTATTTTATTAATTATATAATTTATATAATTTTATATTATTTATAATATTATTTATAATATTAAATTTATATATTTTATAATTTTAAAAATTATTAAATTAAAAAAATATTATTATTATAAATAATAATTAATAAAATTAATTATTAAAAAAAAATATTAAATTATTAATTAAAAATTTAAAAATATATAATATTAATATTATATATATTATAAAAATTTAAATTTAATTATTTTTTTTAATATTTATATAATTAAAAAATACTTTTAAATTTATATATTTAATTTAAATAAATCTTTATTAAATTTTAAAAAACTTTTAATTAAGATTTATAATAATTTAAAAAAAAATATTAAGATTAAAGATTTTATTTTTATTTTATATATAATTAAAAATTATTTTTAAGATTTTAATTATTTATTTATTTAATTTTTAATAAAACTTTTAAATATTTTTTAATTAAAATTTATTTATAATATAAAAAAATATAAATATATAATATTTATAATATTAAAATATAATATAAAATAAAATTAATTTATAAAATAAATTATATATTAAATAAAATATAAAAAAAAATTATAAATTATTTTTATAAATTATTTTTAAATATAATTTTAAAATTTAATTTAAAATATTTATGACAGCAGGATTACCGTAACGGTCGAAGTATGTAGTTTAGTGGAATCTAGTTATATTAAGAATATTAAGCTAAAGAAGAGAAGAAGAGAAGAAGTTAAAAGAGAGGAAGTTAAAGAGAAGACGACGAAACAGCTACTGCGCTAGTACTAGTATTAAGTCAGCTAGTGAAACCAGACCCAAAACCGGTCATGTGACCAGCGTGCTAGCCAGCGCCGTCATAATATTTAATTTTTATTTTTTTTAAATATTAATATATTAAATATAATATTTTTATTTAATATTAATAATTTAAATATAATATTATTTTTTAATATTAATATTTTTAATATAATATTTCTTTTAATATTAAAATAAAAATAAAAAATAAAATTAATATATAATTATAATATTTTTTTTAATCTTTAAAATAAAGATTTTATAAAAATATTTAAAATAATTTTTTTATTTTTATTTTTATTAAATAAATAATATAATATAAACTTAATAATTATTATTAATTTTAAATTAAAGTTATAATAACTTAAATTTTTTATTTTATATTTATTAAGTTTTAATTTTAATTATATAATATTTAATTAATATTTTTTTATATATTTTTTATATTAAAGACTTTATTAATATTAATTTAATTTATATTTTTATTTATATTTTTAAGTTTTATTTTTATATTTTTAATTTTAATTAATTAATTATAAACTAATTTTAAAAAATATAAAAATATTATTATTTTATTTTTTTAAAGTATATAAAATAAAATAATAATTTATTTAATATTATTATATTTATTATAAATAAAAAATATCTCTAAAATTAAAAAATAATATATAAAAGAATTATTAATACTCGTGTTTTATATTATATAAATTAAAGTATTTATTATTAATAAAAGTTTAAAATTTAAAATTAAAAAAAAAATTTAAAAAAAAAATTTAATTAATTATTATTTTTAAAAAACTAAATTCTAAATTTAGATTTTATTAAAATTTTATTATATATAATATTAAGATTTAATAATTAGTTTAACTTTATAAATTTAAAATATAAAAATAAAAAAATAAAATTAAATAAATTAAATTTAAAAAAAAATCTTTAAAAAAATAAAATTAAAATATAAACTTAAAAAAATAATTTAGATATTTTATATATAATATAATTTTAATTATAAACTAATAATTAATAAAATAAAAAAACGAGATAATTTAAAAAAAATTAATAAAAAAATTAATAATTTATTAAATAATTAAATTTTTAAAACTTAAATAAATTTTATATTTTAAGTTTATAAATTATATTAATATATTTTTTTTACTTTTAAGATTATTATTAAAATTATAATATTTAAAATTTTTATAATTTAAATTATAATTATTTATAAAAATATTTTAATATATAAATAATAAAAAACTTTATTATAATTAATTTTTTTAAAAAATATTATATTCGAGAGAAGAATTTTATATAATAAAAATTATTAATTAAATAAAATATATAATAAAAAATAATTTATTTTAATATTTTTTAAATTATTTTTTTATAAATTTAGTTTTATTTATTATAAAAAATAATTTTTTATTATAAAGGATTAAATATTAAAAATAAATTAATTTATTATTAATTTAATAAAAATTAAAAATATATTTATATTTTTTAGCTTAAATTAAATAATAATAATTATTAATTAATTAAATATTAAAGAAATAAAAAAAAATTTAAATTTATAAAAATTAAAATTAATTATTATTTTTAGTTTATTAAAAAATAAAAAATAAAATTATTTAATTATATTATATAAGATTTTTTTATTTATTATTATTTTTTTATTAATAATTAAATATTAA
>Ga0302221_10002185_pt1 | contig 12301 bp, 6 predicted proteins | sample II_Palsa_E2_1_FD_193517 | JGI IMG/M metagenome (GOLD analysis project Ga0302221, IMG submission 193517) | Peat permafrost microbial communities from Stordalen Mire near Abisko, Sweden - II_Palsa_E2_1 | ecosystem: Environmental > Terrestrial > Soil > Palsa > Peat permafrost | place: Sweden... | reverse complement strand
GCGAGTATGTTGGTCCTTTAATGGGGCTAGAAGAATGTTGTGGGTGGTAATGACTGGGCTGTTTAGTGCCCTTTTACAGGCCATCCAGGGCGCTGGGAGGTGAGGGGCTGCAGGTGTAAGTTTGACGAAGTATCTGAGGCACCGTACTTTCCATGGAGCCACAAAAGAATTCTTGTTTCATTAGCGGAGAACATGGTCTAGATAGGCATAGGAATCATGCATACGCAAGCTGTGTCAAGGTGATGTCCACCCAGTACTATTTTACAGCTACTCTCCTTCATCCCTAACGTTCCCTTGCTCATCCGTCTCTCCCTCACACCTTAAGTTTGCCACAGCCCCCTCTGCTATCTCAAAATAATTCAAACCCTCAATGGCCTTCAAATTTACCGGGACCTCTACTCCAAAAGTGTCCTCAACCATTTTAATCTCCCTATCAAACCATAACCTCCCCCTAGCACCAAGCTCCAACGGATTGGCACCACTCCTCCCTAACATCAACACCCACAACAATAACTCCGGACAGCAGGCCATCACAGGCTCTAACTCCACAAGCTCTAATCCACTTCTAATCCTCTGACTGAGACAAAGACTCACGTTATTCCACCTTGGGACTTCTCGCAACTCCTCGTAGACAAATATCAAAGCAGCGTTAAGGAAGGCTGTTAAGAATGCAGCAGAGGGACTTTCGGCTAGAGCTTCGGAAGAGAGCAGGGAAAGAATGGCGCGTTCGATGAAGTCAATTTTATCGGAGAAGTAAGACTCGTCGAGGAGGGTGGATTTAGAGGGGGAAGTTACAGTTGAGAGGGAGGTGGGGATGGTGGTAAAGAATTGCGTTAGGTAGCGCAAGCGCAGGTAGATGTAAAGTATTCCCGAGGTCAGATGGGAAGAGGCGGATAAGGGAGAAAGACGCTCAGAGAGGTTACCAACTGTGAAGCCGGGAATAGCAGGTTCGAGGGCGTTGGGGATGAGAGCCGGCTGGAGGGTGGGTTTGGTTCGAAGGAGGATGGCACAGCAGGTGTCGGCCCTGTGATCTTCAGTGAGATTTGAGTGAGCGAGTGCTCATGTTGTGGCGATGCTTACCAGGATATTACCCGCTGGGCTGCGCCATCTAAACCAAGCTTTTCGGTACCGCCTCTACTACGAATCATGAGGTGGAGACCTTGTTTGTGGACCATCCATTCAGCTGGCTCGCCAGCTAGACACTGTTTTTCATCAGCCGTCTCCTTTTCTAAAACAGGAAATTTAGATCGACATACCTCTAGAAGAGTCATCATTGCCACGGCAACTACAGAATGATCACTGGGCATCCTCTGCAATTCTGTGTTGATGTTTTGGATAGCGTGTAGCTTGCGGGGTAGATATGAGGAAGGGCATCTCTGCCCTCTGACGACAAAGAAATGGTTTAGTGAACAATAGACTCTGGCTTTAATTAGCATACCATGGAATAAATCTTAGACGTTTGGAGAGGTTCTCACGTTACGGAAAGGAGCGTCTTGTCCGAGAGATTGATCATCATCCATGGCTGCCTTGGATTCGTGGCCATCCGCGTATTTTGAACGACATGATTCCCTTGAAAGTCAGCCATTGAACGCCCTTAGTGGAGCTGAATCTGCCATGGAGGAATTTGGGACACGACGAGTGGCGGATTAAGGCTTACAATGGTGAAGAGCAAGGTCCGTGGTCTGGTCCTGGGGAAGCTCGAAAGCTCCGAAGGGATCTATACCACCCAGCTTAACATCAACTCTGGGCTTCGAATCGAATCGAATCAGTCTCTCTTTGGTTTCTCGAGCTGTATTTTGCCATCGTTCAGTAAATCAATTGAGGAGAGCAAGGCGAACCTACACTTCACTTGTGGACCTGGCGAGGCGGCTTTGCTGTCCCGCCTTTTTGCTTTCGCTTTGGTTTGCCTCACTCGACGAATGCGAATAGCCTTCCGTGGTGAGGGTCTTTTCTCTTTCGAAGGGGGTTTGGCCTCTATAAACCTATCCTTAGAACTTATCAGCTTCATGCACTATAGCGTATCCCAGTTTCCTGCTGTACCTTAGTATCCTCTACATGATCCGCAGCATTGCTCTCGTCCCCACCCCCGCTTTCCCCAGTTTCCTGTGGCTTCCCTCGATCCCCAACTAATCTCGACAAGCTCACAACGATCGGCGCAACAAACATTCCGACGTTAAAAACCGAGGCTGGATGCGGTGGCGGCGCCGATGTCACAAGGCACCTTTATAAAAGGTGGAGAGATGAGGAGCGGGGAATCGATAGAGATTGCGTCGGGACGCTTAACCAAGTTGGGGAAACGTCAGGGATAGCTTCAGGGGTGCGCTGCATGAGATCCTTCCCAATATCGCGAGGATTGGCAGATCTGGGAAGGAGGTTATATTTAGATGAGCCACGCCGCAAACACACGTTTTGCGAAATTTATACGTGCAGCTGGCTTGCATGGGTGGTGGGGGATGTGATTGGGGAGGTGAAGTGAATTCAGCACGATTAAGCATTCGTATAGATTGCGGATGACCTGGAATGGAACGTTTCGATAGTGGCGATTCCACAACCTTCAGTTGTAAGTCAGACTGCGAGAGTCTTTCTATCTCTTGCAGTAGGTTTTAGCTTCGAAAAGTATAAAGTGCATGCAAATCATTGCCAATAAGTTTTTCAAGTACGAGCTTGATGTGCTAAATTCCCACGATCTGACAAGCAACCGGGGCATGCACTGTTTGGGAACAAGTAGCCTCCCAAAACAGCCAATAATCAATTGATTTGTCTCTGTTTGGAAAAGGAAATGAAAACAACCCTGCCCAACATGCAAGCCATGATTCTTCAAGGCTCTCTAGGCAGGGGACGGGAACTGGGGTTCCAGGAGGGGTTCTAAAGCTTTAGCGATGCCCCGCGCTGGAGCTTACACACCTACCCCGCAGCTCCTTTCCCATGAACTTCAGCATGATCTATCTTCATGACTTGCTCAATGACTTCCTTTATAATCTTAGAATCATTCAATATTGGGTCTATATCAGACGTTCAAAATTGCAACGACATCGAGTGCTCCGTTTTGAGGATCTGCCCAGCATAGATGCCCTTCATGACTTTCGGGCTGTGGAATAAAAGACAGTATTTTCGAGGGAACCACTCATCCAGATCCACGCCGTGGATAATGTGAGATTAACGCACAAAATCATAAATACCACAGCCTGCTTACCCTCTTTATGGTCTTCCCAAATATGAGCCCATTCACTTTCGGAACTAACATTAAGAAGACCTCACCCGAAGAATGCTCTTTTGGAAACAAAGGAATGTGCTAATAGAATGAACATTTAAAAAACCCGTCCTGGCTTTGGCATGTTTAGGAATTAAGGTAAAATAGCTTGTTCGTGGAACAAAAGACCTCGAACTCGCCGAACTTCCCGCCTGCTTGCAAATTCCCATGAGTCTTTCGGTGTCTTTGCTCCCTGCGCACCTTGGCCCTCTACTATGCTCCTCGTCTTCTTATTGATAACTTTATGCTTTGCTTTAATTTGATTAACGGCGCGGGCCCACCAACTTTATTCCATTGGCCCTAAATGTCCTTAAGTACCTTGCGGCTTATTTGTCGGTCGACTCTCGTTCCCTATTTGGGTGAACAACAGCAATCTCAAATTCAAGTTTGTGTATGTGTTACCCATGAGCATGTGGTCGGGGGGAGAGACTGTTCCGAAGCCAAGGAACGGGCTAATGCCTGGAATGACGTCGGTGGTGGACTCGTTAATAGAGAGTAGGTTTCAGTTATCCGAAATAATTCAGTCTATGTTTCTTTTAATAAAAAAAAAGGGTCATAGATCTATACGATACCGCGAATGACCTTGAGGCTTGAAGAGTTATTATTGCAAGCAAGTCCAGCCGAGTCAAACTTTAGCTCTCACGAGACCCACTCAGTCTACTCCTCTACTCATTTGCCCAAGTCTGAGAACTAGAGAAGGGTTTGAGAAATACTGGATGATTTACGTGTATATCAAGTGCTCGCAATCGTGTATTTAAAGAACTATACAATGCTGCTTCTCTTCTAGGTCGTGTGCTCTGCTAACCTGGTAGCATCCTAGACACTCTTCGTCTTCCCAATACCATTCAACACTTTCCGATACATTTGCAATGTTTCTCAATATCTACAGAATCATAAATCGTGTATCCAGGTCATTGTCATAACTAAGGCGCAATTTTCGGTGCACAACTCGTCGTCACCTCGGGCCCCTTTTCATCATACACGAACGAGAAGTATGTAAAAACACCCCTCTCCTGCTCATCGGTCCCACCCCTAACGCACAATCAGTCATCAAGCTCTAAAATAAGATAAGAGACGAGATTAACTCACAAAAGATTCAGAACGTCGCTTTTGTGACTTCTCCCAGCATCGCATCCCAACTCTCTAAAACACCTCCGAAGTCCCCTCGTAAGGCCAGTCTTATCAATACCCAAAGTCCAACTCGGGACATTAACCATGATATCTGGCTCACTTTTTCCTGGAGAAATCACAAAGCAGAAATAGAGGAATTCTGCGCTCTGGCTATCATAATCGCTCCAATCGTCGCCCAGTAGCAATATAGATTTCCAGAACTTTTCTAAAGCTTTGATAGTTTCAGTGGCGTAGGGGCTGTCTGAGGTGCCGCCAAGAGTAAATATATTGAGTAGATTAGAGAACGAAGCATCGTGCGTCTTGGCGTAGATTTTCAGGCAGGAAGAGGATGGGGAGATACAGTCGAAGGAGAGTATCTCTACAGCCATATGCATAACAATCGTTAAAACACCACTTTTAAGCGAGCTCTCGAAAAACGCGTCTGAATAGTCGACGCGCAACCCACTTTTTAGTTAACCGCTAATTACTCAATAACCACTTATTGTACTGACCTCTAATCGCGTATAATTCGAGTTCTATATACCAGAAGGGCGTATATCTAAAAGACTACAAAGGTAATTGTCCTCTATAGAGCTTTCGGCAAAACGAGCGCGTCGGCCTAACAAGAATATTCTCGATATATTTTAGTAGTTACAGGCTCCCCCTCGTCAGGATAAAAGGCCTAAAAAGCTTCCAGTTCAGGCTACAATATTTCTTAAACCTATTATTTAATAGACTAATCCTGTAAATACTTTAATTCCGATTGTCGGTATTCCTATTCGCGATATTCCAACCTCTTTATTTATCTTCTCTTCTCCTATTAAATATATAAAAATAAAAGGTCCTGCTAAGATTAAATTTAATCTTATAATTAAGTAAAATATTTACTATATCGTTATAATATACTTTATTATTATAATCAATAATATATACAAAGACTAAATCTTTACGAAATAATCAATATTAATAACTTTAATTATAAATCATTAATTAATTTATAAACTTTTTCTTTCTTTAAGTATATTAAACAATAAATTTTTTTTATAAACTTAAAGATTATAAGAAATCTTATTAAAGTCTTTAAATAATTAAGATTAAAAACTTAAAAGTTTTAATATTATTATTATTAATAATAATAATATTTAGTTTAATCTTTTAACGAGACTTTATTAAATAAAAAAAAATAAAAAATAAGAAAAAAAGTTTTATTTTTAATTATTTTAATTATAAACAAAATTCTTTTTTTTTATAATTTAAAAAATAAAATTAAAACTAAATTTAAACTTTATAATATTTATATTATATATTTTAAATCTTTTATTAAATTTTTAAATAACTTTAAAATTAAAAATATATATTAAAATAATAAAGACAATAATATAAAAATTTATTAAAATATTAAAAAAACTCGAGACTTAATTATTAATTAATAATTTTATAAAAAAGTCTTTTATATTAAATTTTTTTTTACTTAAAAATATATTTATTAATAAATCTTTATTTATTATTTTTATATTAATAAAGACTATAAAAATTACTTTTAATATTATTATATAATAAAGTTATTTAATAATTATTATATAATATTATTTAATAATTAAAATAAATAAATTAAATTAATCGGAATATTTTTAATATAATAATTAATATACTTTTAATTAATTAAATTAAAAAATATATAAAAAAAAAATTAATAAAAAAAAATTAATAAAGTATTAAAAAAAACATAAAAATTAAATAAGTTATTCTTTAAACTCTTTAATTTATTTTTTAGTTTATTTTACTTTAAGTTTAATTTATTATTATTTAATAATTTATTTTTATTTTTATTTTATAATTATAATATATTTCTTTTTAAATATATTATTATAAATATTCTTATAATAAACCGAGATTTTAATAATAACGTTATTTATTTCTTTAATTTATTATTTTATTATAAATCTTTTACTCGAATTCTTAAAATATATATTTAATAAAAAAATAAAAAATAATATAAAAGAATAAAAAATTAAAAATATTTTTAAAGTTATTATATAATAAGAATTTTAGCTTAAAGATTTTAATATTTAATAAAATATTTTAAAGTTTTTATATATATAAAAAATATATTAAGAAATTATTTAAAGTTTTTAAAATATAATTAAATAAATTTAATAAACTTTTAAATACTTTAAATACTTTAAACTTATTTTATAAAAGTATTATATACCGGAATAATTAAAAAATAAAATATAAAAAATATTATAAAGAAAATTAATAAAGATTTTATTATTATTATTTTTATTTTTTTTTAAATTTTATTATTTTTATTTTAAAGTATTATATTATTTTTATATTTTTTATTTTAAGATTTTTTTTTAATATAAATATTAAAAAATATAAAAAAAAAATATTTAAAATTAATTATAAAATAATTATAGTTTTAATATATTTAAAAAAAATTTAATTTATAAGTTTTTATATAAAGTATATTTAATTTTATATTTTTATATTATTAATATATATAATAAGAATATTAAATAAATAAATTATTTTTAAAAAATTTAAATTCTTTTTAAAATTATAAATTATTTATTTAATATACTTTATATATATATATATTCCAAAAATATATTTATATTTTATAAATTATATTAAATTTAATTTTATATTCTTTAATTATTTATTTAAGATAATCTTTATATATTTTAAATTTTTTTTTTATAATATATATATTATATATATATTTTTAAATTATTAAAAATTTTTTTAATTAAATAAAAATTAAAAGAATAAAAAAAGAATTAATATATTTAAATATTTTAATATTTATATATTTTAATAATTTAAGTTTTAAAATAATAATAAATTAATATATTATTTATAAATATAATTAATTATAAGTTTAAGAAAAGATTATAAAGAAAAAAAAATTAATTAATAATAAATTCTTTAAATATATTTTTATTTAAGATTTTAAAGAATATAATTAATATAATATATTTTTTAATTATATAAATTAATAAAAATAAATTTTTTTTTAATTATAATTAATAAAATATTTTTATATATATTTTTTTTATTTATATATTTTATTATTTAATTATTAATTTATTTATTATTTCTTGATTTATTAATATAAATAATTTATTTAATTATAAATTATTAAAAGTTATTAAGTTATTAGATTTTTTATTTTTTATTCTTTTATATAATTATAATTATAATTTTTTTTTAATTATATTTATATATTTAAAAGTCTTTAAAATAATTAATTAATTAATTATAATATTAAATATCTAAAAAAAATTTAATAATCTCGTTTTAATAAATTTATAAATTATTATTTAAAAGTATTTTAATTATTTATTTTAAATTTTTTAAGTTTCGAGAAAAAAAAAATTTCTTTAAACTTAATTTTTATACTTATATATTATTTATATAATTATATTATAATTAATAATAAATTATTAAATATATATAAAATCGATTATAATAATAAAGTCGATTAAAGTATTTTTAATTTAAATAATTATTTTTATATTTAAATAATAAAATATATTAATAATTAATATAATTAAAAACTTATAATTTTATATATATATTATAATTTAAATTATATACTTTATAATTTAATATTATTATTATTAAATAATTTAATAAAATATAATTTATTATAATATATTTAATTAAAAAAACACGTTTTTTAAAAATTTACTTAAAAGTAATATTTTAATAATTATTATATATATAATTATAAAAGTTTATATTATTATTTATTATATACTTAAATAAATATATAATTACTTTATTATAAAAAATATTCTTTATTAAAAATAATTATAATTTATTTTTTTATATTTATAATAATTAAATTTTAAAATCAAAATATTATTTTTATATTAAAATTAAATAATTTAATATATAATTATTTCTTTAAATTTAATTATATCTTTTAATTTATAAGTTAATCTTTTTATTAAATATTTTTATTCTTTAAGATTAATTTTATTTTATAATTCTTAAATTATTTTTTATATATTATTAATATTTATAAAAATAACTTTTAGTTTAATAATTTTATTTTTTATTTAACGTTAAATTTTTTTTAATTAAATTAAAGTTAAAGAAAAAAAAAATTATTTAAATTTATAAAGATTTTTAAATTAATAAAATAACTTAATAAAATTTTTATAAATATTAAATTTATTTTTTATAAAATAAAACTCTTTTTTTTTATTATTTTAAAAAAATATTAAATTAAAGAAAGACGATAGATTCAAGAATCTAATTTAAATATACTTTATTATAAATTCTTTTTATTTTATCTTCTTTAATTAATCAAATAAATAAAAACTTTTAATTTTATTCAATTATTCTTTATATTATTATATTTATCTTCTTGCTTTAATATATTAATTAGATATAATTTAAATAATTCTTTTCTTTTAACTAATAGATTACTTATATCTTCCCCTTCTTCTTAGTCTTAAATATAGCTTTATTACTTTATATTACTTTCTTTTAATCCGCTATATCTTATTAACGATATTTCTTTATAAACATAAGACGACGAGTAGTTTATTATTTAGAAATAAAGGGTCGTTTATATATAACGTAACGACGATATCTATATATTTTTATATAACGATAAATCGTAATAACGGAAGTCTCTAGTCGGAGCTCAGCTTTGACGTATGTCTATAACTTTGTGCGATTCGTTTAGGACTCCGAAATAAACCAAAAAATACGCTTGACGTCTGCTTCTTTAAGGATAGTTAATTTATTGGCCTTCCCTTTGCGGGTCGTTCGGGAGGTGTAGGCCTTAACGATATACTGAATGATGGAGCGACTAAGGTCTGTTTTTTTTGACTATATAGCCGTAGCTAGTACCTTCCCGGCGTAAGGTGCGAACGGTAGCTCGAACGGGGGTCTTCTAGTTCTCGTTTGGGTTGTAGGACCTCAAAATGCCTGGAGAAAGAATAATTGAGGAATCTGAAGAGTCTGAGAGGTCTGCTATAATTATATTTGATTAATTGCACGAGGATTAATTAAAAAATGGGTGGTTGTAAGTAAAGAAGCGGTGAGGTGGGTGATTTAAGGTGGGGTAGTCACATGTTCGCTTAGGTGTACGACGAACAATGGCACGAGCTCTTACACTCATAACCTTGGACTTGAGCCCTTTACCATTTTCCTGCAGCCTGGCTTGCATATGAGAGGTCTCTCCATCTTTAGAGAGGAAAGCTTCAACTTTCTCTATAGCAGGTGAAGTTTTGAAGGGCGCCGAAGGAAGGTTGCGGATGGTCTTAAATACGAGTTCCCCCCTGCTAATTCCCTCCATCACCGCCCTGCGGTGCGGAAAAAGATAGGGTTTTAAAACTAGCGCAAACTCGGTAGTCGGGAGATCAAAAGCTAAGAAACAGGTAGGATGGACTTTCACTCCCGCGAACAGACTAGGTTGTGCGGCGATCTCGGAATCGGAAATGAAGAACGTGGAGGTGATTTGGTTCCACCATTCTAGGTTCATATTTGGACATATTTTGGCTTGGGAGAAAGCGGACACGAGTGATAAAGGGAGAGACTGGTTGAATCTATCTTCGCATGTACCTGCATAGGGACCGATGGGCTCGAATGTGTAGCGGACTTGCTGCCTGTTGTTTTTCAACGCAAGGGAGGGCTCGAATGGCGAGATATTGTGAGTTAGGTGGGGTGTCCATTTGTTTGTCGACGATACAGATGGCCCCAAGGCGGGGATGATAGAGTGGTTATGGAAGAATAGGTATTGGTCCTGCAGATGTGGGGGATAATTGGCTGTTGAGAGGAGCTTGCTGAGTAGGGGCATAGTAGCAAGGTACCAAAATCCTTGGCTGCTGTTTGCGAAACACGGTCCCCGTGGGGAGGGTGCGAAGGGCTCACTGTTGAACATTGAGCTGGTGGGATTGATGCCATCGGGGAGCATTTGTTTGACGGTTGGTGGTCGCGAGTGAGTTTGACTGTTAGCTTCTTGGCTGAACTCATGGTCCTCAATCAGGGCCTGATTGTCTATTGTGTCGAGGACCATGCTTTGAAGTGTTTTTGATGACAGTAACTCTTGGAAAATACAGAGATCTCTCGAGAGAATTGATTTGGATGTATCGCTGGGGAAGGGATGGTCTTCATCTGCCAGCTCGGTGGTTGTGACAGTTACCTGATCTCGCTTGGGCGACCTCGCTGAAAAGCTTGAAGACATCGCGACCTAAAAATTATCAGAATAGTCGCTTGCAAACAATTGAGGACATTAGAGTACATTGAATCTCCCCCCGGATACTACCAAAGTCTTATTACTTACAGAGTTTCTGCGCAAGCATAGTGGAGCTCTCCATTATATACCCCGCAACCGAGCTCCAAGCTAGCGGTAAATGGAGGCGACAAGTGATATTATTTGAAAGATCTAGATTCAAAGTCTCGATCATGTTATGCATCTCCGGAAGTCACTTCCATCTTATCTTACATCCCATCTGATATTTGGTATTGTGGCGTTGCCACTCCTCCCGGGGGGTTGTTTAAGGGCTAGACCACGATGGACTTTTGTCGTACCATTTCCACGAACCCAGTGAGTAACGGGAAACTTCTGATTGGTTGTGCACTTGAAAATGCACGAGTCGCGCGAGCTTAGCGGAGGTCTCGTGCAGGATTAACGAGCCTACCCTCCATAAGTCGGATTACAGGGCATTTAAGCGAGGTTTTCAGGCCTCGCGAAAACAAAGTCAGTCACTATGGATACAATAGATGGATACAATAGGAGAGAAGGCCCTTAATCCCTGTTATATCCTTGCATAAGCTATCCCAAAGCGTCAAGTTTCGATCAGAAAGGAAGGTCTTGGCAAGACTTTGGATTAACTTATCTATAGATATAAGGGGGTATCTCTTATTACTAGCAAGACTGTCAAGCTAGAACGAGAACAAGAACAAGAATTAAGAGAACTAGAACGAGCCCCCTATCCTCCATTTTTAAAGGGCCCGATTTCATGATATTCTTATTGAAACCTGTACTTTCTTGTATCTCATCTCGCGGCCCGGCTCGCGCTCGCCTCTAGTTACATAGCATTAAGTAGATAACTACACACTCCTTATCCTTTAAACTTGAGGAATTCAGTAGAGGCGAAGCCAGATAACAATTTCCATATCTACTTTAAATATCTGTTCTATGCGCAAAATGTTCAATCATTTCTTCAGTGGTTATTCGTTAGCGAAATGCCCTCTAATCCACAGGCTTATGGGGTGTGTGCTCGTAAGCTCTGGACTAAACTTGCATGGCGATGCTAGGCAAGCTGGGGGGAAGCAGTGGATACCGTATCCACTGTTGCTCATAGGGGAATATCTTCACCGAGTCGCCGACTCAACTTAGTTTGCACTTTGTTTATTTTGACATCTAATGATTCTGTTCTCCCCCAACCGGAGGCTCGACGGAGATTGAGGATAACTGCACAAGCCTCGGACATGATCTTTAAGGGGTGGATATCATAAGCTGCTCTCATTTGCTAACTCTACCAAAAAGACAGAAATATTCAACGTGTCAGCTACGATTACTAGATGCTCAACCATGAAACCTGGGGAATACAACACGACCGACGTTAGGCATCGCCGCTTCCACAAACTTGCTGCAAGATGCGCAGAATTGGAGAGGGAAATAGAGGAGGATCATGCGGTCAATTCGAATCAAGGCAGAAGTATCTCGATGCATTTGATTCTTGCCCGGAGATTGAGGAGCACGTCCAAGAAATGAGGGACATTGCGGAACAGGTTGTAGGCTTGAGCATGGGTCACAACAGATATCGGATGGGTGGATGAGGGTATAAGTTCTTTACTGCATAGAAACTTGGGGAAGAGGAATTGTTCTTGTATAGAAGCATTTCATGGAGTATAGTTTCGGACCGCATTCTGTCAAAGCTGAGTTTCTCTAGGTTACTCTTTTATAGA
>Ga0302221_10002184_pt1 | contig 12308 bp, 7 predicted proteins | sample II_Palsa_E2_1_FD_193517 | JGI IMG/M metagenome (GOLD analysis project Ga0302221, IMG submission 193517) | Peat permafrost microbial communities from Stordalen Mire near Abisko, Sweden - II_Palsa_E2_1 | ecosystem: Environmental > Terrestrial > Soil > Palsa > Peat permafrost | place: Sweden... | reverse complement strand
GGGGAGCTAAACTAAAGGACTGCGCAGTATCCAGAACTCGTTTCTGCTAGATAATTTTAGAGAACTTGAGATGCAAAGTGAAGTTTCCAAGATTTTATCAGAATCCTCAGATTGAAATGTCATCTCAAGATCAGATGGCATAGTTATTTTCTGGAAGTTCCCGTTCGATGCTCCCACAAACTAAAGACTTGGCCAATGGTATTCAGCTCGGGAATCTAGTTGTTGGGCTTAGTGGCTTTAGGGGCTGAGCAGCTTACTGAGGCGAGACTTGACATGGCGAAATTTGGGCTTAAGACCAGCGGTGCGTCCACTGACACATACTTTTGCATCTCTCAACCTGTATTGAGCCATTCCAACGCCGCGAAAATGGGTCTCAAAAGTGTAATGCTAGCCAGTTTGAGTATTTTCATCCTAGGAGCTACGCAAACAGCTCCAAAAGACACAATCTTAGCAGTTCTCTCAGCACATTCCGAACTGAGTAGCCTCTCATCCCTTGTCAATTCCCTGCCACCTCTCGTGCAGCAGTTCAATGTTGCAGACAATTTCACATTCCTGGCCCCAACCAATGCTGCGGTTTCATCTTGGCTTACTGTGAATCGTACACAGGAGTACATTCAAGCGTCGCTACAATACCATCTCCTCAATGGAACATATCCAAGTGCATCGATCTCTGGCACGCAAATATTTATTCCCTCAGCACTCACTAACGTTTCTTACTGCAATGTGACTGGCGGTCAAAGGGTGAAAGCCTATAATGATGGACATCTTGTTTTCGGCTCGGCACTTAACACGATCAGCAATGCTGTAACGGTGGTAGGTAGCACCATGTTCTCAAATACACTCTTAACTGCTACTGACGACCTTTAAAGGACATAATACCTTTCGGCGGAGTCATCCACACCATTGACAAGGTCCTAGAGCTTCCACTTGGAGCCATAGACACATTCACGGCCGAGAATTTAAGCTACGCCCTGGCTCTGAGTAACATAGCCGGATTTCTCAGTGGAGAGTCTCGGCCCGCCGTCGACGCATTCTTTGATATTCGCAATGCGACTTACTTTGTGGCAAATTCTGCAAAGACCTTGGACTTTAACGCTACGGGTCTGAACGAAACCATGCTCGATTGGCTTGTTGAGTACGATCATGTTCCTCAGCTATTATACTCAAATGGTCTTGTGAACGGCAGTCAGATTATGACTGCTGCGGGGGTCCCAGTATTCGTAACGGTGCATGGCCCGGATACGTACATTAATTCGGCGAAAGTCACCTCAAAAGATAATTTTATCACCAACGGTGTCTTTCATGTTATTGACGAGTAAGTTAGATCTCAGGAAACTACCATCGCGTAAGTCGACTAAAGAGCTTTTAGTCTTTTGGACCCGAGGAATATAACGCTTCCTTCTTTTCCAGCATCTACATTATCTCCTACATCGCAGTCGACGAACATCAGCAAAGGACTTTCAACGGGAGCGAAAGCCGGCATTGGGATTGGAGCTGCTATAGGGGTCATTTTATTGATAGCCGTGGCGTCCATCTTTCTATGCCGGCGTAGGCGAAACTCGAGTCCAGGCTCGGAAAGGAATCCAGACGTCTGGGCTACACGCAGTCAGAGGAAACCCGAAGAGCTGAGCAGTAATCCTTGGCATGATCGGGCGCAGTTGGAAACTGTGGAATCGGCTATTGAATTGCCCGCTAGATACGGCTCTCATTGAGGGATTGGGGTTATACCGCACGGAAAAGCGTCTATTCCAGGGCTTGTAATACAGAGTCTTTTTGTTCACATCTCCCCCATTTGATCGATGAATTCTCGAGCGGTTCAATGAAGAGGCCAAGTCGGTGCTGACGAGGGAGGATGAGACATAGTCACCTGAGCGCGACGTTAATATCCGTTTGCGTATTGGTTGTGCCCACTTGGTTCTCGGTGTCTTTGAAACCCTTCCTCAGAAAGTCCTCTGCATGTCCTGCTTTCATCACCTCATCATAGCTGAATCTGCCATCGCCGAAGGATAGACTTTACAACTAGGGGCGAGCACGAGTCCTGGGCGTGCTGGGTGCAGGGGAATGCTACAGGCCATGCTACAGGTTAGGGCCCGTTTGGAATATTTACTGACTACGGATACCAGTATTTCGATACTAGTATTCAAATACCAGTATTCGAATACTCACGAATACTAGTATTCGTTAAATTTAGGTCCGTTTGGCAAAAATCGAATATTAAGTAATATTCTAATTTCGGAGGTTTCAAAATAACCTCCGCTAGCTCGTTACGCCTCAATCCTTTAGCTTTATTAATTTAATTACTTTACTTTCATATCTTCTTCGTGAATTAATACTTATGCCTTCTTCTTTATTAAATAACTTGTTATTAAAATGGCGCGCCTAAAACGAACTACAAAAGCAACCTTGAAAGCAAAAGAGACCGGGACGACATCTTTTCAAATGCTTTGGACCGACGAACTAGAGGTTGTTCTTATTGAGATTATACGACGTTATATTGAAGGAGGGAGGCTTACAGATAATATATTCAAGGCACAAGACTATATAGCGATTGCTATTAAAATATAGTCCTTTTACATCTCTTTTAACATTAGTCTAGCTTGCAATAGGATTTCGGGAATCCAGATTAAGGAACATATCGAATGGGTAAGCACATGCTTTTTTACTGTTGATATATTATTAATTTTATTCTTAGTTCAAGAAGAAATACAAGTTATAAGCTACGTTAAAGGGCATGACTGGTTTTAGATGGAAAGCGGAACTGAATTCGATATGGGTAAAGGAGGAGCATTGGGACGACCTTTTGAGCGATCCGAAGAATAAGACCGATTACTAATGGTTCAGAACGTATACCTGCTACTGGGCACCGGATATCGAAGAGCTTTTAAGGCCTCGTCTTGCAATTAGCAAGTATGCCTATACCTCTGAATCAGCTCGAATTGCGGCGGCGAATACTATAAATTCGAATCCAAAACAAAGACCACTTGATCCCTTTGCAGAGGACGACGAGTTCGGTAGTTATACCGACCAATTTGGCAATATTATGAAGGAGCTCTTTCCTGACGGGACTGTTTTTCCAAGGGATCCGAATTATAAATCTTTAATTGATTCATTTGCGAATATCTTCGGGCTTGACGAGCTAACCAATCAACAGAGCACGCTATCTGCGCCATCTGCGCTATCTGCGCCATCTGCTACACCAAAACCGACTTTTATAACATCAAGTCAGCTCTAACAAGCCAACGCGCTCAAACGTCCACGCGCGAAAGCGTCTGATACAAGAACTACGGGGAAGAGGACGAAGCTTTCGGCCGGAGCAAGCCTTTCGGGAGCAACTGGTCAAATCGCAAACGTTATAGGTAATATACTTTCATGGAGGAAAGAAGAGTTCTTATTGAATAGGCCGATTTATTAACGAGCTCTTGATATTATTTATAGCACTTATTAAAAGTACATGGATAGGCTTAAATAAAGGGAACAAATAATAATTCCATTATATCTTAATCACGTTCCGAGTATACTAGGGGAGACGACCTATTCCATTGCTTACTTTATTGTGGATGCACAAGAAGGGCCGGCAAGGACCAAGTTTATTAAGTATACGTTAAGAGATATACTTAACTATCTTGAAAAATATATAGTCTAATTAAAAGCGGTATTATGAAGGAACGGTACGTTAGATAAAGATAAGGAATATATTAAAATATTAGATACAGAGCTTAAAGAGAGTGATGGGAGCGGGGATAAGGCGCTTAAATCCATTATTAATAGAGCTAAAGAAGAGACTAACGAATGAAATTAATTCAAAAGCTATCGGGCTATGTTTTTCCCTTTTACTTTTTTTTAGACTCTAAGTACTAGATAGAAGTTATTTTGGTGTTCTTGTTTATTTATTAAAATATAATGTTGTTGATTAATTAAATAAAATTAAAAGATATTCGCTATACTCGTTAACTATTTCCTGTATAATATCGTCAAAATTTCAAAATTAAATTTCTTTATACTTACTAATCTAATACTTATAATTTTTAACACGTTTAAATACGCTTTGCTTGCTTTTTAAATCACGCCAAGTATCAAGAATTTTAGTACATTAATTATTTATTAATTAAATTCGTTTTTATATATTGGATTGCGAGGCCCTGAAAATTAGAGGCAGAGCGCATTAGCGAGCCACTTGACGTCGTGAAGCGCCACATATAGCTGGCGTTAAAGCTTAAGCAAAAGCTTTTAATTAGTTAAGACATTACTTTCGCGCTAAGCCATTCTCATAAAACAATAATACCATATTAAAAGCTTTATTTTTGAGCTCGCTTAAAGTGCGATTTTCGAGACCCTCTTTTTAAACCCATATTCCTTAATAACTATCACTAAAATTAAGGTTTATATTATACTAAAAGATGCGCTAGAAGCAGGAAATTAATATTATAATAAAATATTAAATTCGATCTTTTTAAGTACTTTAATTAGATTTTCTTTAGTCAAAGTAATATTTAAAGTAATTAATATAATATTAAATTAAAAATCAAAACTATATCCGATTAATACATAAAGTAACTTAAATTTAAGTCTTTAATCCAGACTATAAATTGATATATCTTATATATTTTTATATTAAAGAATAGTACTTTATTATCCCAGCCTTGTTTTTAAGAAAATAACCCCGCCTTTATCCCGCTTCTACTATTAAATCTACCCTGCTTCGAGCGCCAGTATAAGCCTGCCATTGCTCAAATATATCCTTTATAATCTAAATACAAAAAGTATCCATTTCTTAGCGTATAATCAAGGATATTACGTCCTTATTTTACTCTTCCGGTTCGTTTATCTCAAACTTCCCCGCTTCAAAAATATCGTCGTCTATAACACCGTGTTTTTGAATAAAATTATATAAACGACAAATAGCAAAAATAATCCGCGATTGGATTAATAAATCATATTCCATTAATATTTAAAGGAAGAGAAAATAACACTTTAATACTCCAAAGATCCTCTCAATCTCGTTCCTCAATGTCGAGTGCCATAAGTTAAAAAGCTCTTGATATATTTTAAAGACGTCTCTAGCTATAATAATCTCACGCAAATAATATCTTGTTCTTTTAAAAGAAGTAAGAATATTCCCAGTATTGACGTACCCTGCGTCATCTAAGTAATATCTGCCGTTAGGTACTTTGAACCCTCTTCTTAAAATTACGTTAGCTAGAATCTTTTGATCGTTCGCAGAGCCCTCCTACCCGGGATATACAAAACAGAACTATAAATCGAAGGTATAAGCAGCAAGCACGTTATAAGAGAGAAATCCTTTATGATTTTTAAAAGGAGCTTGTTCTTCAGTACCGGGAAAGACATAAATATAAGTCCCATCTAGAGCACCGATATAGTTATCGAAATAAGGAGTAAATCGAAGGTCTTTTACAATTCGAGAATGGACTTTTGTATATATATCGGGCTATTTTACAATATACTTAAAGAGTATATTTAACGCAATAAGGACTTCGTGAAAGATTCTAAATTAATAATTAATAATAATCCTTAAATGTCAAAGCATATAATAAATACATACCGAGACATTGTTTACCTTGATTTTGAGAACTCTTCTTGAACATAGCGATTCGATACCAGCTAGCTTATAATATATAAGAAGATATATATCTTCTCTTTAATAGAAACATGTTTAGACAAACGCAATTCTATCTGATCAATACAAAACTCGATTAGTTCGCTAAATATTTCAAACGACATACGTAATTACTCTTAATATCGACGTGAATTGTTGCAAAGCAAGAGATTTCGAGTTTTATAGGAGCCTCTTTAAAAAGAGGTTCTCATCGGAATTTTATCGCAATACGTAGTCTTCCAATAATCGGCGTTATTCAAAGCGATTTGGGTAACAGTCAGCTCGAATTCAACGTCGAACTCGGCCCAGAACACGTTATCTGAAGTTGTAGATAGCATAATTAAAATATAATTATACTACAATGCACATAATCTCTTAAAAGTGTGCGTTTTTAGTGCTTATAATAGCGTTTAAGCGAGTATTTGAAAAAAGTGCAACTAAGAACTCATTTACTATAAGTGAGTTCTAGAATACTGGGATTTGTATAAGGACGAATACTTAGTATCTGAATACTAGTATTCGTCGTCAGTATTCGAAAACAGGGCAAACGCGTTTTTCGAAATATCCGAAAACTAGTATTCGGATACTGGTACAAATACTGGTATCCGGAGGGTGCCAAACGGGCCCTTAATCGCGAGGCTTCCGCAATTTTCGCCTATTCTTGTAGAATAGGCGAGGTACAGCGAAAACTAGATTTCAGCGAAACGTAACTCGTTCCCTATATAAAATCAATGCTACCACATTGAAAAGTAACCTTAACCACTCTCCAATACAGCAAACTTATTTAAAATTCTATTAAAAATACTTATAATTCATGCCGACGTCGAAAACTACATAGAATAAACTATTCAAGACGTTTATAATAATAAAAAATATACTTTCAAGAAAGCTGCCGCTTATTATTATCTTCTTTATAATATTTTTATTGCTTGCGCTTATAAAAGACTTATAAACTATTTAAAAAAGAAATAAAACAAGATATTTTTAAAAGAGAATATTATTATTTTATAATGATTTTATAAACGTTATATACTTTTAAGAGATTCTTTTAAAAAAAAAATATATTAAAATAATTACTAATAATATTTATCGTGTTTAAAGCAAGTTATTAATTTCGAATTTTTAAATAATAAAATAAATTAAAAAAAAATTTAAATTTTTTAAAAAAAAAATAATCGAAATCCTTTGCTGCCGAATAAAAATAAATATATAAAATAAAAAAAATATATATTTATTTTTAAAGATTTAAGAAAACTAAAAATAAATATAAGATTTTATTAAATAATATTTAAAATTTTAATAAAACAAGATAATAGATTAAATATTTATAAGATTATATTATTTTTATATTTCTTAACGTTATAATAATTTATATATTTAATTTTAATATTCGGGAAATATATATTAGTTTAAAAATTATTAATAATAAAAAAAAAATTTATATTTATATTTTTAAAAACAAAATTATTTAAATATTATTTTAATAATAATATTAATTCCGAGATTTTATTTAAAACGAATAAAGAAATAAACTTAAATTATATTAATAATTAATTAGTTTTTAATTATTTTAAATATTTTAAATATTATATATAATTTAAAAATTTTTTTATTAAAAAATAAAATATAATAAATAATAAAGAATATTAATTATAAATAATTATAATTTTTATTTAATATTTAAATTTATTAATTATTATTAAAATTATAAAAAAAAATTAAATTAATTTTTTATTTTATATATTTTTTTAATTATATAATATAAATTATTTTTAGTTTATAAAATAATATTATTAAAATATCTTTATTAACTAGATTTATTATAATAAAACTTAATATATTAAAAACGACTTTTTAAATATTTTTAATAAAGTTTTTATTTATATAATAAAAAAATCTATAATTAAATATATTTAAATAAAAATAAAATTAATTTTTTTAACTTATTAATTATTTTTAAAAGAAATTAAAAAAAAATTATTATAATAAATTTTAAATTTTAATTAATTTATAATATTTAAACTTAAATTTTTTAATTAAAAAAATAAACTAAATAAAAAAAAACTAAAGAGATTTATAAAGCTAAATATAAAATCGAGAAAAAAACTTAATAAATTATTATTTATTATAATATTATTATCAAAAAAAATATTAAATTATATATTATAAAAAAATTTAATATTTTATATAAAAGAAAACTAAACGTTAATAAGCTTTTATTAAAAAAATCAAAAAACTAAATAATAAAAAATAATAAATAATTTTAAATTAAATTATTAAATAATAAAAATATTAATAAACTAAAAAAATTATATTTTTAAAGTATTATAAATATTAAATAACTAAGTTATTATATTAGTATAAAACTAGTAATTATATATTATTTATACTAAACGATTAAATTTAATTAAAATTTTTAATATTACTTTTTAATATAATAATATTAATTTTATATAAAGAACGAGTTACGTTTTGCTGAAATCTAGTTTTCGCTGTACCTCGCCTATTCTACAGGAATAGGCAAAAATGGCGGAAGCCTCGCGATTATGTTATCCGTTAAGCTGCCACCCACACCTCGGGTCCTCGTCTAAAAATATACCTCATTTTCGTGTACTGCTACCATTCCCACCACTCCCACCTACTCCCCTCGCTCCCTAATTTAAATTACGAGTGTGAAAAATAACGCCCTGCCAGAAACCGGGGGACCGGGCCCCTAAATTACAGCGCTTGACCCCTGTAATAAGAGCCCTAAAATAGGGACCAGGCCCTGTAAAGCGACCGTGCTGGAGACGCAACGCCCAGGGCATTGCACTGTGCTTGTTATGTATATCGAGAAACTCGCCGCATTTAATTTTAAGAGTCTCAGACGGAACAAAAGTCTCTTTCAATGCTTTCGAGCCAATGTTCGTGTTGGGAACCACAGCGTCAGATATTTTTGATGCCAAGCTAGTACTCATCACCTTTGAGTAGGAATCCCAATGCGCCTTCAACGTTCCTAACAATTTCCCCAGGCGTTCTTCAATAATTTATCGGAAAATTGGTGACAGTTGCGTGGGGGGTTTTTGAGTCCGCAAGCCGCGGTTGGTCTAAGATACCAATGGAATCTTGTAACCAGGCCTTTAATGTGAGGTTAGGTCCACCGCTTTTGACGGGAAGATGTTCGATTTGCTTGCAATACTCGGGATGGATGTAAGAGCCAAAGAGAGCACTGTTGTATGGCGCGACCTCCAAGACAGATCCCATCAAGTCCTGGAAGCTATATTCCTCATTACTTTGGACATACAAGTCATCTTCATCATTGTCGGAATAGAAAATAATATCCTCCTCACCGAAATACAAGTCTTCCTCATCGTGAACTCGACTGTACCAATGATTAAATACCCATAGGGAAGTTGAATCGCGGAGCTTAACTGTTGTGCCAGGAGAATGCGTCGAATAAAGAAAATGGAGATCTTTTAAAGATGTTTCGAAGTCGATGGAGGAGCTTTCTTGGGAATATGTTCCGATTTACTCGCCAAACGCCGTCTTGGCCAATAAATCGATTTGTTGGCTAACAAATTAAGTTTGGCCAATACAGCAGGATGCTCACCAAAGGTATAATTTTCAGTTGCTCCATCATTCTTTAATTCGCCTAAAAATAATATTATTCTATAGTGTTGTGAAGATCATAGAATTAGCTTTACTCCCACCACTCTCATCTACCACTTCTCACTTCCTCTTCTGACGCTAGGAGGCCTTGACAGGAGGCTCCCACTTTTTTAATGCCTTCCTCACTCCTGGAGGTGGAGTAGCTACAGATTCACCCCCGTCGCTTTTGCGTAATTGATATAGGGAAAAAGAAGGCACTGAAATATTACAATAGTAAAAGTCGGACGAAGAGGGCGAATAGGGGCGATGGCGTAGTGGGGCAAGCCCTGAATCCCTAAAGTGGCCTATTTAATCTCCTCATTATACGACCGATACCCGCTTGAACCTAAATAATCCCACCTTTGGTGAAACTAGCTATTTATTGATCAAACGCGATTTATTGATCAAAAGGCGCTGATTTTGGTGAAACTGGGCGTTGTGTTGACCAATACGGCGTTTGGTGAATAAATCGGAACAAATAGCGTCTTAGTATGAGTGCTCTGATCGTTTGGATCGAGGCAGATTTAATACCGAGGGTGACAAAGAATTTCTTTCTTGTCAGGTTCGTGATAGAATTTTCGTCGACAATGTTTAATCCAAGATCGGTTGGGATGCGCATCCCATCAGTATGAGGGAAGGATACAGCACCCTCCGTGATCGCTATCCACTTCCCACTTTGCAGTGGAATACATGGCAGTCCTCGGATTGCATCAATTGTACTCATTTTCTTCTCAAAAGGTACCAGCAAAAGTTTCGCAGTCCTCGTGTGCCAGCCATCATTTGTTTCTGGTGATTTGAACCGGGATCTGAAACCTAGCTGTTCCCTCACGGGAATGTTTTGTCTTCCCTGCCTAATGCCTCACGTGAGCAACACCGGCCTTTTTGTTCAGGCTCAGCTCAGGCCAGGCTCATCTTCGGCTTAAGTCTGCTCAGGTCCGCTCACCCCTATTACGCGAGGCGGCGCAGCCAGGACTTAGCTCTCTTCGGCGGAGAAAAAACTGGCCGAAACCGGCCCCTGCGCGAACACAAAAACTACCTTCTTCAGCAAACGTTCTTGAGAGAATAGGAAGTAATTAAAGAAGTAAAAGGGAGTCTAATCTTATACAAGTAATAGTAAGTCACAAGAAACTTTTTAGTTCGATTAATTAAGAATGTAAATACTGATGTTGTGATGTTGTTTGAGGTGCCAAAATCGGCAACTTTTTTCTCCGCCAAAGAGTAAGCTTCTATTATAGATATTTACAACTCCTTTCCAAACTCTGTTTTGAAGTCCGCCGGTGGCGCCATCGCCCTCGTCATGATTGAAGCAATGCTCGCTCCAACGATAGCCAGAACAGCATCTCGCCCTTTCTCAAGCGCAGCGGGTGTTTCCTGCCGTAGGACATGAACGAACAAAATATCACGCTTCCGACCCATTGCAAAGCAGTTGGCCAGGCTCTCGTAGAAGGCAAATCCACATCCTGCGTTCCCGGCTTCGACATGAGATTTTACTTCGAGAGGAGTTTGAGTCGTACTCTCTTCTCCGGCCTCGTGTTGCTGTGCTGCGGTCTTCAATCCTGCGTTAGCAGAGACGACAACGGTGTTGATATCGATCTCGCTATTCAAACCCATGGGCACATTCATCCATGGACACGGTCCTAAATCAGCGACACTCTGCTTCTCATTATCGGGTCCGAGATAATACCCCTCGTAGGCTTGTTCTGTTAACCACGAGCTGGTGAAATCCTGCCTGTAAGCGCGACGCTCGCAGCTAACATGATCCCAAGGTCCGCGGCCTAGATGAATCCAAAGGTCGACTTTGTTTCCGTAGTCCTCGTGGAGGGTCTTCAATGTGCGGCGAATGGTGTCGTAACTTCCTTCGATAGCGGCCCAGCCTCCTTGGATGCCGTCTAAGATGGTGATATCTGTTCCGGTAGTGTTGAAAGGGTTGCTCGCCGCTAATGAGCTTGGCATAATTTTTGCTATTTCGCCAGCTGGGTTAGACGCAGCATTGCCATATGGTGCGTTTTTATTTGCCTGTTGCTGACGTGTTAATTATGTAGCGAGTTAGGATGCTTGTTGACATACTCCAAAGCCAGTCACTATGACTGTGAAGTGACGCTTTCCAACACTCTCAGTGGCCATGCTTGGAGATAGAAATATATTGGGCTTGTGAATGTTTTTGGAAGTAAACTGAACATTATATCGACATGTTGAATGACCGACTCAGACGTCATATACTGTTGTCAGCTTACGTCACGTGCATAGGGAAACGAGCGAAGGTAGGGGTCTACCTAGTATGCTTGACTAGAGGGGTAATGCAATTTCGGAGTATATCGGGGAAGACCGGAGCTTCTCGGCAAGGCTTTCGTTTCCGCCTGCCTTGTGGCAAAGCCTTTGTCGGTGATGCAGCAACCAGCCTGGGCCTTGGAGTCTTCTCTGTAAAATCTTCAAAAGAAAAAAACAAAGAAAAATCTGCTGATATACGTCCCCGTCCTTCAAATTACTCGCAGAGTTTGATTAGATAGTCTTTTGCAGAATCAAAATAATGGTCGGGGAATTCAAAATTCTGCTTATCCCAACAGCTACGTCCACCATTCTCTTTCTCTGAGTGAGCAACGTTAACAGACTCACCGATCGAACAAAGGCAAGCCTAATCCGAGCACCAATTGCCGCTCTGAAGTGAGGGTAATTGTAGGAGCTCGCCTTTATGTATTCTATCAGCCTGAATATCTCTTGCCGAAGGTTTCAAGAAATGCCAGTAGTGAGCAGAGAGCGTGGGGACGTAGTGAATAGGGGCTCGCTTAACGTCTTAGCGGCGGCCAACTTGAATTTTCAATCTCTGATACAAATTGCGTGCGGATTTCCAAACTTCTGGTCCTTCAAAGAATGATCAGGTTATGATCCACCAAACTTTGAGTGGAAATGAGTCTCGAACAAAGCTTACCGCATGGGCAAAAGCAACTCACTTGTTGACTTGTTTCCATTTCGGTGGGCTTATGAATGTTTCATCCCTCCTCAAAACTTAGTCACACTAGGTGAAACCGGCTCAATACCCTTAATTTTTTGCAGCAGCCTTTAAATGGAG
>Ga0302221_10002177_pt1 | contig 12337 bp, 9 predicted proteins | sample II_Palsa_E2_1_FD_193517 | JGI IMG/M metagenome (GOLD analysis project Ga0302221, IMG submission 193517) | Peat permafrost microbial communities from Stordalen Mire near Abisko, Sweden - II_Palsa_E2_1 | ecosystem: Environmental > Terrestrial > Soil > Palsa > Peat permafrost | place: Sweden... | reverse complement strand
AAAATTAAATTTAATAAAAAAAATTAAAATTATATATATATATATATATATTTTTAAAAAAAAGTATAAAAATAATTTAAAAAATAAAAAATAAAGTAAAATAATTAATTAAAAAGTATATATTTTATAATATTATCTTTTATATAAAGAGGTAATATTAAAAGCGATTTCATCTAAGCGATGTGAATTACTAGTAATTTATTATATAATATGCATTAAAGCGATGCTAATTAACCCTTGGAACCCCCCCTTACTAGCGTGGGCAATGGCTGTTATAAGAAAGGATAGCGAGTCGAGTTGGGATTCGTTCCACATTTCAATGTATGTCACACCTCGGGTAAAATACATTCCGGCTGACACGCTGTGAACTGTCTATTGCATTCGCTTCTCGTAAAGATGCACGTGGAAAATAAACTGGATGGGCATGAGTGATACTTCAGGAGGGTGACTGGCTTCCACATTTATAGATGGTCCCGTCAGTCAGTCGCCGTATATCTTCTCAAACCTTCTTAAACCTTCTCGGCCCCCGCGACCAAGAGCTCATTAAGCACTTTGACCATCAAGCAACCCAATTGAGACGTGGCATTCCTCCTGTCAAGATGCAATTCTCTCGCCGTTCCCTCCTCGTCCTTGCAGCCTCGTTCTTAACCTGGGCGCCGACGACGGCCCGTCCTCGTTCATCTGACAACTTGGCCAAGCGTGAAATTGCCTCCTACGAGGAGCATTTTGTGAACACCCGAAGCTACAAGTATCCCAACACGACCGTGAAGCTCATTGGCTGCAAGAAGATCCAGGTTCCCCACGACGCAGTTGACGTCTTCGAGGAGGGTTGGCACGCAAACTTGCACGAGATCCAGAGGTATGGGCGTCACTTCTATGACCAGGCAAACCGCGAGCTTCGAATCTACTTCCCAGTCGAAAATGCTCTTGTACAACACGGGGGCGAGATGATTGAAGCCAACGAGCTGGGCGAGTTCGAGGTGGACAGCCTGGACGGCGACTATGCGGTTCTCGGGCGCTATCAGACGGATCACGTCCGTGGCGTCGATGCTAACATCATCAAAGACGGTGTCATCTACCTGGCAGAGAAGGTGAAGCCGCACAACCAAATCGGGAACGTTTTCGTCTACGACTTTGGGTACAAGGACCTGGACGATCACGATCATGACCATGGTGACGACGGCCCGAAGAAGCGCGGATGCGACTCACTGGAGTGTCCGAGCCAGGGCTGTATCAAGAATCATGACGGGGTGAACTGCAGCAAGAAATTTGGTATCCCACTGCAGGGATGTACATATAGGAGCGATGTCTGCATGGATTACAATGGGTGGTTCACAGATTGCACAAGGCCTAGTGATGCAGTACACAGGATTCTGTACTTCCCGGGCAGTGATTGCGACATCTCTATGGGAGAAGGGCATTGTTATAATGAGGCTGTGCAGTTTGACAAGTCTCTCTGAATTCTTTCTTCCTTTAAGCTTTAACAACTATCAAGATAACATCTTCTATTTTTCTTTATTAGTTTGGAGGCAGTGAGTATAAGTACGATTGTTGGATTTAAGGGCAGTGCACACAATAATGCTTTTCCCCGTAACCCAAAAGGGATACTACTACAACGCACATGAAATAGACCAATGAGTCAACTCTAAACTGTTCATAAGAAATCGCATACATGTGAAGATACTGAATCAATATCATCGACCAATAAATGAGTCGTCAAAATTCATTTTTGCTTCAGGGGCACCACGACCCACCAACGCGCCAGCCACACAGCTTCTAGTGGTTTCCTTGAATTTCACAATCTCAACTATGAGAGGATTTGGTGATACGATAGAACAACACATGGCCAGGGCTTGCCTCTGGTTCCTACTAAGAGCCACACGTTGAAGAGCAGTTCGCACTTTACTAATCACCTGACTTCGAGAGAGTCTTCGACTACCACGATTACAACAAGACAAGTAAAAAGGACTTACCTATGCTATCCCAGCACCATAGGTCTAGCTGCTTCCCAGATTTCCCTTATATGTTGGCCATCAACACACATGGATCGAATATGGATCGTGACAAGGTTGCCCATCCTTTCGAATTACCCCACGATACAGCCCTCTCTCCCGCCGAGTCCCTCGCAAATGCCGCGTAAGCTGCAGCGCCTTAGCATCTTCGGGGGCTGTGCAATTGAATATGGATGTCGTTGAATTTGAGTTATTGGTCCACGCCGTTCTATTTGCCCGTGCTTATCCTGCACGCATAAGGCTCTTTAATGTAACTTTGCGATAATAGCATGTGGCATTGTTGCCTGCCTAATTGAAGCACTCCGTGGATTAGATGCGAGAGCAAAACAAGGATTTGAGGCATTTGATAGAGTCTGGTTTTGGCAAGAAGCAATATACGCGGCCTCATCGGTGGTCCGCCAAACACGTATGCTTAGATTTGAGTGAAGGGAGGCATTGAAGGATTATTATATATACATATGCGAAGGCTCTACCGGTGCTTGCTTTTGCACAAGAGTCAAATAAGTACAGACAATCGGTCCAGATCATCAAGCCAACTTAGTTAAAAGATGAAGCTCACTTTACTCTTTACCGCTGTGGCCCTTACCCAAGCGTTTGCTCAGGATTCGGATGCTTGGGATCACTCCAATTTCTTCACTTGGTCGCCTCCTGGACCCGATGATGGTAAGTAACGTTAAGTGAACAAACTTGAATAAATATGATTAAGATGCTGAGATTGGATTCCCTGTCAATAGTGCGAGCTCCTTGTCCCATGCTAAACACTCTGGCAAACCATGGCTTCTTGCCACACAGCGGCAAAAACATTTCCGAAGTTGATACGATCAACGCTCTTTCCACAGCTCTCAATATCAACCAAACCCTTGGAGAATTCCTATTCCGGGCTGCCATAACTACGAATCCTATGTCCAATGCCACAACCTTCTCCCTTGACAACCTCGATCGGCATGATATTTTGGAGCACGATGCAAGCTTAAGGTTCGTCTACGCCAGATACATCATGGCCTGAACCTTTTACAACTAACTCAGGACCCTCTAGTCGTGGAGACTTCTACTTTGGAGACGATCACACCTTCAACCAGACAATCTTTGACGAAACGAAATCATACTGGACAGCACCTGTCGTTGATGTACAGATGGCTGCCAATGCTCGTCTAGCTCGTGTGCACACTTCAAATGCCACCAATCCGACCTTCGGCTTCACGGAAACTGGGCGAGAGTTCAGCTTCGGAGAGTCGGCTGCCTACATCCTTATTCTTGGTGATAGAGTGTCTGGAACGGTACCTAGGTCTTGGGTGGAGTACCTCTTTGGTAAGATTATTCTCCAATGACCAGGCTGCTATCCACACTCAACATGAACTCTTCAAACTAATATGAACACTCAACAGAGAATGAACGCCTGCCTCTTGAGCTGGGTTGGACCAGACGAAAGGAGGTCATCACGTTTCCTGATCTCATAGATCTGCTTGAACGAATTGTTAATGCTACTGCAATTTCTTTACAACAAGCTACTAAGATGATCAGACGTGGGGATTTTCATGCTGGTTTGTAGATATGGTGCTAATGGTGGCGATGTCATGGTTTACCGGTGGGGCTGCGGCCGCACGAAGGGGCTTCCTCGTTTTACCTCCCTTGAATAATCACAATGCAAATCATGCTAAAATACATTAACCTTTATAATAATAGACTAAACAAGACTAATCTTCTTTTAATTAGTGAGACATGTCCACACGTTAAGCAAAGGAGACTCGCTTAATTAACGTGTATAATTTTATATACTTTTATATATAAATTATAAATAAAAGTACTTTAATTTAATAAAATCGCATTTATTAATTCTTTATAAAAAAACGCGTTTTAATAAAAGATTTTAATAATTATTTAAACTTTTTTATAATAATTATTTTAATTTATTATTATAATTTATAAAATAAAAATATATTTAAAAAAAAATTAAAGTTTATTAATAAAGTTTTATATAATTATTTTAAAATTAGATTTTTATAAAAATTTAATTATTTAAATTTATATTTTTTTTTAAATTTATATTTAATTTATTTTTAATTTTATTAAAATAATTATTTAAAATATAAATTAATATATTAATATATTAGTTTAAGCTAATATTAAATAAAATTAATAAATTTTATTTAATAAATTAAATTCTTTTTCGGAGAAATAAATTTATTATTTATTATAAATATTATTAATAATATAATTTAGATTATTAATTTTAATATATAATTTTTAATATAAGTTAAAAAACTATATAATTTTATAAATAGCGAGATTAAAAAATTTAAAAAAAATTTAATATAAAACTAAAAAACTATAATTATTAAATAATATTTTTATTAAAATAATTAAAACCTAAAAAATTAATAAAAAATTAATTAGAATAATTTTTTTTTATATTAAGTTTAATTCTATTATATTTAATTTATTTAAAAAATTAAAAGACTTATTATAAAATTAATAATTTATTAAAATAATAATAATTTTTTTAAAATATAATTATAATATTATAAAAATAAAAAAATATAAAATTTTTTAAATATTAATTTTTAAGTTTTAAAAATATATTTATAAATATTATTTTAATAAATATATAATAAATTAATATATTTATTTTTAATTATTTATATTATTTATTAATATACTTTTAAATATAATTTATTAATAAATAATTTTATTTTTTTTTATTTTTTTTATTTTTTAATATTATAAAATATTATTTAACTACTTTAAATTTAAATAATTATTTAATAAAAAAATATAAAAGTTTTTTAAAAAAGACTTTTAAATATAATAATATTAAATTATTAATCTAATTGTTTGTATAGCTGTACAGTAGTTGCGCTGGTCACGTACGCTGTCACATGACAGCGCACACGACAGCGCAGCTTACCTCGGCAATTCCATGTAGCTAGTCCCGATTAGGCATAGCTAGTTCCGGATTCGGATATAACAACACCACGTTATTGTATTCTCATCTTTACACAAGAATCAACCACCACTTTCGCAATTAGCATTCCCACGCCTACGTGACGACTGCTACGCGTTACGGGTGGACCGACACTGATCTATTACGAGCCCAGAAAACCAAAAAATGAACCCTCTTGGTGGAAACCTGGGCCAACTGTGCCGTCAACGCTTGCGCAAGAAACATTTTCAGGAATTTGCAAGATCGTTAACGAATGGAGAAGTAGAGCTGGTCTTCTCGATACCTTTGCAGAAGCAACTCACGAGACAACAGCTACAGGTCACACATTTAGACCTAGTGGGGATATACTGTCTGCCGGCTCTCCGCTGTGGAGGAAAATATTCTGTCTTTACGATGGGAGGTGGTTCCATCGGTTGTGGGTTATCCAGGAAGCTGCTCTTGCCAAGTCAGTAACTGTTATATGGGATGACTGCGAGATTGCTTGGGAATGGATCGGCCTCGCTGCAGCAATCATTCGAACCAACTTCCCTCGGATAATGCGCAGCATACAATCGAAAAATTATATGCAAAGCGATCCCCCGACCCGCAGAGTTCCTATCGGCGTCGTTAATGCATATTTCATATATCGGCTTTCAAAATCTCAGCGCTACTCCGAGCCCCTTCAATTTACGTTGCACCAGCTGCTAAAATTAACAAGGCAGTTCGGATGTAAGGATAATCGTGATCGAGTGTTTGGGCTCCTTGGCCTTCCTACTACCGACACCGTCTCCAAGAGCATAGTTCCAGACTACTCCAAATCGACGAGCCAGGTCTATCTCGAGGTGGCCAGAAAGACAATCGAATCAACATCATCTCTATCTCTACTTTCCAGTATTCAGCGAGATGACTACACTGCGCATGATCTTATGATCTCCAACTATTCCCAAACGCCCAATCCCAAGGATCGAATTCCATCCTGGACCCCGCAGTGGCAATTTGTTCTGACACAGTCCTTGGCCCCATCAGAGCCACATCCACGCTTCAATGCCTCCCTGAACCACCTGGTGCAACGTAGAAATTCTGAAGACCTTTTCAAATTGATCCTTCGTGAAGTCAAAGTCGACGAGGTTACAAAGACTTTCTATCCTGGCTATTTTGGAGAGGCGAAAGAAGTTCAACTCTCCATCGCGGTCCCCAATTACGACGTTTCCTTGACCGCGATGACCTCACCTTAGATCAAGTGTTAGATCAAGAGCACTATACAGAAGCCGATCTAGTCAGTATTGCTATCACTCTTACTGCCGGAAAAAACTGGTATGGGCTTCTGGTCGAGAATAAGTCCGCTCACCTAGCAGATTATGCTCGGTGCCTCCTTAAGAAGGTTTACTATGGTCTCTCAAACGGAAGTTGGCAAACATTCGAGACGAAGGGGGGCCTTATTGGCGTAGGGCCCCGCAGCGTTGCAGAGGGGGATGTCATTTGTATACTTTTTGGAGCAGATATACCATTTGTGATCAGACCTCAAGGCGCTGCGGCATATTCAGTTGTTGGAGAATGCTATATTGGGCCTTTGATGCGGGGCGAAGCAGTTCAAAAGCTCTCAAGCCCTGGAAGTGGGCTTGAAAACTCGTGGATAGAGCTTCTATAGCCGCATAAAGGCCACGGTCCTGACTTATTCTATCCTATGCGAGAGTTTCAATGTTTGCAATCAGTAACTTCGCTTTCTTCCTAAGACTTCCCTCGTCTGTTTCAACGCGGTCCTTCATTTCTTTCTCCCTGAAGGCTTCGTAACTAGCTGGAAATCCAGTCTAAGTATAGAATATAGAGACTCTTTCAGTAGAAATTCCTCTATTGGCCATGAGTTTTCGTCCACGTTATTTGATCTCGAGTGCGCTTTCGAGTTCCGTGCAACAGTCAAAGAGCGTTGACGATGAAGGAGTAGAAATAAGTAAGGCATAGAGAACTGTCGATAATGGAAGATTGGTAGAGCTGATAAGACACCTGGAAGTCCCCGAGACTGGAACTGCTTACATGCACGAGTGCATGATGCAGCGTAGGGCATATCAAAAGCCTCGAGCGCGGCACGTTTCTGAGCCTCTCGGCTAGAAAATTGCTCAAGTGTTTGGAGAGCTTGAGAAACTTGAAGGGAAAAAAAAAACGAGACTGAACTAAGTAATGCAGAATTGGCGACGAAATGGATCAGGTTTTGCTGCTGCTGGCTCATCCCGTTGGCGAAAACGATCCGCTTCTATTCGCGATGCCGACGCCTTTTCGATGCCGACGCCTGTGTGTGCCAACAAGAGCATTGTAAGAGCACTTGCTCGGAAGATTATACATATAATTCCAAATGCATGTCTTCTCACATCGAAAACTCCCCATTGGTGGAGTCGCGAGAGGTGAGGTTGAGATAAACGGTCTTGGCCGTCGTAGTTTGATGGCCAAACGTCGAAACATTGATTTTCCGACCCGGACTGCGACTTCCTTCCAACCACACCCCTCCAACAAATTCTCAAAATTCAATCGACAGAACACCATCGCGCGTCAATTGACAGGAAAGCACCTGCGTACTGCAAAATGGTAGCAGAAGCCCCCCAAGATGCAATCACCGAAGAAGAAATCGCTGGCACCGCGTTCCCAGCCTCGTCAGCCTTGCCTCCTCGTAACGCATGTATCTACCCCTCCGTCTCCCTCCCCCACCCTCTACTCCAAACTCCCATCTGCCCTGCTAATAAGCACGCAGTTACGACCCTCATGTCCCCAAAACGAAAAGCCTCTCCTTCCTCTCCAACGTCTCCGAAGAAGTCACTCACGAAAATGGCTACAAACGCCTTCTCGAGGCGTGACGGACTAGGCGCCTACATCTCCCACCCCGAGAAATACGAACCCTCACGCGTGATATACTACAACTCTGATTTTGTCGCAATCCACGATATGTACCTAAAGTCGAGCGTTCATACACTGCTGCTTCCGCGGTCTGAGAAACATGCGCTGATGCATCCATTTGATGCATTCGAAGACGCAGAATTCCTGACTGCGGCGCAAGAGCAAGCTGCAAAGTTGAAGGCGATAGTAGCTTCTGAATTACAAAGAAGATATGGGAAGTTCTCGAAGCAAGATGAGCCCAGGGAAGCCGTGCTGAATGGTGAAGTCGAAATCCAGAACGACGAAGACATGCCAGTTGGACGGGACTGGGAGAGGGAGGTTATGGTTGGGATCCATGCTCATCCTAGTATGAACCATCTACACATACATGTTTTGAGCAGGGACCGGTATTCAGAGTGCTTGAAGCATCGCAAGCATTATAATAGCTTTGCCACACCGTTCTTTGTCCCATTGGATGATTTTCCACTGGCAGAGGATGATGTGAGGAGACATCCAGGACGCGAGGGCTACCTGAATAGTGATATGAAATGTTGGAAGTGTGGAAAGAACTTCGGTAACAAGTTTGCGAGGTTGAAGGAGCACTTGAAAGAGGAGTTTGAGGAGTGGAAGAGGGAATGAGGAAAGCGGTTCTTGACTCTCACATCTGGTCATGGCATTCGGCTTAGGGGTCACAATGGATGTTAACTAAGGTGAGCTTTCTAACTTTTATGTACACACCTTTTCCGATGTCTATCGTGAGACTTGCCAGCAGCAGACGTCCCTTTGATCTTCCGAAGTTTTCGATCAGAGCAATTGATTTGCTAGGCTATTCGTGTATCGTCTCGTTTCATCTCTCTAGGATATCCACAAGTGAATTATCCTCGCAGCATTCTTGCTTAGGATTGCAAAGTGGTATGGAATAACAAGACTTTTCCAATTCGATTCCGGGGATATTCTCTTGGTGTTCCTTCGCAGAAACTTCTATTCTATTACGTATCATATTGAATATCATAAACGTTGTTGAAAATTCCGATCATGTCTGGAATCAATAGTGAATCTTGGGCATTGAATGTTTTGTGCGGATCGCGTCAATGTCCAAGAGCGCTCTGGTACATTGCCACGGAATTTACTACGCGGATGTGAATCTCGATCTTACACTCCAAATTCCTTTGTTGCATTTCAGATTCATTGCACGAAGTCGGTCCTGTAAAATGAGATTGACCAAGTGGTACTAGTCACCGGCCCCCATCTACAGTTTCACTCAACATCCTAATGGCTTTAGGAGCTCGTATGATTTACTAATGCGTTTAGTAGCTCTTGAAAATGCATGCCTAAGCTCAGCTTGGGATGAGGGGAGGGTGTACGGCGGTCTGTCAGTGGCCATTTGCCGCATTGACGCGACGAAGTGCAATATGAATACGCGTAAGAGGCACGGCAACGGGCATTCCGACCATAAGAGGACCTCCATGAATATGCGCAAAAGTTTTCTCTCGACATCCAAATATAGAGGCGGCAATTGTCGCCTGATGGCTGTACGAAGATTTGATATGTCTTGTGAGAGGATATAATCGTACATGACTCACATGCGCCAGGCCCCGAGTTTTCTAAATCGACAGTCAATCCCTGTCAAGGCAGGGGCAAGGCACGTCAAAACACATCAACAAGTCCCACGACTCACTCCCAAGGCATATTTCTCCTTTAGTGGTTCCCAGTGTCTCGCTGGGTTCCTACAGCTCCAAGTTATGACTTTATAGTATACCGGTCATCTTCTCCTCCTCAGTTATGTATGTGCAACGCCCAGTGGCGCTGTACCTATTCGCCTGCGCCGCACAACCTTTCAAGTACAATGGCCCAGACTACAAGTCCCTACCACTAGATACTATATTCCCCGGGCTATGGGAAAGCAATATCCGAGCTCCATTTAACAAGTCTTACGTTCAGCCTTGCACCATAATGGCTAGCTGACTTTAGACCCTGCTTACTTCCCAGCTCTGGGGTGTCTCACGTGGAATGTTACTACTGCCTGAGGTTTCATTTCCATCAGCGGACATCGGGCCTCCCGGGGCGCATTAACTTTGCTAGTCATGTGAGAGATATGAAATTCGGCCTAAGGATTTGAATGTTCCAGCACGTGCCATCAGCTCGCTGACAGTTCGGCTGAGCGGGGCACATTCTTGCTCCTTGAATTGTCTCCTTCACTTTGAGCTTTCCTCAAGTACTGTAACTTGCTATACTGTACTTAAAGAAACGGGCTGGCACATTTATCTCTAAGTATAACAGACCAACCGCGAAACACAATGGATCTAAGCCCTCCAGCTTTCAACAAGGCAACTGATGAAAACTCTTCAAGCGATGCATCCTTATCTACCTGCAGGAGGTGTCAGGAACTCAATTTGAAGCACATGAATCCTGAAAATAACAGGTACACTGTGCTTGGGAGGAAACTTGCGTCATTTTCTCCATCGTGTCGACTTTGCAGCATATTCAGGAGAATATGTGGCTCGCACCTGAATTACTTTGACTACTGTTTGCTTTGCTGCTTCTACACATCCGGTCTATTCCCTAGGGCCGTTCCCAGCACTCAGAGTAGGTCTTATCGAATAGAATATGTCGATGGAGACTCGGCTCCAGGAATTGGCCGTAAGGGGTGTGGGTCGGGATGGCTTACTCCGATTCGAAAAGGCATAGGCGATGGGAACCCGTTCTATGCACGGATTCTTGACGATCAAGTCGATTTTAATTTAGTTCGCCAATGGATCAGCTTTTGTTCAATGTACCACAAAGATTGTGGCGAGCCAATACGGAAAGGCTTTCGGTTTCCCATTCGCGCAATCGACTGTGTTTGTCACAAGGTAGTGTGGCTCCCAGACGGCGCTCCATACCTGACCCTTTCATACACCTGGGGGCCCTCAGCTCGACGGCAATTCTTCCCTGGGATTCTACCAGAAGCCTTGCCATCCTTGATCGAGGATTCAATGACTACGACTGTAGCCTTGGGCTATCGATATCTTTGGATTGACTATTACTGTATCGACCAAAGAAATAGGGAAGAGGTTAACAATCAGATTTCACAAATGGATACTGTATATGCGGTCTCCGAGGCGTGCATTATTGCAGCAACATGTGCGAATCCCACTGAGCTGCTCCCGGGAGTCAGGAAGGGTTCCAGACCATCTTCACAACTCGTGGAGATCGAAGGTGAAACATATACAATGAATTTCAACATTAGGGGCCAGTGCGCTGGAACTTGGCAAACACGCGGGTGGACATACCAGGAAGCTGTTCTTTCCAGAAGGCGTGTTGTCTTTTTGAGTAACGAAATTCTATTTCAATGCCGCTGTACGTCATTCATCGAGTCGATCAATTCGATCAATTCGCCTTTCATAAATACCCCCACCCAAAGCTGCTATCTTGGGGAATTACAGCTGTTCGTCAATGTCGTTCCACGGTCGCCGCCCCTCTTAGCTTTTTTAAGTCACTTTTCCGCATATTCCCCAAGGAAGATGTCCTTTACGGAAGACATCCTGAAAGGCATTCATGGCATTGTGCAAGCTCTTCGAGACTTCTACCCGTCCTCAGTCCTGGTTTCTGGTATTCCGATTGTTCCTGGGACTAACTTAAAAGCCACTCGGGCGGAACAGTTCGTTGCTGGTCTAGCCTGGATATCAATTAACTCCTTTCCTCGAAGGCGCGGATTTCCTAGTTGGTCGTGGGTCGGTTGGGAAGGCCTCCAGTTTCATCCTGATCTCGAGTGCGGCGACATTACGAATGACTGTCTTCGAATTGACCTTGAATCTCGACAAGACCCGCTCACCACAATTACAATAGAGGACTTTAATGACTACTCTACAAAGAGTCTGTCCATGTCTCTGGTTATTCAGTACATTCGAATCACCGCCTCAGTGGTCACAGTCCGTATTAAATATTCGAAACGCGCAGAGCACGCTCAAATGACTGTTGACGGTCTCAATACCGCAACGCAACTTGATTCCAGCGATAAGATACAGTGCTTCTGTACTCTTAACGAAGTTGAGGAAACTCTAGGATCATATGAGAAACCAAGAGACGTTACTGGAATTGTTCTTGATGGAGGCAGTTAACCTTTCGGAACCCACAGCTTGTCCTTCTCCTACTCGTTGTAAATAAAGTTAAGAAAGAAGATGAGATTACAGAACGAATTGCTATATGTCAGCTTGAGGGCTCATTTGGGAAGGTAGTAGAGAGACACGCCTTGCAAAATGTGAGAATGATTCGCTTAGGGTAATGTAAGGTTAGAGTGTTGAATAATTTTGTGTCAGTCACTATTGGGTTGATGGAATGCGAATGCCACCTTTATGATCTAATCTTAAATAACTTGCTGAAGAAATTTGTGCTTTGGCGGCGGCCACCGTCGTCAATCCTCAGGCAGCTGTCTATATTTCACGTATGATACCCTCACGTGTCTAACGAAGTAAGGCACCTCCCGCTTTCACTCGTCAAGCTGATTTCGCTTGCGTTATTGCGTTCTATGAGGCGCATTGTCCGGTTCAGATTTTGAGTGGAT
>Ga0302221_10002176_pt1 | contig 12339 bp, 1 predicted proteins | sample II_Palsa_E2_1_FD_193517 | JGI IMG/M metagenome (GOLD analysis project Ga0302221, IMG submission 193517) | Peat permafrost microbial communities from Stordalen Mire near Abisko, Sweden - II_Palsa_E2_1 | ecosystem: Environmental > Terrestrial > Soil > Palsa > Peat permafrost | place: Sweden... | reverse complement strand
ACTAAAATAGCTAGTTATTTTGTTCCTTTTTAGTAAAAAGATTAGCTTAAATAGCTTTTTAGCTTAAAGCAATATTTTGCATAATAATAAAGAGAATATATTATAAGTGTTTCTTTGCTTTTGTAAAAGGGCTTTAAGCTTATATAGCTATAATCTTTTCGGCTATAGCTGTTGCAGCTCTAATAAGAAGCATCTATGCAACTACAATTGGTTAATTGGCTTATTGCAATGCTAAGAAGCAATGCTAGCTATAGACTAAAAGCAAAGATAAATAATAAATAAATAGTTATTAAAGTATAAGTTTTTAAAAGAATTTTTTTTTGCTTAATAATATAAATAAAAAAATGCTATCGCTTAGCTTTATATAATATAATAATATTTACCACAAAAATTTGTAAAGTAAAGCTATCAATGCACTTAGCTAGCTAAAAGATCCTTCTTAAATCCTTTAACTAAATCTAGTATATCCTCTTGTAAAGTGCAGCTTAGCTGCTATAAAGTCTAGCAATATCTTATATATTTGACTAAGTATTATAGTTATTTGTATTTAAAACTAAGTCTACTCTTTATTTCTTTTTATATAATCTTATTAATAATGTATTTCTCTTGCCCTTTAATATAAATAAGTTTTAGCTCTAGTTTTAGTTTATTGTATAAATTAGATACTTTTAATTGCAAATGCTTAATTAATATAATTAAATAAATCTTAAGCTAGTTTAAAAGCTTTAGCTTATATGCTAAAGAGCCAATTTTGCGTCAAATTTGAAAAGGTCCTTTGTTAATAAAAGACAACTTAATAAAATTGTTAAGGATTTTATAATTATCTTTTGTTTTCTTTGCTAGCTCAAAATATACTTTGTCTCTTTTTTAAAGGTTAACTAGTCTTTTCCTTATATTATAAATAGTCTTTATCCTTATTTGTATAAGGATAATAGCCTCTTTAGCTTTTTAGAGTATCTTTTAATGCTTTTCCACAAAAGCTTTTGCTCTTTTCTTTGTTAATAGCTTAAAGTCTATTGCCTTTATTGCAGCTTTAAGTGCAAACTTTAGCTTGCAAGCATATTTTAGCTTAAAAGGAGTTATATTAGTAAATTTGTTAAGTGATATATTTAAAGCAAATAAAATTGCTAGCAAGAAATTTTCTTAGTTAAACTAATCAAATCTACTAGCAATTGCATATTTAATTGCATATATAGCTATTTAATTAGTCCTTTTTAATTGTTTATTTGCTTAAGGATAATATAATATTATGAAAGCTAGTTAAATATTAAAGCTATATAATTCTTGCTAAAAGTTTGATATAAACTAAGGATCTTAGTCAAAGATAATAATATTTAATAAGCTAAATTTGCTATATACTTAAATATTATATGCCTTAGCTTATTAGGCTGCTCCTTATATCTCCTTCCTTAAAATAATCTTTATATACTTTGTTAAGTGGTTTATAATAGTTATAATTGTATTATAGCTATTATATAATAAAAGGAGTGTAGTTATAAAGTTAATATAAATTATAAATAATTGCTTAATTAGGGGCTTAATAAGTATTAGGGGGCCAAGCAACTTCTAATTATCGGGTTATGCTCTCTTATAGACTAAGCAAGCTTTTATATACTCTTTAAGCTTCTTTAATAGTCATAAAATAAAAACTTGCTTGCAAAGAAAGTAATATATTTGTTTAATGCTTATATATGCCCTATTATTATATGCTACTTAAAATATATGCCAAGCTAGTTTATTTGAGATACAAAGATATTTTATTTTAGATATATTTTTAAAAAATAGTAGTTTGCTTTTCAAATTTAGTTTAAATAACTCAAATGTTATTATAAGCAACTATAAAAGTAATTTGCGCAAGCATTTTACTATATTCTTATAAACTTTGCTAAAACTTCTATCTTTAAGCAATATTTGGACAATGCTTTTCTTGAATTCTTTATTAATATATAAAGCTATAGCCCAAGTAAAATCTAATTTATTTATAACCTTGTTAACACTAATTAAAGGCATATTAATAGCAGTCACTAGCAAATAGTATACATTTACAAAAGCTATATTGCCAAGTTTAATCTTATCTATTAATTAGCAAATAAAGGCATCAAGTATTAATGATATCTTTGGAATCAGTCTTAATAAAGCATTAGCATTTTTATATATCCTCCTTAAGCAGTGTTATATCTCTATTAAAGCTATATATTTTGCTAAGAATAGATGCTAGTTTATCAAGTATAATATATTTTTATTAATAAGGCCTTAATCTTTAAAAGCATCTACTATAGCTTTATAGTTTATAAAAGCTATGAACTTCGATTTGTTAATATAATAAAGAAGCTTTTTTAATGCCCAAACCATAGCTCTTGTTTTAAGCTTTGTAATTTAGTAGTTCTTCTCTATAAGCATCAAAGCTTTAAATAAATAAAGTATTAAGCATTCTTTTCTATTAGTATTAATTTAATATATTATATAGCTATATCTAAACTCTTTACTATTATTAATATAAAGTAAAAAGGAGGCCTCGAAATTCAGAAATATAAGCGTAGATGCTATACAAAGTCTATCCTTTAAAATATTAAAAGCTATATAGTAATAATTTATCAAATCCTTTAACACTTTTATTTGCGCTTTTTCGACATGCTTTGTCTTTTTACTCTTTGTCAGCTAAGGTATTTCCTTTAGCTTAAATAATAAAATAAGTGTAGCATTTGCGAAAATTGCCTATTTCTTGCTTTTTAATAGTATATTCTTAAAACTAATAGCTTTTAACTTGATAAAAGGAGCTATTATCCTTATATAATATTTGACAAAACTGCAATAATATTCAAAGAATTTGATTACTATCTCTAGTTATATTAAAGTTGTCAAGAAAGCTTAAGCTTTTATAGCATTTACCTTGTCCTTTAAAGTGCTAATATTTAAATATAATATATAATACTTTAAAGCTTGTATAAAAGGTTAAGCAAAGTAGTATTTCTAGAGTAATAATATTACTTTAAAAGCTTTTAATAACCTAAGGACAACATCTAAATTATAGAAATGTTCTTTTATTATTTGTAAAAAGACAATAATATTATTAATATATACAAGGACAAAATGCTATAAATAAGGTCTAAACAAGTATTTTATTTAATGTTAAAAAAATAAAGGAGTATTAGCTAGTTTTATTGTTGTTATAGTTAGCTATTTATGCCTTTAATAAGCTATTACTATTGCAGTTTTCCAACAATCCTCTAGTGCAAGTAGCTATTAAAAGAATAACTTAGTTATATTTAAACTTAAGAATATAATTAATCCTTTAAAGGCTAATAAGATTATATCTTGTTAAAGTAAAAGATAAGCATTAAGCTTTAGTTTAATGTTTACCCTTTAAAGGTTAATTATAACTTGGGGTTTGCTGTCCCTCCAAATTACAAAAGCTAATAAAGCAACTAAGCAAAGTTAACTTAATAGTACTTTCTTTATAAAGCTGTCCTTGTATATTAAATCTAAGATTTTGTCTATTGAATCTTTATTGCTTTTTGATAAGCTATATAAAGCTTGCTTTAAGTTTATAATATTAATATTATCTTTAAATAAAACTAATATAACTATGCCATTATTAAACTTCTTTAAGCCAAGTTAAAATAAGGTTTGTGGCTATTTATTATTGCTTTAAACTTTGCTTTTGCATTTAAGCTTTAACAATTTGCAAGATTAGATTTAATGTCCTCTCTTATATTATTATTTGGGGGATATACAAGAAAAGGATAGCTATTTAGATAATAGCTTTAAGTTTTAACTTTTATTTTAAGATATTGCCCTTTAATACTTTAGCCAAGTTAAAATACGCCTCAATTATTCTCTCCTTAGTAGCCTTTTCTCTAGTTTAAGCTTTATTGTCTTAAATTGCTTGTGCTAAGTTAATATAAGCCTTATATATGCTTTTGTCAATCTTGAGCTTGGTTTAATTCTCTATTATATTGCTTGTAATAATATTTATTAAATTTAAAAAGATTATCAGGAAAATAAAAACGTGCCAACAATATGCTAATAGTGCTAACAATGTGCTAATAATGCTAACAACGTGTTAATGGTGCCATTTTTGTATATCTAAAAATTTAGCACCAAATTTTCGATATTAAGTGCTAATTAACTGCTATTAGCATTAGTTAAGCTATATGCACAAATAATAATTATTGTGCTAATGCTAATTATTATAAATTTTAATTTAATTATATCTTTTATAAAAGCTTATATAAAAATAATTTAGAAAACTATCCTAATATTATAAAAATAACTCTATATAAGCTACTTTACTAAAATGCCCTACTAAAACTCCTTGCTAAAACGCTTTACAAAAGTGGCCCCGAAACCTAAGCTGCCCTTTAAAATGCCTTGCCAAAACGCCTTACAAAAGTGGCCCCGAAACTTAAGCTACCCTCTAAAATGCCTTACTAAAACTCTTTAAAATATTAGATAAAGAGATATTAAATAAAGAGAAGTTAAATAAAGAAAAGTTAAATAGAGAAAAGTTAAATAAAGAGAAGTTAAATAAAGAGAAGTTAAATAAAGAGATATTAGATAAAGAGATATTAAATAAAGAAATATTAAATAAAGAAATATTAGACAAAGAGATATTAGACAAAGAGATATTAGACAAAGAAAAGGAAAGGAGGAAAGGAGGAAAGAAGGAAAAGAGAAAAGGAGAAAAGGAGAAAAGGAGAAAAGGAGAAAAGGAGAAAAGGAGAAAAGGAGAAAAGGAGGAAATTATAAAAAAACTTTAATTTTGCTAATAAAGAAGGGTAAGCAGCTATTATAACACTACTTGTATATACTTTTAAGGCCCTTTAAAAGTGCGCACAAGTAGCTAAGCTTTAATTTTGCTAGTAAGGGTAAATAGCTATTATAATATAAATAAAAGTGCTACTTTTTACTTGTGTTACTTATCCCTTTATCTAATAAAACATGCTTATATTAAGTATTTAGCAAAAATTAGCAAGTAAACATGTATTATTTAACTATAAATGCTTAGTGTAAGCATGTTTTACTAGATAAAGGGATAATACAATTGCTAGCCTGTTTTTGTATTATATGCTATATAACCTAATTCTTAGACTTATTTTAAACTAGCCTCTAAAAGTGCCCTCAAAATTGGCTTCCAAAACTGGCCTCTAAAACTAGCCTCTAAAACTGGCCTTTAAAAGTGCCCTCAAAACTGCCCTCTAAAACTAGCCTCCAAAACTGTCCTTAAAAGTGCCCTCTAAAAGTGCCCTCCAAAACTAGTCCTTAATTGCTAATTAATTATTAAGTAGCTACTAATAGCACTATATAAGGCTATATAACTAAACGAAAAATTAATTAATTGCCCTACTTGCTAATTAATTGCTAAGCAGCTGCTAATAGCACATGCGCTTAAGCGAAAAATTGTTAGCAAGTTTTTTTTTCCTAATAATATTGCAATTTGTTTAGTTTAATTTTAAATATTCTTTAATAATTTTAAGATAAGTGCTAGCTAAAATAAAGATTAAAGCATTGCTAAAGTTAGTAAAAGGGATAAAGATTAGGTTTTTATTTGTAATTCTCTTAATAAGCGTGCTAAACCTTGCAATAGAGGGATTTGCTTGTATATATAAGCAAATAAAATATCTCCCCTTGCTAAACTTTAATTAATAATGCCTAATTTTAATATTTTGTTTATATCTTAAAAAAATAAAAGTAAGTTTAACAATATAAACTTATACTTGTTAAATTTTTGCTAATAGCTTAATAGTTTGCAGTCAAATATAAGATTTTTTGTATTTATCTTTATTATATATTTGTAGCTTGTTAAAAGAGCTCTTATGCTCTTAGCAAATATTTAAGCTATTTATTATAAGGAAGTCTAAGCTTAAAAGCATGTCTCTTAGCAAGTAATTAACAATATATATTAAATAAGAGAGAAAGTCTTAATATCTTTATTATTTGTTAAGCAACAAATTATAAAATATATATATATTATTATAACTAGTCTTAATTTAATGCTAGTTAAACTAATCCATTTTTTGCCTTTATTTGTTTTAATTTGGCTTTAAGATAATGCTTAGTTAATATTGCCTTGTTAATAATCTTGATAAGTAATCTTGTATTAAGGCATGCTTTTAAATAATAGCTATTGCCCTTTACAACTAAGATTTTAGCATTAATATTAATCTTATATTTAATATTATTAAAGAAAATAGCTATATAATTTATAACTTGTAATTTTGTTTTAAAGTATTTTGTTTTAAGCTTTATTATAATATATAATTTAAAGGCAATATCTTTTTTTGTTAAGATTTCTAGTTAAATGTCTCAAATATTTAATATTATTAAAGTTTTATTCGGGTTTGTAAGCTATTAAGTTATTAGTGTTAAGATTATATAGCTTAATAAGTCTTTTGTTTATATTAAATCCTTATACTATATAAGAGGTTATAAAAAGGCTAAGCTACTAGGTTATTAGCTATGTTAAAGTTGTTGTCCTTCACTAATAGCAGCTTTTAGTTACTTTTGCTCTTGTTTGTATTTTAAGCTAGTAATATCTTTTTCGAAAAGGGATTAAGCAATAAGATAGCATTTGTAATTTAAGCAATTAATAATAAAAGGCTATTATATAATAATATAAGAGTAGTGCTATTAAATAAAGATGCAATTAAAGATAAAAGATATTATATTAGCAAAGGACTTCCCTTTAAAATCTACTATAAGTGTTTCTTAATTGTATATTTGCATTTAAGGGTAAGAATTAACTCTTTTTTGCAAATTATACTTGTAACTTAACTTTTATACAAGCTTATTAATAGTTTAAATATATATCCTTATCAACTAAAATATAATCTTCTTTAAGCTTAGTCTTTACAAGGAAAGCTTTAACTTTATTGTTAATAAAGTTTCAATTGCAAGAGTACTTGTTTTATCCTTGTTAAAAGTTGTTTTGCGAGCTTTATTTGCAGTTGTTATAAGTATAATTGTCATTTCGGTTTTGCTATATAGCTTAAGCTAATTTGGCATTTTAGCATTTTAGGACTAGTAAATATTTAGCAGCTAAGATAAGCTTATTTGCGTTTAACCCTTTTTAATTTGTTAAAAACTCAATTTTAATAATATATTTGCATTAAAAAGCTATTGCTAAAATAGTATATTATAGCTTTTGAGGCTAAATAAACAAGTGTTATTAGTTTCTTAAGTATAATTGCTATTATTTATATTAAGAAAAAAAAACTTGCTAATAATTTTTCGCTTAAGCGCATATGCTATTAGCACTTGCTTGGTGCTATTAGTAGCTACTTAGTAGTCAATTGGCAAGTAAGGCAATTAATTAATTTTTTATTTAATTATATATATTAGAAGAAAAAAACGTGCTAACAACTTGCTAATAGTGCTAACAATGTGCTAATAGTGCTAAAGATGTGCTAATTGCACTATTTTTGCATATTTAAAAATTTAGTATCAAATTTTCGATATTAAGTGCCAATTAACTACTATTAGCACTAATTAAGCTATATACACAAATAGTAATTATCTTGCTAATGCTAATTATTATAAGTTTTAATTTAATTATATTTTTCACAAAAGCTTATATAGAAATAATTTAAAAAACTATTTTAATATTATAAAAATAACTTTATATAAGCTACTTTACTAAAATGCCTTGCTAAAACACTTTACAAAAGTGGCCCCGAAACCTAAGCTGCCCTCTAAAATGCCTTGCTAAAACGCTTTATAAAAGTGGCCCCGAAACTTAAGCTGCCCTTTAAAATGCCTTACTAAAACTCTTTAATATTAGACAAAGAGAAGTTAAACAAAGAGAAGTTAAATAGAAAGAAGCTAAATAAAGAGGAGTTAGATAAAGAGAAGTTAAATAGAGAGGAGTTAAATAAAGAGAAGTTAAATAGAGAGATATTAGACAAAGAGATATTAGACAAAGAGATATTAGACAAAGAGATATTAGACAAAGAGATATTAGACAAAGAGATATTAGACAAAGAGATATTAGACAAAGAGATATTAGACAAAGAGATATTAGACAAAGAAAAGGAAAGGAGGAAAGGAGGAAAGAAGGAAAAGAGAAAATCAGAAAAAAAGAAAAAAATTAAAATTATATTTATTAATTATATATATATTATACTAAAACCCTAGCAAGCGTTAATTTTGCTAGTAAAAAAGGGTAAGCAGCTATTACAACGCTGCTTATACGCACTTTTAAGGCCTTTTAAAAGTTTGTATAAGTAGCTAAGCTTTAATTTTACTAGTAAAGAAGGGTAAATAACTATTATAATATAAATAAAAGCACTACTTTTTACTTATACCACTTATCCCTTTGTCTAATAAGACATGCTTATACTAAGCATTATAGCAAAAATTGGCAAGCAAACACGTATTATTTAGCTATAAATGCTTAGTATAAGCATATTTCACTAGATAAAGGGATAATATAACTATTAGCCTATTTTTATATTATATGCTATATAACCCAATTCTCGGACGTATTTTAAACTAGCCTCTAAAACTGGCTTCCCTTAAACTATCCTCTTAAATTGTCCTCTAAAACTGGCCTTTAAAACTGGCTTTAAAAGTGCCCTCTAAAATTGTCTTTAAAAGTGCTCTTTAAAAGTGCCTTCTAAAACTACCCTCTAAAACTGTCCTTAAAAGTGCCCTCTAAAATTGCCCTTTAAAACTGCTTTTTAAACTAGTCCTTAATTGCTAATTAATTGCCCCACTTGCTAATTGACTGCTAAGCGGCTGCTAATAGCATTATATAAGGCTATATAACTAAACAAAATATTAATTAATTGCCCCACTTGCTAATTAACTGCTAAGCGGCTGCTAATAGCACTAAGCAAGTGCTAATAGCACGTGCGCTTAAGCGAAAAATCGTTAGCATGTTTTTTTTCCTAATATAGCCTTAAATAGTGTTATTAGTAGCTGCTTAGTAGTTAATTAGCAAGTAAAGCAATTAATTAGCAATTAAGGACTAGTTTTAGAAAGCAGTTTTGGAGGGCAGTTTTGGAGGACAATTTAGGAGGATAGTTTAGGAGGATAGTTTAGTGGAGGCCAGTTTTAGAGGCTAGTTTTGGAGGCTAGTTTAGAATAAGCCCGAGAATTGGGTTATATAGCATATAATACAAAAACGGGCTAGTAATTGTGCTATCCCTTTGTTTAGTAAGACATGCTTACGCTAAGCATTTATCCCTTTATCTAGTAAGATATGCTTACGCTAAGAATTTATAGCTAAGTAGTATATATTTGCTTAACGATTTTTGCTATAGTGCTTAGTATAGGCATATCTCACTAAATAAAGGGATAAATGCTTAGCGTAAGCATATTTTATTAAATAAAGGGATAAGCGGCACAAGTAAAAGGTAGTGCTTTTATTTATATTATAATAGCTGCTTACCCTTTTATATTAGCGAAATTAAAGCTTAGCCGCTTATATACACTTTTAAAGGGCCTTAAAAGTGCGTATAAGCAATGTTATAATAGTTGCTTACCCTTTTTTATTAGCAAAATTAAAGTTTTTTTATAATTTCCTTATTTCCTCGTTCCCTTGTTTCCTTATTTCCTTATTTCCTTGTTCCCTTGTTTCCTTGTTTCCTCTTTTCTTTCTCTTTATCTAATATCTCTTTGTTTAACTTCTCTTTATTTAATTTCTCTTTGTCTAACTTCTCTTTATTTAACTTTTCTTTATTTAACTTTTCTCTATTTAACTTTTCTTTATTTAACTTCTCTTTATTTAATATCTCTTTATCTAATATTTTAAAGAGTTTTAGTAAGGCATTTTAGAGGGTAGCTTAGGTTTCGGGGCCACTTTTATAAGGCGTTTGGCAAGGCACTTTAAAGGGCAGCTTAAGTTTCGGGGCCACTTTTGTAAGGTGTTTTAACAAGGAGTTTTAGCAAAGCATTTTAGTAAAGTAGCTTATATAAAGTTATTTTTATAATATTAAGACAGTTTTTTTAAATTATTTCTATATAAGCTTTTGTGAAAGATATAATTAAATTAAAACTTATAATAATTAGTATTAGCAAGATAATTACTATTTGTATATATAGCTTAATTAGTGCTAATAGTAGTTAATTGGCACTTAATGTCGAAAATTTAGGGCTAAATTTTTAAATATACAAAAATGGTATAGTTAGCACATCTTTAGCACTATTAATATATTATTAGCATTATTAGCAAGTTGTTAACACGTTTTTTTTTCTTGATATAGCTACTAGCAATTATTTTATATCCTTTAATTCTTTATTTTAAGCCTTAAACTAGTTATATATTTGCTTTTATTAAGCTTGTGCTTAGTTTTTTGCAATATATACTTTTGCTATAAAGTTGTTCATTCTATTTACTTGAAGTTATAAGGTTATTGCTATAGCAAAGCATAAGTCTAGTTTAATATATAAGCATTTAATAATCAAGTCTTGACTAGTTTTATTAGCTTTGGTATATAAGCTTTGCTTAGATATTAAATATTAACAAATATTTATTTTAGCTTTGTTTACAAAGGTATATTATAAAGCATTTGCTTTATTTAAAGCTTAAAAAGAGTTAATATAAAAATGTCTTATAAGTTGCAGCTTTTATTTATTTAAATCCTCTTTTATAATATTTGTTACTTCTTTGTCTAGTTTTATAAACTAGTTATTAATGTTAGCTCTTATATATAAAAGCAAAGTAGTAAAGATAGCAAGTTCTTTTATATATATAAGCTAAGAAATTTAGCCTTTTATAATAAATAGCTATAAATACTTTATTAAATTTGTTAAAATATTTTACTTTATTTTACTTTAATCTTTTAATGCCTTTAAATGTTACAGTTCTAGCATTCCATGTCACGTGGTCACGTGCACTAGCGCGGCTAGCACAGGCTGTGTAGAGCGGCAGAACTCGGTATTTATATATAAACCGAACCTTGTAAATAACTTCTTCCTTTTTTAGCTTTAAATAGTCGTAATTGAGACTATTTAACCCACGCACTTTGTGCTATAAATCTGGCGTTTGTGACATAATTTAAAGCTTAATCCAATTCCAATCCTGCGGAGGATTTAAAATTAAATTGTATAGAAAGGAGAAGTCGACGCGTCGCCTTTGTCTTACAACTAGGGCTCCGATCGAACTTGCAAATTAATTCGATTTGACGGGATTCGAGCGAATAAGATCGAATCGAACTATTTGTTTTGGGGGTTCGAATTTGATCGAATTTTTTAAGTGGTATTCGCTCGAATGTCGAATAATTCGATCGAATCTTTTTATATTATAAAAAGCACATGCTTTATAATATATATCTAGGAATTTTGCTTAAATTATATATATTATAAAGCCTATTACTTTAAGATATTAAATATAAGGATATATAAAGTTAAAAGTATAAAGTAAATAATTAAAAAAGGTATTATCATGTGAAATAAACTAGTTTTAAAATGTTACGGTTCTGGAATTCCATGTCACGTGGTCACGTGCACTAGCGCGGCTAGCATAGGCAGTGTAGAGCGGTAGAACTCGGTATTTATATATAAACCGAACCTTGTACAGTCATTGTCAACTGCTACTTAAGCGAGACGCGTAGAAATCACGAAAATTCGCGTCTCTCTAACTATCCCTCCTTATTATTACTAAATTATGGCCACTTCACGTCAACCTCTAGGTACTATCTCCTCAAATTGTCAATTTAATGGTCATTTCTCTCCTTATATGCGCGGGCGAATAGCTAAGAGGGCTACTACAAGCTAGAAAGCACTTGCAATTATAGAAGACCTTAATCTTATCCTTAGCACTATTAAATATATAATATAGCAAGATAAATTACGCAATAATAGTTACACTTTGCCTAAAAAGCCTCGGTAGAAGACTTATATTCCTTATCAAAAATGTCTCCTTGTTTGCTATATACAATTACACTTAAAGGATATTTACACAAAAGTTATTATAGCTTATAACCTCAATTATAAGACCTTTACAATTAAGATTATCCTCAAGAAGTATAGCATTGCTAATTAGAGAGCTAAGAAGCGCTTAAAGCTTATAGAAGCTCATGTAGCTGCTCGACTTGCTTAGTGCCTTATATAAAGGTATTAGATAGCCGAAGAATAGGGCTTAGTAGTTTGGAGTAACAAGTGTAGTGTAAAGCAGGGGCAGGGTAAAAGATTAGAATAATGTTTTTGTATATTGATACAAAAATGGGATCAAGATAAGGTATAAATATACTAAGCAAAGAAGAATATGAAAGTTATAGTTTAGGGATTATTTTAGGATCTTGGGCAAAGTTGTTACTATATTATAGACTGCAATTTTGAGTCTACAAAGCATAGGTACTTTGCTAAAAGCTACTTTGAAGTCTTAAAGGCAAAAGT
>Ga0302221_10002175_pt1 | contig 12341 bp, 8 predicted proteins | sample II_Palsa_E2_1_FD_193517 | JGI IMG/M metagenome (GOLD analysis project Ga0302221, IMG submission 193517) | Peat permafrost microbial communities from Stordalen Mire near Abisko, Sweden - II_Palsa_E2_1 | ecosystem: Environmental > Terrestrial > Soil > Palsa > Peat permafrost | place: Sweden... | reverse complement strand
GACGCACATACTCATTTCACCTGGAATGGTGGTGACTTAAACAGGCTAGGAGAGTTGCCAGTCGAAGAACATGTTCTTTTGACGGCCAGGAGTGCACAATGCTACATTGATTCGGGGTATACAATGTAAGCTTCCTTCTTCAAGTGGGAGTAACTGCTGACGGATGTCAGGTGTTTTGGCGCAGCTTCTGCCAAAGATAGGTTAGATGTTGTCATCCGCGATGCAATCAACGCAGGAGACATTCCGGGACCCAGGTACCTAGCAAATGGGAAGGAAATGGCTCGAAGAGTAAGTCTCATGGAACTCTCGTTTCTTCCGTTCAAATGGAAGGAAGCCGATGCTGATGTTTTCCAGGACGGCGAACTTGTAGCTGGTATCACTGCTTACGCTGATGGACCTGATGAAATGAGAGAAGTCATTCGCCATCATATCGATCTCGGCGTTGACCAGATCAAGCTCAGTATGAGTGGAGAAGAAGTGAGTCACGGTTGTAATGCCAAATAAGAGCAGCAAAGCTGAATTTTCAACAGATTACCGAAATTCGGTCGGCTCAAGATTGCTACTTCACAGATGAGGAGACGGCCGCATGCGTCGAGGAAGCTCATGGTCTTGGCCGGAGACTTTGTGCACATGCTCGTGCTCGAGACTCTGTTAAGATGTGTGTACGTCACGGGGTGGACGTGATTTATCATGCAAGTTATATCGACGACCAAGGTATGGATATGCTCGAAGCCAAGAAAACGAAGCATATCGTGGCACCCGGGATCAATTGGTTGGTTGCTACTCGTAAGCAGGGTGTCCAATAGAAACGGGATTTATTTGCTGATCCGGATATAGTCCATGATGCTGCTGCGTTCGGATACCCAAATGAAAAGGCTCAAGAAGTCGGTTATCAGAAAGAACTCGATGCTGCCATCCGAGGTCTCCGGGAGATGCATAGAAGAGGTATCGTAGTCCTACCTGGCGGTGACTACGGCTTTGCTTGGACTCCTCACGGTACTTACGCTCGAGATCTAGAACATTTCGTGAAGATGCTTGGTTTCACGAGTCACGAAGCTATTATTGCTGCTACAGCTGGAGTGGCTAAGCTCTTCATGCGAGAGAATGAGCTGGGCAAGATTCAATCAGGATTTTATGCTGATTGCATTCTCGTGGACGGAAACCCTCTCGAAGACATTACAGTTCTTCAAGATCACGACAGATTGAATGTCATCATTATCAACGGACGAGTTCACAAGGCAGGAAGAAAAGAATATGTTCAACCGCCAATAGCTGGGCAGGATCACAACGCCCACCCGATTGTACCTGACTTCCCCGAAGTCAAGAAGGAAATGCAGAAGAACTATTGAATGGTTTCCATGTTGGTATTGAGGTTGAAGTACCTGATAGAATGAATTGCTAGCGTGATGAATGGCCAATGCCAGGGCTAGCGAGGCTGCGTGGCATGCTATCAATGAATTCATGTTTCCTTCAATCCTATGATTTTTTCCGTGAAACAAGTCAAGATTTAACAATTATGGGAGGGCCACCAAATTTGATACATCTTTTTACATGGTCTTATTTCAGGAATGAGCTCGGTAGCGAGCCGGCGCGAAACACAAGCTCTTCAATTGAGAGCAACTTACAAAAAAGAAAGTGGGAATGACTGTCTTATCGAGTTCCAGTAAAGAGCTTCTATAATGTCAAAGCCCAATTAACTTGCAGCCGACACACACGTAAGACACATGTACTGTAAGACTTGCATCAACAAGCGAGCCTTATTCGTCCGCATTCCCGCATTCATTCAACCCAGCATAGTAAATTTTTTCCAGCGGCCGCTCCGGAATTGCCCACTCTTGCCACTTTCAAACCAACTCCCTTCCTCATAAACGGTAGCTCGCCAACGCCAACACCTGAGTTCCTTCGTTTGGAAATCTTTTCAATCACTAGGGTTAAAACTTCCATGTAAGTTCTTGTACTGGACTTCTTTACAGAACGACTCTAAGGAATCTCAGCACACCACATAGCTCCCCGCGCCAAATATGACAACTGCTAGTAAAATCTATACTGGGGGTTGTCACTGTGGCATGATTCGCTACTCTGTAGAGATGGACTTGACAACGGATCCGGTTGGCGGGAAGTGTAACTGCTCTTCATGCCTTAACCGCGGAATTCTCATCCTAGAGGTCATCCCGCCATCGAGTTTCAAATTGCAGTCCCCGCCCTCAATAGATAACGCACAACTTGGCAAATACAGTCCAAGAGGGGAAGCCGGAACTTTTCACTTCTACTTCTGCAAGACCTGCGGGGTCAATTGTTTCTACCAAGAAGCATACAAGACGAAAGGGGAATATCCTGAATGGTTTCGACTCAATGCGTTGTCGTTGGATCCGGATCAAGGGCTGAATTTCACAAAATTCAGGATGGAATATTGGGATGGGAAGAATAACAACTGGGAAGCAGGACCAAGACATGATGTACCATATCCAGGCGGTACCTTCTGAGATAAAGTAGCGAGAGGAGGGTGGTTTAATTCACCCTCTATTGCATCTCCTTGCAGCTTAACTGTCTATACACGTGCCAAACCGAGGCTGGATTGAATTGTTTTGTTTATAAATGCTGTTATAATTATTGAGCGAACTTGAAGTCAAGTTTGTTTTATTTCCCTTAACATTGTTTTAATGGTTTATAGATGTGCCAACTTAAGATTAAGTTGAATTGTTTTATTTGATAAATACTAACTTTATACTTCCCTCCAGCCCGATAAATCAGCTTTGAAGGAGGTGAGTCATCTCTTCAAGCTCGAGCAATCGAGGGTCGATGATCTATGATTTCTTGTAAGGTTATTCATAGCTAGGCCAAGCCGCGTAATAGGGGCGAGCTGACGCCCAGCAGACCTGAGCTAAGGGTGGATTTAGCCTGAGCTGAGCGTGAGCAAAGGCGGTGCTGCTCATGTGAGTCATGAAGTCGGGAAGAGCAGACATCTCCGAAGGTGTTACAATTTTTGCAGCGGTAAGTTCCACAACAATTATTATGCCAGCTTTCATTTGTAAGGCTTGGCAATCTCGACGACAATACTTATCACTACGATTACAGAGGACTTGCGAAAAAAACCTTAATCATCGGAAACCTTCGATCAACGAAAGCTAGATAGATTAGAAGAGTAGCTGTCTCTAGATAGCTTGGGGAATGCGGATATATTAAGATAAAATCCGATCTTCTTCATCATGCAGCTATCCAGCCCAGCTCTTCAGAATTTGAACATATCGCTCCACTGCAGTATATGGCCCCGGATCCAACTGCATCGTGCTTGCATCTCCCCCACTGGCTGCAAAAGGTGCCACATCAACCCCTTGAAACTTGGTCGTCATTGTACTTGTCTTCACCACCGCTCCAGAACCATCTGCTGCTGGAGTGTCAACCTCTACAGGGACCCAGCTGGGCTGGAGCCAGTTATAGGTAGCACCCTGGCCGCTGGCGCTTGCTGCCGGGGCGGCAAGAGGGATTCCGATATTCTGTGTAGCTGAAGAAGGTCCGCCCAACGGATCGCTGGCCACGACTAAGGGACCTGCTCGCTAAAAGGCCGTCATTTTCTGGAGTGCGGTCTGGCCCTGGCAAGCTGTTCGAAGACGGATTGCAGTTGTCCGCAAATGATCCCTTCATGCAGATACTCTTGTCTAACGGTCTCGGTATTCAGGGACTTACTATGGCTGGCTCTGTTGACGCTACCAATGCCACTTTTAGCGCCGTCACTGCCACAGTCAGTTTTGGGGGGCATGCTATGACATTCTCCAGCACCGCGTCGAGCAGATTTTCTTTGGTCCCTAGCGTCGTTCCTGCTCCAGCTACCCCTGTGAAGCTACCGCAGTTATCGGACGCATTTGTTCCAGACTACAACATTCTTGCACTGGGGCTTGTTCCAGATACCGCCTCTGCTAGTACAAGTCTATCGGTTGTAGACCTTCTAACGGCGTTTGAAATTCCGTGGTTGACGCCGGCAACGGGTTTGTTGCCAGGATTTGGAAGCGAATTGTCCTTTACTCTGGATACGTCCGATACAAATTCGCGATGTGGTCTCTTCCTGGATCCTACTCAGGGTTATCCCACCTGGCTGCGTCTGCGGCACCAGATTTCATCTACTTTGGGAAATAAGGTAGCAGATACCTTCACAAGTGCGCTCCCGTTCTTGAGCGACATAGTAATGGAAGATGCGTACATGGAGTGTCTTCGATACTCAAAAACCGACCGACAGACGGACCAATACGTTGCTTATCATAAGTCCACAATCGCATTGCAAGCTGACTTTACGATTGCAAAGAAGGTCAATAACCCTCCTTTGTCAACTGATACGCCACCACTGGCCTTTAGCACTTGGCTAGAATTCGGAGCCGGCAATACGAAGCTCACACTCAATGTCTTACAGGACAACAATCTAGAGGATATGCTGGACTGGCTTTTGCACACGTTTGGATTTAGCGACGATATTGCTAGCTTCATACCTGGGTTGAATTCGTTCAAGCTACATCAAATTCAAATATCGATGCAAAATCCCAGTAAGGGACAACCATTTTCGTTCACTAACATCACCATCACAATCGAAGTCGACGCCTTCCAATATATCTTCCTCGTCACACTGAGTTACCCGAATACGAGTCTGAAGGCAGAGGTTTGGAATGTCCAATTGGATAACAGTTATAACCTAGGCATGGTTCCCTGGTTCCAACCCTATCAAAACATTCGACCTTTTGGTGTCGGCACTGGAGTAGCGCACCTCAGTGCTTTCCTGCCGGGAAATATTACTATTCCTTGCGGCATTGACATGATAATTATGGAAGCCACCTTCGAGGCATCGAAAGACACAAATGGAGCATTAGACTTGTCTTTCGTAGGCTACCTTGCCGCAGATTCAACTAAGCCGCAAGATGTTCCCACGGTTCGACTTCAAGATGTTTGTGTCATGGCCACCTACGTCAGTGCCGTGGGCGATGCCGCAGCAACATGGGATGTAAAATTCAGCTCGGATATCGTAATGTACGCTGGCAACTGGGCTCCATCCACATACACTGGTGTTCCTACGGAACTCGGCATTTCAATAGAAACTCAACAAGGTTCAAATTGGTCGATCAAGGCATCTGCTTTGGATGTTGATTTCGCCTCGTTGTATCAGCTTTTTGATTCCACTTCGGGTGGTCCGGTAATGGACATCCTTTCTGATATCAACCTTCCGTTCTTCAATATCGAGTACGACATCGTTGGTGGTTCCTCTCATTTTCTGGTACAAGGGTCCTTGGTGGTTCATACTCTTGAATTGGCGCTATCCTACAACTACTACTCCTCTCCTAAACACTGGACATTCCAAGCTTCACTTGGAAGTGTGGACACCACCCCAGGATCGGATAATGAGATCACCATTGTCGATCTCATCAGAGATTTTGACCCCGACTCTGAAATAGAGACTATTCTGGATGATGTCCCCTTTATTCGCGACGTAGCCCTGCCTTCGGTCCAGTCCTCACCGCAGGGATTTGACGACGCACCTATTCAGCTCTCTGTCAGTTACACCGGTACTGCCATAGTATTGTGGTTTCAGATAGAGATTATCACGCCGGCTGGGGAGCTGTCATTCCTTTTCGTGCAGTACAAAACGGCTACTGAGCCTGCTGTGAAGGCGCCTCCAACTCCTGCAGCGGATGCAACAACTGGAACTCAGGCTGCTACAACACCAACCGTTCCAGCAACCGCGCCACCAAGAGTTAAACCAAAGCGTCTGCTACGTGTAAAGCTGGACAAACTCCTATCGCTTCCTTCAATTCCTGTTGTCGGCACTATTGGCCAACCTGTTGATTACATCAACTATTTGCTAGTACAAGATGGCGGTGCTGCCCAGACTGGGGCACAAACTGCTGGTTTCACCAGGGCAGAGATGGATGAAATAAATAATGCCCTTTCGGCTTCGAACCAGATCCTTTATCGGAGCGCTACATCTGATCGGCCACAGTCGACCAAAACCCCCGCTGCTGCGCCAGTGGATAAATCAACAGATTACGTGTTACTAGAAGGCCACCATTTCATCGTTATTACAGACGGCAACGTTGTTCTAGATCATCTGTTCGGTGGACAGCTTCCAACGGGGCCTGCTGCCGATCCTAGCACCTCTAATTCTACCAACGCAACCACCAATGGAACTGAAACGAATAAGGCACCGCCAGCACCCAATACAGATAATTCGGGAACTACAAAATCCGCGGATGGTACACAAAGTGCAGACAGCCCAGACAGTTCTGATAGCACAATTGCCAAAAAGGATTCTGGTACAACCATGGGACCGAACAAGAGATCGTTTGGACCTTTCACACTCAACAATATTGGATTGCAGGTGAAAGATAATCATCTTTATATCGTCCTGGATGCTACTGTAATGCTAAGCGAGATAAGCATGGAGCTTATTGGCTTTGCCGTCGGCGTTCCCTTGTCACTTCCGGCTCCAAGGAAACTCAGTTTCACCACACTCGGAGAGCTTGAGCTTTCTGATTTTGATATCAAGCTTTCTGGGATGGCTGTTGATTTCCAGTCAGCAAATGTAACCATTGCTGGTGCCTTTCAGAAGGAGCAAACAGAAGACTACGAGGCTTATAGAGGCGGACTGACTGTTTCCATGCCACCCTATTCATTGATAGCCGTGGGCGCATATCAGCATACGTACCATCCTACAGATTTTAAATCTGTTTTTGTTTTTGCAAGTCTGGCTGGTCCGCTCTTTACTCTGGAATTTGCAGAAATCACGGGCGTCGAGGCTGGCTTTGGATACAACTACGACCTCCGTCTTCCTGGTGCATCGGACGTTGTGAACTTTCCCCTCGTCCACGGTGCATCGGCCAGCGACGATCCGATGACACTTCTGGCAGCGGGTGCACCTGGGAGTACCCCTCCGGTAACAAGCTTTCTCAATTGGACGACTCCGAAGGAGGACGCGCTTTGGTTTGCACTTGGCCTGAAAGTGAACGCTTTCGAGGCTCTTTCTGTTCAAGCTGCAGTTGTTGTAGCGTTGGGATCTGATGATACCAAGATCGCTATTATAGAACTAGCGAACGCCAGCATGCCACCTAGTTCTACGGGAGGAAAGCCACCTGGGGCATTTGTCTATGTAGAACTGGGCATCATTGCCGCACTTGACATTGGTGGTGGCTCACTTACTTGCCTGGCTCAGCTGACTCCAGACTCATATATCCTGGCACCGGACTGCCATCACAGGTGGCTTTGCATTGTGTTATTGGTTTGGGCCCTCTGCTAACGCTGGAGACTGGGTTTTCACAGTTGGTGGTTATCATCCGGCGTTCAAAGCTCCCGACTATTATCCACAGGTAGCTCGTCTTGGAATAAGTTGGAATATGGACCCTCTTACTATTCAGGGTGAGGCATACTTTGCGATTTGCCCTAAAGCGGCCATGGGTGGTGGGCGCTATCTGGCTACGTTTGATGCCGGTCCGCTTTATGCTTCGTTTGAAGCGTCGGCTGCTTTCTTGATCAACTTCAAGCCGTTCTACTTCATCGCAGATATCGATGTCACCGTTACGATAGGCTTCCAATTCAGCTTGGGCTTGATCCACATCAATTTCCATGCAGATATTGGTGCAAGCCTCCACTTGGAGGGTCCTCCTTTCCATGGAACCGTATACGTTGATTTTTCGGTTGCCAGTCTTTCAGTCAACTTCGGAAGCAATGTGGACGCACCAGCAGCGCTTCACTGGAGTGATTTTTTGTCTCTTGTCAGAGAGTCTGGGCCTGGTGCGCAACCCACGGCTGCCATTGAAGTGATTGCTCTTGAAGATGGCTCGGCCAACGAAAAGACAACTTCTGCTTCGCGGCAAACAGGTGATTCGTGGTTCGTCCGTGCTGGAACGTTCAAGTTCCGCCTCGAGAGCAAGTTCCCGATTGATACAATGGACTATGGCGATGGCACCAAACAGCTTGACGCAGCTGTACAAACCAATTCCATCTATGCTCGCCCGATGAAAGTGCTCGAACCTCTTACTTCAAAGATGGTGGTCAATATTACCCACACAGACGGGACTCAGCCTGTCAATGCCGCCGCTGATAGAGACAATCCATGGAATGTCCAGCCGATCATTAGAGGATTACCAAAAGCCCTATGGGATCAGTGTCAGTTATTATCCTATCTCTTCCAACCAACGAATTTTTACATCCAATCTCACGTACAAGGCTAATCAGAACACAGACAATTCCAAAAACGATCCCATTGCACCAGGAAATGACCTTACTTCAATGCTCAGCTCTTCCTCCGCCGCCGATGCCAAAACCGACCATCTAGCTGGCTTCACATTCGTCAGTCCCAATCCACAGCTAAGCCCCGTCAACCCTCCAGTCTTCGATGCCGTATCAGCCATGGATGAAGGCATCTACGCTGAAGGAGAGCCCGGTTCAACAGCCGCTGCACCGCGTATCAACGACGAGCGACCCATTTTACCACCCACTCCACCAACCCAGACACAAGATCTTCCTGTTGAGGTTCCGACAAGCGTAGCGGATCCATGGGAAGCTGTTGTGGATGCATGGACTGCGACTGCTGCGGAAGAGGGAGAGGAGATGGGCCGTTTGTTTGCACAGGCGTGGAGCGATGCGTTCGGGTGGAATGCACCTACTACTCTGCCAAATTTCCCGGCTGCTGCTTCGTCTGGTACACCAGTAGCTGGTGCTGATGCTGGTAGTGGTGCTGGTGCTGGGACTACCCCAACTGCCGCCCCTGTCACAACGCCTACCACTCCCCCAGTGACGGGATTCCCTGTAGGAAACATAGTTCAGTTGCAGGCGCCATTAGTTGCAACAAAGCCACAGTATGTGATTGGCATCGGAGATGGAAACAGTAAAAACTTTGAGACGTTTCATCTTGGTCTGCCGTGGTTGACTAGCGGTGTCGTTATACCTGCTATAGGGTGAGAGAATTGGTTGATCACTGGCAGGGTCTTTTCTATACTCATCGCAGCAGTGAAGGTTTATATCACTTTAATTTCAAGTAAGTTTTAGCGTCGATGAAGGTGATGTAGGGAGCGATGTTTTTATGTCACTGTCAATATAAAGTATTGTTGGTACAGCTATACTGTAGTTACGCTGGTCACATGACAGCATTGCGATCATGTCATGTGACCTCGCTTGGCTGTATATAAATTTCGGTAGCTAGACCTGATTAGGCTTAGTTAGATCCATGAAGAGGTTATTAATATCAAGGTGTCGATAACCTCCCCTCTCCAAAATTAATTACTTATAATATATATTTAGTATTTTTATAAAAAACATAATAATTATTATATATTATGGATGGACCGATATTAATTAGTTTCTAGATCTAGATTAAAATTAAAGAAGAATTTAGCTTATATTAATAAAGTATTTAATAGTCTATAATAAATATTATTTTTTTATATTAAAGAAAAAAATTAATAAAAAACTTTATTTTTAATAAAGTATTTAATAGTTTATAAAAAATAAAATATTAGATTTTTATTAAGGACTAATAATTAATATATTAAAGAAGAAAATTATTATTATTAATTTATAATAAAATATTTAATAATCTATAAAAAAAAAATTATTTTTTATTAAATAATAATAATATTTATAAAATATTTAATAGTCTAAAATAAAATTATTTTTTAGTTAATTATTTAATTATATAATACTTTTTATAAAATATTCTTAATTTAATAAAATTTAATTTTATTAATCTCCTGAATCCTGGATTTTTAAATCTCTTAAAAAATCCGAATTTTTATATTTTCTAAATTTTATCCTCCCTAAATTTTAATCCCGATACTTTAGACAAATGGCCTAAATTTCTAATAAAGTAAATTTTAGTCCCGAAATTTTAGACACTAAATTTTTTAATTTAATTATTTAAGGTCCTTTAATATCTTCCTCTTCCTCTCCTCTCCTCTCCTTTAACGATAATAAAAAAATATTATAATTTATTTATTTTAAAAAATCTATAAATATTAATATTAAAAATACTAGATATATAGAATAATTAAAAATATTTAAAAAAAAAATATTTTTTTATAATAATTAAAAGATTTATTAATTTTTTATATAAGTTTATTATTTATAAATTAATATTCTTAATTAATAACTAAATATATTTAATTCCGAGTTTATATTTTTTAAAGTATTATAATTTAATATAATATTTATAATTAAAAAATAAATAAAATAAATAAAAATAATTTTAAATAAAATTAATTTATTAATTAAAAATAAAAATATAATTTAAGTTTATCTAGAAATTAAGTTTTATTAATATAATCAAGATAAAATAATTAATTATAATTTATAAAAATTATTTAAAAAAGACTTTAAGGACTTTATTATTATAAAATTCTAAAATAAAATTAATAAATCTTTATAATAAAAATTTTAAAATTATTTATAATATATTAATATTTTTATAAAATAAAATAATCTATATTTTATTATAGTCTTCTTAATTAAAATTATTTAGAAATCTAAAAAATATAATTAATATAATAATAATATTTTATAGAATAATAAAATTAAAAATAATTTTCTTAAGGATTTTATTATATTAATTAATATTATTTTAAAGAAAATTTAATATTTTAAAATATTTTTATCTTTATCTTTTTTTAATTTATTAAACTAAAATATTAAATAAAATAATATTTTTTTATTTTTATTTTTTTCTTCTAGAAATTAGATTTATTATTTATTTTTTATTTATTTATTTAAATTATTTATACCTGATTTAAGACTCGGCCTTAATTTTTATTAATTATTTTTTTTTTATTAAATATAAATTTAAATATAAATTAATTTTTATTATTTTTATTATAATATTTTATTCTTTAAATAATTTTTATTATTAAGTTTATTAAAAAAAATAACTAGAATTTATATTAAAGATATAAAATATAATAAATTTAATAATAACTTTAATTATAAATAAATTATTTTTAAAGATATTTATTATTATATAAATCTTTTAAATAAAAAAATTATAAGAATTTTTTTTATAATATTAAAAAGATTAATATAAAATTATTATTATAATAATTAATTATATATATTTTTATATTCTAAAGTTTATATAAAGATTATAATTTTAATAAATAAAACTTAATTATTATAAAGTTCTTGACATTAAAATATTTTAAAAAATTAATATAAAAAATTATTTAGTTAATGATTAATATTTTATAGAAATTATAATATAATTTATTAAAGAAATTATAAATTTTTTTTTTTAGAATAAAATTATTATTATTTATTAAAGAATATTAATATATTAATATATAATCTTAGATTCTTTAAATAAATTAAATTAATTTATTAATTAATTATAATTTTTTATTTTATTATAGAAAAAGAAATAATATTAAAATATTAAAATTTATTTTAAATAATCTTATATCGATAAGATTTATTTTATAAATTAATAATATTATTTATAGAAAAATAAATTTAATTATTAAAATAAAGATTATTAATTTAATATAAATTATAATTATAATAATAATAATTATTATACGGGCACTTCTAAGTCTTATAGTCACGAAAAATAATTAAATAATAAATTATACTTTATTTATAAAAAATTAGATTATTATTTTTAAAATTATTTATTTAAGAAATAAATTAAAAAAAAAATTTAATTTAAGGCTAAAAATCTTTATTGGTTTAATCTTAATTCCCGTGACTTTAATTAAAAGTTTTAGATTATTTATATATAACACGTGGCCAATATTAAAAATAAACTTAATATAAATTTATTTAATAAAAATAATAAAATTAATCTAGATAAAAATAAATTAAATAAAGTTTTTAAGATTTTTTTAATAAAGAATAAATTAAAAAAATTTATTAAAATTATATATTTTATATTAATTAATATTTTTTTAATTATTTTATTTATAAGTATAATTAATATATTTATTAATAATTATATATATTTTTTTATTAATTTATAAATAAAAATATTATTCTGGATTTTAATAAATTATTAATTAAAGATATTTAGACCTTTATAATAAAGAATAAATTAAAATATAATTTTTATTATTTTTATAAAATTATAATTAATACTAAAATATTAAAATATTTAATTATTAGATTTAAATAATTTTAAGTATTTTAATAAATTATTAATATTAAATTTAATAAAATTATAAAAGATTAAATAATTATATAATTTAAAATTAATTTTTTTAGTTTTATAAAATTTATTATAATGAATATTTTAATTAAATAAATATAATTTTATATTATATTTATAAAAATATTATTTTTATTTAATTTATAAAATATAAATAAATTATAAATTTATTTTAATAATC
>Ga0302221_10002174_pt1 | contig 12344 bp, 16 predicted proteins | sample II_Palsa_E2_1_FD_193517 | JGI IMG/M metagenome (GOLD analysis project Ga0302221, IMG submission 193517) | Peat permafrost microbial communities from Stordalen Mire near Abisko, Sweden - II_Palsa_E2_1 | ecosystem: Environmental > Terrestrial > Soil > Palsa > Peat permafrost | place: Sweden... | reverse complement strand
CATGTTAACGACAACCGAGACACGTAAGAAGTTAATGAAGTACATTAACCATTTAGTTAATGTACTTCATTAAGTCTGCAGTTAATGGTACACATAAAGAACATATATCCGAATTTTTAATGAGGTACATTAACAATGGACTAGGAGAAAATTTCAGAGTTCAATGGGTAAGCTTAATGCAAGGCATTAAGGAAAAAAATGTCACTTGTGTTCTACTTTCTATTTCGGCATGAAGCGAATAAGAAATGAAACCAAGACGAAGCAATATCGTATACCTCGTCCCAGTGGATCGAAGCCTCCCAGGAAACCTGGATTTGATGCGACCACGTGCAGCTGTCCTTAGTGATTTATACTCGCAGTCGAAAAAGTAGATACCACTTTCTGAAGTGACTGGTACCATGGCGCCAAAGCCCGCTCCATTCGTTGCAAAGAACGGACGCATCAGCGTCGCAGGTCTTCGAAAGAAGAAGGAGAAAAAGCCGCAAAAGCCGCCAACTGTCCGTGGTCATACCATCGCTACTCTGGCAACTGCGCCGCAGCCGCAACCTCCGACAGCAAGGCCGTTTGCACGCTTTGTCAAGGGCGGCACCTTTGTGCGGCAAGCGAGCACCATCCTCCGCAAGGAAAGGGCACGTCCCGTCACTGCCGCTGCTGCTAGTGCCAGTACGAAGGGAGGACCTACGCGAATTCTGGCGAGGCGTCCGCGCTCCGAGTCATCAGGGTGCTCAACTGACGAATCGTTAGCTGACTTTGACCTGCCCGCCGGCTATGACCACGACTATCGGGACTACGATAGCGGGATGGGCGGCGGATGGGAAGATGTGCCAGACCAGGATCAAGACCATCATCGTTCTGCACGGGTTGTCCTCAAGCGTGAGTCATGATTCCCTCTCGTGTCCAAACTTGGTTCCTAATATTTTCTCCTACGTACCAGGGGACCACAAGAACGAGTGGGCACAGCGCCGTCTGCACGAGGCGCAAGAGCGAGTACAGCACTCAGCAATGTTTGCCATCGCCACTGTCTTGTCCGAGGGATCCACGATGACAGTACAACGCTTTTTTGGTTGTTAAATGCTGGTCATTAATTTGTTGTTGAATGCCGATCATTAACAACGAAACAGGAAAACAAGAACGACTCAAACACGCCCTCTGGACTTCCTCCACTTCAGCCCGTTGGAGCGTGTCCCGAATGCGGTCAACCTTTGCATGCCGTCTCCGACAACAGGCTCACTGTGACCTTGGTCACCATCGAAGGTAGTATGCTAATTTTAATGAAGTACATTAACGTCGTCCTCCCGATGTTTTACGTAGGCGCAAAGTCCTACTCGGTCTCGTGGACGTGCTCGAGCACCTCCTGTGCCTTCTCGAGTGACACCGCGGGCGACAACGCCATGCCACTCCAGTTTGTGCTCGCTGCTCTTGTCCTTGCGACCCCATCTGGGAAGGTACTCCAGGATTTTTCAGTTTCCCAGACTTTCTTGACACAAGATGTGGCACTTTAGTCGTTATGGTTCGCCAACTCGCTGCTGGACCACTTCAGGTCCTTAAATCACCTATCTCCACGAACCAGTGCGCACGCGTACGCGGTCGCATTATCAGTCGCGACAGGTACGTATTCCGAGCCAGCGTAAATTATCAGAGTCCATCCATCTAACAAATAACAACCTCCTCATTGCAACAAAAAAAGGAACTAAATTCGATGTCCGCAGTATGCGACGCGCATCGCAAATGCGCGTCCGTGTCCTACACGAGATCTCCAAGATCTTTAAAATGACCCCCTTACTGGTATGTAATTATGATCTTTGCAGCTTGCCACTGATGTCCTCCAGACCGATTGCGCTGCCTGCGGCAATTCCCGCGATGCTGTTTTCGTCGACGGATGCTTCAAGTTGAAGCACCGTAAAGGTACAACTGACGACCTTGACAGGCCCGACATCAAGGAGTCTCCTATCCGGTCCTTCTTCGTTGCCGAAAAGCTCGTACACGACGAGCTCGCTCTCTCTAAGTCATCCGTTGGCAATGCCAAAAACCGCGACGACGACGTACGTCGTACAACTAAATTAACTTGATTGGCGTGATCTTGACTGGTACCTTAAAATAGACATGCGAGTCCGATATGCGCGCCAACGCAGAGATTTCTACCGCCCATCGGAAAGGCTACCGCGTAGCGGGAATCTTCACGGGCCGCTGCAAGCACGGCACTGTGCTGGCGATGGCCGACATTTTCAGTACGTCTCTTCGAGCTATAACCTGGGTCGTATTTATTTTTATTTAATAAAAAATTACAGAAGGCGAAAGTTACGCGTATTTCCGCGCGATTCTTCGGCAATTAAATACCCCCTCTCTCGTACGATCGTATTGGTCTCTCTCAATTCACTCTGATCAGATAATTGTAATTGATTACAGATGGACCTCCGGCGCATCTTTTATGACATTGGATGTGATCGACTCGAGAAGTCAACAAGAACCCTCACTCCCGAACTTCTCAACAATGGCAAAGGAGAGCAAGTCCAGCTGGTCGTACCAGTCTTGCACGCGAAGATGCACACCTTTACGTGCCAAGTATTGCACGATGCAACGTATGCCGAGGGCTCTGGCTTCCCGGTCTCGGAGATAATGGAGGTTGTGCACGCAAATCAGGGACAGGTAACTCTTAATGCATCCGCATTTTGCATTAACAATTGATTTGTTAATGTCTTTCAATAAATGTAATTCGTTTCTTGCCTCTGCAGCATGGACCGGCAACAATGTCCATGACATCTGGGGATCGGCATCAACGCCTCGACGATGCCGAGTTCCAGCGGACCCTGGCTACAGTACGTAAGCCTTCAGTTGCATTGTCTAAACAGTCGCCTTGTTTCTGTCTGTAGAATCTGAACTCGCACAAAGCTCTTGCCAAACGGCGCCAAGTTTTGGCGAAGCGCCTGGCTTCTGAGTCGACCACCACCACGACCGCAGTCCCAGATTACAAGGTTCTACGCGAACGTATGCTTGCGTGGACAGCGCAGGGTATGACAATAATTGTCTACGTATTCTTTGTGCAGTACAATTGACAGCAGATCCCACGCATATCCAATAGAAAAAGCAACAAAGAAACTCGGCCGACCGACCGATCAGGTCATGCTCGCACGCTCCCTCTTCCAAGAGCGAGATCATCAGTTTGACAGCGAGGATACCGTCGCGCTGAAGAACAAACTGGGCGTTCAATGGCAGTACGTATTCGTGTGATTTGACATGGCTCCCTGCTCACCGTTTTTTTCGAACGAAGATGGAACGTGGAGTCTTTAGACAACGACCCAAACTTCAAAACTGCTCTGACGCAGTTTTACCTGCGCGAGACGAATCGCATTGAAAGCGAGATCGAGAAAGCAAGATCCACGGTCGCTTTGACCAAACACATCCTCGAGAGCGGAGAGTGTGGAGGCACCAAGGCCATGACCAAGCTCAACAATCGCCTCCGCCGCGAGAGCGGGAAGCTCGACAAAGTCGAGAAATCTTTGGTGGAACTGAATTCATTGGTACATAATAAAAATCTCTGCACCTAATAACTTGATTCTATTCCTTGCAGTTCGCTCCCCTTAGATTAACCACCGTGGCCGCCCCAAGGATCCTGCCACTGACGCGTACGTTCGAAATTCTACGAGTACGAGTCAGTGACTCGTTTCTTTTTTTGTTTTGCTTGTTTGTTTGTTAGCACAAGAGAAGAACGACGCGTATACGTTTGCTCGGCGGCAGCGCTACGCAGAGGAACTCGTCCGCATCGACATCGAGCTAACCAACACTGCTAACTTCTTCCAGAATACAATCAAGAACCTCAACAACGCGCAAAGTATCATCACATTTTTAGCCTTTACGTCTAATTCACCCACCGTTGCTCCAGACGATCTTGCCAAGTCAATGCAAGACTTTGAGGCCAAGAATATGCGTCGGTTCGCGTATGTGGCTACGTGCTAAAATATCACCTTGTTCCGATTTTTCATTCTACGTAGTTTTCACAAGTATCAAGTCATCCTCGAGCAGGCTGCCGAGCCCTTCCAGCCTAAACCGCGCAAAACGATCAAGGCCAGCACCGCAGGGGGGGACGAGGAAGAGGACGACGACAACGGCGAGGACGAGGATGAGGACGAAGAGGTGGACGACGTCGAGGACGATCCCGACGAGGAGGTGGACGACGTCGAGGACGATCCCGACGAGGAGGTGGACGACGTCGAGGACGATCCCGACGATGACGCCGAAGAGAAAGAAGAGGCCGAGGATGAGGAATGAGAAGAGGCCAACGAGGAAGATAATTGTCGAATTAAAGTCAAAAGTTATACTTAATCATGAAAAGCTTTTTAGTGTATCACCAATAACTTTAGTACCCCGTACCGGCGCGACCCATGGTCGTCAGCATAGAATTAACGAAACATTTTCCCAATTATTCAGCGGATCTTAGGCTGTTGGCACAGAAGCAAATACGGGTGGTCCGCGTTTCCGCTTCTCGTTCAGCAGCTCCTCCTTTGCCGTTTCCGGTGACCAAATCCACACCAGAATCCACCTCCCATTGAGATCCAAAGTACCGAGTCGGCTTGACTGAAATATGTACAAAGTCCAGGATCGACTTTAACAAGAAATCAAAAAAGTAAACGACGGAGGAAAGGGAGGGGTGGGGGTGAGAGCACAGATGATGCGTGTGAAGATCAGAGTGGACCACCAAAGCAAAAAGAACATTCAGCATGCGGGAAGGTAGAATCAAGAAGTATGTTGACCATTTAGATGTTTTCAAGATTAACGCAGGACGTCAGGCGTCGATCACGACTTAAGGAGGACGTCAAAGAGTGGGTGCGTGAAGGCCACAGTGTATCTGGAAAGCCCAAAGATGAGAATGAGACGGGAAATAAGAATGCCCATTTTACCAAAAAAGTGCTCAAGCGGCAAAGTGCATTCCGGGACACAACGGACCAACCAGAGCAGCCAGTCCATCAGGATTAAAGGGTGACGTCGGGGAGCGGGTGCGTGAAGGCCACAGTGTATCTGGAAAGCCCAAAGATGAGAATGAGACGGAAATAAGAATGCCCATTTTACCAAAAAAAGTGCTCAAGCGGCAAAGTGCATTCTGGGACGCACCAGACAATCCAGAGCAGCCAGTCGAACAAGATTAAATGGGGACGTCGGGCGTGGGATGGGTGAAGGCCACAGGTTATCTGGAAACTCAATGATGAGAATGAGATGGGCAAAAATAAGAATGCCCGTTTACCATATAATGCAAAACAGGCAAAGTGCATTCCGGGACGCACCGGACCAACCAGAGCAGCTAGTCAATCAGGATTAAAGGGCGACGTCGTGGGAGGGTGTGAGAGGACTACAGCGCACTTGAGAGGCAAAACGACGGGTTGATCGGACGGGACAAAGCACACACAGAGTCTGAAATTATTTAATAATGAGATGGGGGCTGATGGGCAAAATAACACAACTTGGTTTACAATTTAGCGTGCAGACCAGCAGAAGTAGTGTTGGCATGCACTAGGCAGGCTCTACTGGGCGCATAGAAGCCGACACAGATGGGAGAAGACAACGCGCATCGCAAAAATTAATTGGAGATGGTCTTGGGAAAATATCACATACACAGCATGTTATGCCGATGGAACAAGAAGAGGGTGGCGTCTGTGCCGAGCATCAATGAGTTGAAGACAATCCTGTCGGCATTCATTGGTTCGTCGCACAAACTAAAGGTCGTGCTGACTGGGGATCGATAAAAGAATTCAAGGCGACCGTCCTGTTGGTGCCGCAAGGGCTGCGTTTTTTTCTTGCATTGGAAGACGGACGGTGGCCTGTGATAAGTTCGGAGAGTTAGAACAAACCAGCTTGCTATTTATTGCGTGCGTCGCTGTTCAATGATTGGACGACACGGTTTTTTTTACCGTTAGTATTTTTTCACAAAGCAACCTATGCCCAAAACTTACAAGGCGATGGATCCGTGCATGCTGCACCTCTGTGCGAAGGGCCGGCTCAATTCGCCCAATTTTCAAAGGAGAAGCAAAGGTCGACCGAAAAAAAAAAACGCGCGAAAAAACAAATTTTCAAAAATCACAAAAAGAAGAAGAAGTCCATGATACGTCGATCCTGGTTTTTGGAAAGTCACTGCTCTTTTGGCACTCTGATGGCTCAGTCCAGCAAGGGGAAGCTTGGTCCTGTTGCCTTCCTGGCACTTCGTAGATGCGTTCTACCATGTCCAAGAGCGATTTGGTGAAGGCGGCGCGTTGCAACGAGTAAATAAATAGTCGCGTCTTTGGGACCGGGTTGTGATTCGTGTTTTTATCGAAACCTCACCGTTCTTGTTCCAGTGGGTAGGCATTAGTACGAAATGAAACGAACCAGCGTTCGACACGATTTATCTCATTCGTCCCAAAAAGTGTCACAGAGAGCACTAAAAATATTATTCAACGCGCAGAGGAGCGTTTCTTTCGCGGAAAACGCTCGAACCTCACTGTTCAGCCTCCTGACCAGCACTACCTCCAAAATCGCGTCGATCGCGTTATTTTTGGTGCTCAAATAAAAATACAAAATAATCACCTTTGATAGCTTGTGCTCACGCCGCCACCCGCCAACATCGTGCTGCTCTCCTCACGTTTCGTTTAACGAGGCACTGAGTAATGACGTCTAGAGCACATCCGCATCGCTTGCGTTTGTGCAGCGTGCATTCAGAATGTCTCCTTAGAATGTGGCCATGTTTGATATCCTGTGTTGTCCAGATTCGAGGCGGCTCACAAAATAATTCGTGCAAGGTCCATTTGCGCGTTTTGAACCGGCCCTTTGCAGGATGGCTTGTGAGAGTATGCCCTTCAATCGTTCCTAAGTGACCGAGGCAAACAAGAAATATTTTTTTCCGCCACTTTTTTTGTGTAGGTTGGGTGGGTCAGATTTTGTATTTTCAGTTCACTGAAAAACAGGAGGATACAAATTGCCCTACGAGCGCTCGATGTGTTCTAGAAGGCCGCGAAAATACTCCCTACTCGAATGATCTGAATATAGTTGCTCACGTTCAGAAAAAGACGACAATCAGATCCAATCACATACATGATGTGTCGCGAAGGCTTTTGCCGAAAGACCTCTGTTCGGTGGTATGCACCTGCGATTTGAACGACCTGTGAGTTGTGTTGAATCCAAGCAGCTGCACGCCATTTAATGCATGTATGAGCTTGAGCGTAAAAGCATATAAAAAGCTTGCCTGAAGATGGGAGTGTTGGCGGACACGCGTCAAAGCAACATAAAGTTGACCAGGAGCGAAAAAGTGATCACAGTGGATGATGATTGCATCCAAGGTGAGGCCTTGAACACGGTGAACTGTGAGAGCCCATGCCGGCAGCAGTGGTAGTTGTTCACGGCAAGCTAAACCCGACGAATATTATAATCCATAGGGCAAGCAAACGTATATGATGTACCAATTACTTGTAACTCCACATTCAGCAGTTCGAACGCGTGCGGTTTCACCTGGAGTTCACCGTGTGCTTCAAACGACACCACTGGATCCTGACGTTTCGATGCTCTCTTTGAGTACTCGATATACAAACGAGGAAAAACACCGTGACGCTACGTACAAGTGAAGCTGTGTATCCGATTACACGACCAATGGCACCCGTCGAAACGCCCGCGATTCGACTCGTCGCAATCACTGGCATGCCGACTTTGGTCGAAATCGTAGCAGGTGCAAACTGGTTGAGCATGGATAGTACAATAACTGGCAGTAGCGGTGAGAGATCGACATAAAATGAAGGCGCGAACGGATTACCCTTTCTAGCCTCGGAAACCACAGAGGAAACAGAATCCACTGCAGTGTGTTCTGTTTTAACACCATCCAACTTGTTGAGCTGGCTATGGGCATTTATTAAGCAAGACACAAACATTCAGACGAAAAAAATAGTTGTACTTAGTGTTGATGTCAGCTGCTTCTCGCCGAGTGCCGACGAGATGCACTGCTATATCCACCACAGGAAGCTCACGTTCAAGAGTACAGGCAAATGCGGTATCTTGCTCGTCCACTTGATTTTCCGACACGTTTGTCATGAAGCGGAAAAACGATGGGTCTGCTCCCAGGTGGCGATGACGAGTTTCGAGGCGCACAACTCGAAAGTCCAGACGAGTCCACACCGACGATTGAAATGCGTACAGCGGGCACTCATCTGCAAATGTAATCTGGCGGGCGTCATCAACGTAGGCGACGTCGTGGTCATCGTTGTCGTCTGCACTTGTGCCGTCGGAGACAAGGTTCTTGTGTCCAATCGGAGCCAGCTGTTTCCAGTCGCCCACGGCCACGATAAGGATGCCGCCCATCGGACGTTGGTTACCGCGGATCTCGCGACAGACCATGTCAAGCAGTTCCAGAAGCGCCCCATTGAGCATGGATACCTCATCGATGATGAGGACGTTTGTGGACCGAATTCGCTGGACGGCGTCCTGGTTCCCGCGCACACGAGCGAGCACACGCTTACGAACGTCCTGCCCACAAATATCAAAGGGTTGTAGCCCAGCCCAGTGGTGCAGTGTCATTCCTCCGGCGTACGTGCTTGCGACGACACCTGTCAACGCGGTGATGCTTATGACACCAAATGCCGCCTCCGGCAGCGCAGCAAAGAGGCGCACGATGTAGCTCTTTCCGCATCCCGCATCGCCTGTGAGGATAACGTTCTAAAGAGGGTCATCTTCAGGCAGGTCACTAAATAATTGGTACCCGCTTTGCGAGGAGAAACGCTGCCACTGCCTCATAGCCATGAATGGTCATGATAGATTCTAAAATGGCCGCGCTCAAGCGGAAAACAGCAGCCGAAGACTCGACAGCTGCCACGTCGTCGTCGAAGAAGGCTTGCACGACGACTTCCCTGGCGTCTTCTGCGAACGCACTTGCTGCGAACGGACCTGACGACAAGAAAGCTGATGAGACTGTGGGATTTGGTACTGGCAACGACTTGTTGGTCAGCGCCAGAGTCACCCCGGCAACCACCCCGCGGAGCCAACGCCAGCAACATATGTGGACAACTGCAGAACGCGTGCGACTAGCTGTTCTTGAGCTGTATTTCCTTTTTGAGGTTGTTCCTTCACGCACGTGCTGACGCACTATTTGTCAAAGGTACCCCGACCACATCGTCCCAATGCCTGACCTAGAAGAGGCCAACCATACAGCTCTAGCTATGGCTGCTGGTGAAACAGATAGCCTTGTCACCAGCGTGTGCGTTTACGATAAGAGTCTCAAGCTCGTCCGGAAGATCTCCATGTGCTCTGTGTGCTTGTCGTTCTGGAAAACGAAGAAGAGCGAGGTCGAGAGACACTCACGCGCCTGTGTCCACCGGACCATTGAGTACGATGATAACCGAGCAGACCACAAGATGGAGATCCACGCTGCAGTTGCTGCTGCTGAGCAAAGTGGAAGCGCCTCCTCCGAGGCCTCTACTCCTCGCCAGAATCAACACAGTGACAAAGGTGCGCGCGTGTGTCGCTTGCATGCATGTCCTCTTGACCTGAGCATTCCACAGAGTGGCAGCTTTTTTTGGTGCGCAACTGGCTGACGCTGTACGATTTGGCTTCCGACCTATTCGACCTAGGCTCGTCAAACGACCGTGCATTGGCAGCGCTGTTGGATGATGTCGAGGATGGACTTTTGCAGCTGGCCGCCCGTGTCGATCGGCACAAGAGACCTCTTGTGCAAGGTAAGCTGCCACAGATTGACTTTGCATCGTTTATGCGTGGGCCAAAAAAAAACCCTTTTCCTTTTGAATTAGAATTCGCGTTTGTGTGGAAGGGGGAGCAGAGCAGGCTGGCAAGAGTTTTTTTTCACGGCGAGCGCTGGAACGACGACGGGGCTCGCAAAAGGCTCCTCGAATCCCTCGGGATAACCGACAGTGCGACTTGTGTTTCCATTTTTTCAAGAAGCGACGTCGAGCGACATCGCGATTTCTACCTGCAGGTACATTCCGTCATGGCGGTATTTATTTATTTACTATGCCATCGTAAAGCAAAAGAGTGTCTCAGAAACAAAGGTAACCGTCCAGTCGCTTCTGAAACAGTACCGGTAAGCCAACTTGAATATCGTGACTCGAACTCAATGAAGGAAAACAACAACAACAACAACAAACAACAACAGAATCGACCAAATTAAGTCACTTGGAGGCATCGTCCACTGGGATGTCTCCTTTGGCGGAGCCTCAGTGGCGACCTTGTCGACACCGGCTCAACGTCTGTCAGTCGCATCGCAAGAGCAGCAAGAGCCTATATTAGGTGCCGTCCTTCCTTCCATCGACCAGATTAGCAACGATCATTGGCAACCTACAGCCAAGCGACGGCGGCTCCGCTTGTTGCGTACGTTATGTATTTCTTTTGTTGCTCAAAGCGCCTTTGATCACCTGAATAGACGGCCGCAGCACGTCAAGGAACACTGGCTTATCGGATAGGCTATCTCTGCTGTGGCGAGTGCGTCGGACTGGACGCCTTCCAACGCCGACCGACATTAAAAGTATAGCGGAAACATGTGGAACCTTTAAATTCTGAAAACAAAGAAATATAGAGGAATACCAAGAAAGCGGATGCGAGGTTCATTTTTTCTATATAAAAAAAAGGGGGGCAGGCTAGAGGGGGTCAATTATTCTCCAATGTTTTGCGGCGACGGTCCACCGCAGCTGTTTTTTTTTTCGAGTCAATTGTCACAAAATCAAAACAAACAAACTCACACAACACTGACGTACCAACGAGGTCCAGCCCAAGCTCGCTCGTGCGCTCGAGGAGTACGTCCTCCAGGCGATGTTTGGCGGCAGTGCTGCCTAACGCCATCGGCACATTCAGGGTGTGTACCCAAATGCCGCCATTTGGGTTGGTGGACACCAAAAAGGATGTCTCACCAGTGGCGGCGTAGTTTTTTTCGATTTGCTGCACCGCCCTCTTGCGGTGCTGATGTGCCACGGCTGCACGGCTTGTCGCCGCAACGGGCACCGGTGTGGCTTTGGCAGCCATCATCTTGTTGCGCTTTGCCTGTGAAAGATCAACAAAGTTAACACACCTGTTGACAACAGCATATAAAACCAACAGAGGTAATGAGGTTCCGCGTCTTGATTTTCTCATTGGTCTTGTCGTCCGAGGTGACCAGGACCGTGCCGTTGTCCTTCGCCTGCTGCTGCTCGTGCCCCTGGTCCTCCTCCTCCGCACCGACATCATCACGATTGCCTTTGCCGCCCGAGTCTGCGGCTGCACTACTTGCTTCTGAGCTGGAGGCCTCCTGCTCCGCACCCTCCTCCAGATCCTCCTCCTCTGTCGGCTTCGTCTTCTCTTGGGAGCCATCGGCGTGATCGTCGTCATCCTCATCCTCGTTGCTGACTCGTGCGCTGGCTTCGTTCTTCTTCTTGCTCTGCGCCTTCTCCTTGGTGCTACTCTTGCTCCTCGCCTTCGTCTGCGGCTCAGGCTCGCCCGCTTCGCTCTCCGCCTCCTTCGATGCCGCTGCCGACTTCGTCGTCCTCTTTTTGGGCGGCTGAGCCTGGGCGTCGTCCTACAATGCAGCTTAAAGGACCCTCACAGTCAAGCAGTTCGCATACTTCCTCAAAGCGTACACGCTTCGCCGATGAAGAGCCACCCGTAGCCTGACGCGTAGCATGGATAATAACAGGGACGTTGGCGCGTCCCGGCATGATGGTAACCTCCAAAGACAGATGGTTTGGAAAAAAAATTAGGGTCCAACGGGTCTATGAGGCCGGGCTCTGATCCGATTTGCTGTTTGCGCCTCCAACACGGCCACTCGAGCGGCCATGCACGAACATAAACCCTGTACGGAACTGTCGGAAAGGAGCCTCTTCCGATAGTTAATGTATTGCATTAACAGAAGCACTTAATGCAGTACATCAACTCGTCCTCACTCGGAACACAGGCCTGTAAGAGAACTGTAGTACATAAGCACCCGATCGCGGACTAAGGGTTAAGCGATTATAACGTGTGCCTCGTGAAACTGCGACATTCAGATAGAATAGGGCGCCCCAATGAACATTCGAACGATCAGTGCTGAAAAAATATTCCTGCCTCGTTTCGGTGTGCACATCCACGCAGTTGTGCTGGGAGCTTGCGCCGGATGTGTGGCAAGGCTTACGCTTTTAGTTTCTGCCTTGGCGGCATGGACTAACGTCTCAACTGGGGAAATCTTCAATCAAAAAGTAAGGTGTACTGGTAGCCTGCAGTGTAGTAGCCTTAATGTAGCTCATTGAAATGCAATGGACCGAAAGTGAATGGCATGCATTAAGTGCAGACTTAATGTACTCCATTAAAGTGTGTTAATGGAGTACATTAACAAAAACCGTGCCTAGGTTCGTTAACGAACGAGAATAATAAAACTGACA
>Ga0302221_10002172_pt1 | contig 12360 bp, 1 predicted proteins | sample II_Palsa_E2_1_FD_193517 | JGI IMG/M metagenome (GOLD analysis project Ga0302221, IMG submission 193517) | Peat permafrost microbial communities from Stordalen Mire near Abisko, Sweden - II_Palsa_E2_1 | ecosystem: Environmental > Terrestrial > Soil > Palsa > Peat permafrost | place: Sweden... | reverse complement strand
TCCCCTCGTTATTCTATTTAACGTTTATAGTATCTATTAAAGGTAATTTGCTTAAAGTAGCTTTAATACACTTCAAGTATTAAGCTTAAAGCGTTTAAGAGTTATTTATTATTTAAACCCTCTATTCGGATAACTATCTTTAAAGACTTTTATATAATAGCTAATAGGGGTATAAGAACCGATTTTAAGCTTATAGTTGCATAGTAAGGGGCTTAAATCGGTTTCCTCTTAATTAAAGTAATAAAGAGCCATATTTAAACCCTTAATCCTCTAAAACCTTAGCCGGAAGGAAAGGCTTAATCGGGCGATAAAGGGCTTAAACCGGCCCCCTTAAATCTAAGTAGTAAAAAGCTAAATTTGGACCCCTTTAGATCTAAAAATAAGCTAAGCTTTATAAGCCCCTTTATAATGCCACTTTGTCCTTATTATATGCGATTCTAATTAGTCTTTGTTCTTTTTATAAGACTAAATAGGGGTTTTATAATTCTTGGAATTATAAAACCCCTATTAGCTTTTAATCGACATTTAGCTTCATGTCTCTAGAAAGCGATTGCTATTAACTAGATTTAAAAACTTATTATTTATAAGAATAACCTAGCTTTACCCTTTTTATAATATTAGTCCGTTGCTTATAATCTTACACGTCAATTCAAGTATAAATTCTCCCACGTTAAAGAGCGTATCCCACCCACTTAAATCGGCTATAACTAAGCAAGCTACTAGAATAATGCTATTAAAAAGAGGATATAGCATCTATTTAGTTGCTATATGCTTGCTAAATGCACTTACCTCGCAAATAAGCGTCTTTGAAATTTACAAATAGCTAGCTAAAAAGTATTTACGCTACTAATTTACAAAAGATAAGGTTTGTAAGGTTCTCTTATATGATTTTAAGAGGAAGAGTTCTAAATTTGTTATTACTAATAAATGTTATATAGCAAGAGTGCCGCTTCGATAGATTATTCGGCCTAAAATAGAGCCTTAACTCCGCCGACTATTTAGTAGCCCTCCCCCTACTAAGTCCCGATTTCCTTAGTTTTATAGTAGTTTTTCTTAACAAATTTACTACATCCTTTGCAACTTAAGCTTTAATTGCCACGAGACTTTTGCAACACACTAGTAGCAAGTTCATTTTAGCCATGTAACTATGTCCCCCTCTGTTAGCAAAGCCCTTCTTATAAAAGGTAAAAGTAAGGTCGTTTAAAATCCTAATATAGCAATTAAGGAAAATGGCCCGCTTTAATAAAGGCTTCGAGACCGTCTTAAGAGGAAGTTATTTGCTAGTAATAGCACGAATAAGTTATATATTAAAGCCGCAATTGTATTAGCTAAAGAGATAATAAAGCTACTACAAATAAAGATTAATAAAACTAGCTTATATAACCTTCTTCCTCGATTAATAGCGCAAAAACTCGGATTACCTCTATATTTCGGCGGCCGTGTTAAAGTAAAACTCGCTAATTGCACAATTTTAACTAATTAATATTGCTAATTAACTATTAAAGTAGCTAATATTAAAATAGTAATTAATGCTTATATAATATCCGGACTATCCTCCTTTCTCCTCGGTTAAAGATAAACTTAAGAGGTTAATCTATTAAGTAACCTTAGAAATTACATATATTATATCCTAAGGCCTTACAAGAGCTTAAACAAGCTTCTTATTCTTAAGCTTATAACCGAGGCTAAAGCCGAGACAAAGTATATAATAAAAGGGGAAATTATAATAAAAGCTACTATAATAAAAGAAGAGACTTTCCCGGCTAAAGAGACGTTAACCCCTCTTAAAAGTAATAAAAAGTATAATAATAAAGAGTATAAGCTTAATAAATTAGCAAGCGTTAATATATTTGTCACAAAAGATAAGATAATAAGTAATGCTAAATTTTTTGCAAATGCTATCTCTTATTAAAGCTTAAATGACGAGCTTTTCTAGGAGCAAGGAGTAAAAAGTTAATAAGAGGACAAAAGAGGAAGGTCTAATATATTACTTGCAAGAGAACACTCGATAAATTATTAGTCTTTATTAATAAGACAAGCCTAATTAAATTGCAAAGAAGAAACGGAGTCCTTTAATTAATATAAGAAGAGTTATAAACTATAATATGACATAACGCAGTTAAGTAAAAAGCATTTGATATAATTTCTATAGCTTTTATAAGAATATTGCTTTTAAGATAAGTATCTTAAGACGTTATAGCTTATAAGACCCTATAAATCTTAAAGGAATAATCTTAAGACTATAAATGTTATAAGAGAGCTCTCTTAAGATAATTCTCTTAAGAGAATTCTTTTATAACCTTAAAGATTTTAAGAGAATGCTCTTAAGACTATAAATATTATAAGAGATTTCTCTTAAAATAATCCTCTTAAGAGAATTCTCGCAAAAGCCTAAGAATTTTAAGAGAAATCGCTTAAGTTAAGAAATTTTCCTTTTATAATTACGTAATTTCTACTTTACTAAGCGTTACGTGACACTTTACTATTTACGTAATCCATGTCGCGAGCATATTACGCTTAGTATATTTAGCTAATATTACTACAGATTTATGCTTTTAAACTTTTTAATCAAATTATTAAAAGCTAAAAATATCCTTAATAAAATAAAATTAATAATAATCCGACCTTTTTAGTCAAATTATCAAAAGCTAAAAATACTATTAATAAAATGGAACTAACGATAATCCGACCTTTTAAATTAGATTATTAAAAGCTAAAAATACTATTAATAGAATAAAACTAACAATAATTTGACCTTTTAAGTTAAATCATTAGCATTAAAAATATTTTAGCCTAAGGCTAACACTTCCGTTTCGCTAGCGCTTTTTAGCGTTTAGTAAGCATATACGCTAGTGTTAAGGCGCCAAATTTTGCTCTATTTGCAATATGCTAGTTAAGAAGCCGATTTCTGCTCCCTTTTCGACACTAGCATTCCTTAAACACTAGCGCAATAAATACGCTAGCGTTCCTTAAGCGCTAGCGCAATAAATATGTTAGCGTTAAGGAGCCAATTTCTGCTCCCTTTTTAACGCTAGCATTCCTTAAGCGCTAGCGAAACGGATGCGCTAGCGCGCTAAGGAGCCGAGTTTTGCCTTATCCCTTAACGCCGACGTTCCTAAAGCGCTAGCGCAATAGATGACGTCAGGCAAGCCGAATTGCCCTACTACGCTAGCGCTTTAGGGCCAAATTTGGCCCTTCCCACTCCTTATAATTCTTATTAACGCATCTTTTACAAGGGTGTTAAAACCGGTTCTTATAATAGTGCTAAGTATTAAGAGCTTAAATTAGCTCCGGCTTATTAGTAAAAGAAGAGCCGAAATAGGCACTTAAAAGTAACGGGTATAAGATCCCGTTTTAGCTCTTCTAAAGTCCTCCCTCTAATCCTCGATTAGCTCTTGCAAAGAACCTTAAAAACGGCCTTTAAGAACTAATACTAAAGAGATAGCGCTTCTTTAAAGAACTGCAATAAAAATATACTAGCAATTTTATAAAGAGCAAACTACACGAAAAACTATAAGAAGAAATATGGAAAAGTCGTCTAGCCGAACGCTTCTTTAAAAGAGCTTACTTTACTATTATTAGCGTTATATAAGGTAATAGGATAAACGAGAATATTATACCGCTTATAAAGACAATTTTTCCGAGTATATCTTTATTACTTATATAACTAAAAAGCAAGATTCTAGGAAATTAATATTAAAGCACACGTTATAAGAACATATTATATTATTATATTAGACGCCGAAGTAGTTCGGGTTTTAATATTAATCTTTAATATACTTTAAGTTTTATTATGCAAAAAATTTATACTTTAAGCTAAAGCAGTTTATATTGCTTTATTAGAACTTAGCTTACTTTAGCTTAAAGTATAAATAAAGCATATACGCTATCTTATAATATATTAAAGTAATATACTTTAAACGCGATTACTTTAAAGTATAATATTTTAACCCGATCTACTTGTAGTTATTTTACTTGCAACTATCCTAGTCGCAATTGTAATACTCCAAATCTATAAATAATACTCCAAATCCAAAATAGAATTAAGTCCCGCTATTTTATATTAAAAACTCTTTAAAAACCCTAACTAATACTATTAACGATAGCCTTTAATAATATCACATTACAACCTAGACTCGCTTAAGCCTGTCTAGCCTAATTGACCAGCTCGCCAATCTTAAGCAAAACACTTAATTTATCTTAATTTGTACACACTATTTGGTTTCTGTACATTATTTGGTTTCTGCACACCATTTGGTTTCTACACACTACCTAGTTTGTGCACACTTCTTAGTTTTTGCGCACTATTTGGTTTTTGCGCACTATTTAGTTTTTGCGCACTATTTAGTTTTTGCATACTATTTGGTTTCTGCGCATTACTTAGTTTGTTATAAGACTACGCGCTTTAATATTATATAATTGCGATAAAGTTCTTCAAGTAACGTTAAACTTATATAGCATTCTTCTAAAAGCGTCGAGTTAAAGACAATTCCTCAAAAATAGCTCACATATTAGTATAATTAAGAATAGCTTATAATAATATAAATGTGCATTAATTAGACAATTTAAACATATTTAAAGGAATAACCTTATTACAATCTCTTATAAGAACATAATCACATAAAGACTTTATACTCTATATTAGCTCCTCCTTATTAATCCAAAAACTTGCCCCACCCACGCTCCGGGTAGCATAGTAAAAGTTTACAGCTATCGACCGAGCACTAGGAATTGCTAGCTTTATACCAACGATTAACACTAGCTCCGGGTATAATCTCAAATTATGCTTAGCAATTTCTAAAATCTCTTTGTCGTCCGGGTAAAGCTCGCTATATAAAAGTATATTAAGTCTTAGCTTACTAATATTTTATAATCGCTTGCCCTTTAAAATCCGGGCCTAGCTTCTTTGCATACACCTTTAATAGTATAGCAAATCGGAACCTTAAAATAGATATAGCTTATAGTCACAAACTTAGTTGCATATCTTATATTAAGCTTAATTAACTCGACTATAAAAGCGTATTATCTTATCGTCGAGATCAAGTAACAAGCGTTCGACGCAATTAATATTTTATATATAATGCCGAAAATAAGGGCAAGTCTGTGCAAGCTTGTTTATAACCTTATAAAAAGGTAAAGGCTTAATCAAATCCGAATATAGCCGTTTATATATACTATAAACTATAAAGTAAAAGCCAGTTATCTCCTCGGAAGAGGAGTAAAGAGAGCAATTAAACAAGGTTTATTTAAATTTCCGCATATCCTTAAAAGCAAGAATTAAGTTAATTAATATTACTTAAAGAATTTACAAACAAGCTTTAACTTATAGCTTATACTAACAAAGATGCTAGCTCCGCTAATAACAATAATCTTTTCACTCGACCGGACAAGCTCCCTTAATCGGCTAAAGTTATCCACAAGTTTGCAAGGGGTCTAAAGCAATCCTCTAATTTGGTGCTTCTCGTAAATTAGTCCTTAAGTAAAAGCTATCTATTTTAGCGAATTCACATTATCGTTAATCACAATTAGCCGGTCTATTCCACAATTAGCAAGGCTTTATAATATTGCATCTAAACCTCTTACCTCGAGAGCCCTTATAAAAGTATACTTGCCTCTTCTTTAACTTAAAAGCCGCAGTCAAATTGCCACATATCTTCTAAGTTCTCTTTAAATTAATATTTGTATAAAGTGCGCGTCTATTGTCGTAATATCTTGCTAAGTCGGATTTTGCAAATGCTATCTTTGCAATAATATTAAAGGGAAAATTAGAAAAGAAGCTAAAAGGGAGGGAATTTAAAAGGGGAAGTACTACCCTCTTTATACTTAAAATAGAGGGTCTAATAGCGCAACTATAACAAACTCTAAAATCCACCTTATTAACATAGTTATATAAGCCTTTTTATAAGGTGCCTTTAGCTCGGAGATAATTAACTCGTTAAAAATAGTTAAAAGGAGGCTTACGCCATCGGGTATTTAATTAAGAATCTCTTTACTAGTAATAGCATATAGCGCTTATTTTATCAAATGCCTTCGGATTTAGCAATAAACTATAGCTAATGCATGCGAGTAGCAACTAATAGCATTTAAGAGGAAGTAATATAATCTAAATTCAAAAGTAACACTTATAGCTAAGCAAGTAAGCAATGTCGGCTTAAATATATTATATATAATACATAATTTGCTTTAAATTAAGCTAAGGTCCTTAGAAGACGACTAGCGCGCTTTAAGATAGCAAAGTCGACTTATCGACTAAGCTTTCAGCGTCTTTTAGCACAAATTACACGCTTACTTAAACGTACTATAAGCTTATATAACAAGCTTCTCTTATCTTATCCTCGGTTATATCTTTATATACCCTTAAGCTAGCTTTTAACCTTAAGCTCGAGGCTTTTAGCATATATATGTTTAAAGTGTTTTAAGCCGCTTTATATCCCTTGCTATTTGCGATATAGTAATTACATATATGCAAAATATAAAAATATTATATTAAGTAAATAAGAGGCACTTATTAAAGCTAAAAAGAGAACTTAAGATTAAAGATTATCTTAAATGTATAACGCAAATTATATGACTTGTATAAGCTATAAAGCGCACATTTGCTAAGTGTATATAGCTATCTTCGAGCGTAGTCTTATAATATATTAAATTACTAGTATAAATAATTTATTAGCACAAAGAAACTATTAATATTATAAGGCCGTTAATATTATTAAAATATTAGTATAAAGTTTTTATTAGTACTAAGAAACTACTAATATTATAAGACTATTAGTACAAATAACTTTTTAGTACTATAAACCTAATAATACTAAGAAGTAATTAGTATAAACAAGTTAGTAATACTATAAACCTAATAATACTAGGAAGTAGTTAGTGCAAACAAGTTAATAGTATTATAAACCTAGTAATACTATGAAATTATTAGTACAAATAATATTTTAGTATTATAAACTTAATAGTATTAAGAAGTAATTAGTGCAAACAAGTAAATAATATAAAGAATGTGAACATTACTCGCTTAAGGCAATAAAGGCCCTTATTATCTAGATGCATAAACTATTAAGGGGTAGTCACATACTATTTAAAGCAACACTCCCCCTTAAGTGGGAGATATAAGGTAAGATTATTAAGAATAAGAGGGGGATAGCTTCCTCGCTTATTTGTAGTTACCCTAGTAAAGCTATCGCGATTCTAATAGCATACTAGGACTATTTCCCTCTTATAAATCGCATTAATCTTCTTTAATCTTACTTAAAAAGCTTAAGTTCTTATATATAATTATGCGCAACAAAAGCTAAAAAAATTAAAGCAAGGCTACTCGGAGGAAGAAACGGACTATAATCACAAAAGTGCACAAGTATAAAAAGTTTCTTAGCATATATGTTATATTACTTATTTATTATAATAAACGATATACTACTTATTGTTTTAAAAGAAATTAGCCACAATTGATAAAAGAAATAGTAAGTAAGACTTTAAGTAAAAACAAAAGATTAAGCTAATCTCGCTATAGTAATAGTTATATTTGCTCTTAACTAATTTGCTTTTATATAACGTCGATACCGAGCTTTAACTATAACGTTTAAATAAGAATTATTAAATAACTTTATTGCAAGAAAGTAGGCAATTTAAGTATAAAGATGTAATGCAATTAAATATAAAGTATAAAAGTTAAAGAGGGTTAATAGAAAGAATTACAATTTTGCTTTATAAATGACTTATAATATTATAATATAGCTAGTGCGTAGCATACTTCGTCTTTGTATAATAATATCCTAAACTGTCGGTTCGAGAGATTAGAGCATAGCCTTTAAATAATATAAAAGAGCTAAATTAGACCCTTATAAAGGCGACCCGTTAATCCGAGTATTGCCTTAACTTTAAAGACGCTACTTATATTACAAAATTATTAGATAAATCTTGCGCCGGAGCTGGTCTCGTTAAGCGGGGCTTTGCTTATAGATTTTACTTAAAAGCGACACGCAAAAATTTATATAATAAATTAGAATCTTGGTCATAAAGGTTTAATTTATATCAAATATTAATTATTACATGCTTACGTGATTTTAGCTTAACTAAACGTCACAAATACACCTTTAGCTAAATTAAAATCTTAATAACTCTTAATAGTATATACCTTAAAAGGAAGTTGCAAAATAAAAGAAATTAATAAAGGAAAACTTTAAGTAAGGGTCAAAGGCCGACCTTATAAGCTATCGCCACATGATTTTTAAAGTGCTACACGCCTTCGAGCAGTAGCCCCTTACCCTTATAAAGAGGGTAGTGTGGTGGGGTCACGTGCGCATGCACGTGCCCTAAGCGAAGGAACATAAATGTAGTGATTCAGGACACTTGTACACTTAGTTCTTCAGTCAACAAATGCATCACCATTTGCACTCCCTCCATTTATTTGGTTGTACGCCTTGCAACCCCCTTATAGTAGTAGCAAATAATTTGCTATTTTGCTAATACCCCGTATAAGTAAATATTTTTAATATAGTCTTATATATGCGAAACCCGGCGAAATTTACGCGTTTGCTACTTATACGAGAGCGCCTCGTTACCGATATAAAATATGCACTAAGTCTTTTCTATAACGAGGGGAAACTTATTAGCTAGTAAGAAGGGGTTAAAAGCAAGAGTAAAAGCAAGAGATTCTTCCTTAAAAGGATCCTTGCAAGCTAGGGTCGACCGCCGCTAGCGAGTTATAAGCTCTTTTTGCGAGGCGAGCGCAATCTAGAAGTTAATAGCATTAACCTTTCGCGCAACGATAGCTTAAAGGCTTAAGTCTTTAAAAAAATTGCAAAAGACTAGCTATAATTGTGTCCGTTCTTTAAGCTAATACTCGATAATAAGCTCAGCTTCCTCCTTTACTACAAGCTTATTTAGCGGCCGGTTTAATTGCCTCTTTATCATCTTATTATAAATATAAAAGAAGTAATCCTTCTTGTGTTTAGCTTTAAGCTCGTCTTTTAAGCTCTTTATTGCAGCTTTAAGCTACTAGCCGAGTTTCTTATACGCTTCCTTAATCTCCTTAAGCGCTCGATTAATAAACTTATAGTCCCACTTAATCCGGGTATATAACTCTTTAAATTATCGCTTAAGGGCAATAATCTCTAAATTTGTAGCAAGGAGTCGCTTTATCACCTTTTAAGGGACTTCTTTTAAAGCATTAAGGTTATATCGAATGCTTATATAAGTAAAGGCCCGGGTTAAGCTATTATTAATAATGTTGCTCTCGAGATAAGCGTCTTGCATATTAAATTTAACCGACTAATTATTATATGCCTCGTTAAAGACTCTTATAAAGGGATTATATCTTATAACTTAATCGCGTATCGCGTCTAAGGCTTTACCTAAAATAGCTATTAGCCTCGAGAAAGTTAACGATATAATTAGGATATATACTATTAATCGCATTAGTATAACCTCGACGGAAATAGTAACTCGTTAGCTTATCTTTAAAGCTTGCATCTCGCCCGAGATAGTTTAAATAAAAGGCATACTTCGAGTAAAGTATAAGTTTAGTTTTCAACTTTACTTAGCTATTTATAGTTTAAACTAACCTCCGAAAGACGGGCCGCTTAAGCTATTCCGGCTTTTAATAAACCTTTATCGCCTTTACGTTTTAACTTCCTAAGTTAGTAGCAAAGAAGGGCTCGGGAGACATATAGCCGTCGACAAGGATCGCGTTATCCCGGATTACACAAATTAAAACGTAAGAAATTAAATAAAAGATAAGCAAAGGATTCTCTTTAAAGAGGAAGGTCGTGCTATAAGGGGTAAGTTAGCCAAAGTTTAAGATATCTTATAAAGGCAACATATAATTTAAGCTTATTATTTACCCCTTTATAGTTTTGCAAGTAAACTTTTATCGCTAAAAGGTCTTTCTCCCCCCGCTTCGGGTTTTGCACAATTTAGAGACAAATATCCTCGTAATAAAGCGCTTTATACTTCCGCTTCGCCTCCTCGAACTCGCTAAGCTCGGCAAGATCCGAGATCTGCTATAAAGGCTACTTACACTTATCGAGCTCGGTTATATAGCACTTGTTTATATCTTCTATTATAGTAACATCTATCACGTCGCTATTATAACCGCTATCCGAGCAGCTATGCCCGTTTATATCTTTATCGGCAACACTATCGTCGCTCTTATCGTCTTTAAAGTCGAAGAGGACATTGTCGTCGGATTTAAAGTCGTCTTTAGCGTCACTATTATCAGCACACTCGGGCTTGTCGTCGGCGTTAGCGTCGCTATTATTATTATAATTACAATGCGCTACCTTCTAAGGGTATGCCTTCTTATTAGTCTCTTCTCTCTCGCTAAGAGGGTTTTCGCTAGCTTTGCCCTTTAATAAGTGAACAAATTCCGCTAGTCGACTGCTTATATAAGCTTAAAATAGCATAATAGTAGCGACATTGTGACAATTGTCCTCGGTAAAGAAGATAAATTTATTATAAGCCTAATATTAAACAAGTATAAGAAGCAGGTCGTCCGGGCCGGCTATAAGCTTAAGTTTAAAGGTAATATTCAGCTCAAATTTGACCTTAAGTGTGCTATTAATGTACTTTAATTATAAATTAGCGTGTAATACAAGAACGTTAAAAGAGGATTATTATACTTTAACGACCTTATATCTATTATTTGCGTTTATATAATCGCTATTTAGTCGGTAGTAAAGCATTTTAAAATCCCGCTAATATATATAAAGCAACCTTATCCTCCCCTTTTTCCGCTTTTTCCTTAAATAGTTTGCATAAACCTAGTAAAGGAAGGACATTATCCTCCTCTTATTACAATTCCGCTTAAGAAAGGCAATACACTAATCCCCGAATTTATAATATTCGCAAAACTTGTCTCGAGTTAGCTTAACTTAATCAAATTACTAAAATCTAAGTCTTATAAGCGTACTTTATCTATTTTTGTTTAATGTAATAGATATTAGCTTTAATATCCTCGGCATTTACCGGTTATAAGAATAGTTTATTATCTAAATTGACCTTTATCCGATTATAATCTTCCTTGCTCGGCATTTACTTCTTCTTTTACTTTAATATTCGATTAGCATTAGTGCGTTTTTTGAGAATATTCTCGAGGATGTTAAAAGTGCGCGCTACTAGCACTTAGATAATAAGGGCTATAATCTTATATAAGCCTAAGAAGTCTTAATAGCAATAAAGATGTCCGCCGCTAAAAGCGAGGAAGGGAAGAGAGAGCTTTCGAAGATGGGATACGATAGTAGTAAAGTTGTAATAGCGTAAAGCGTAAATAGTAGCGTTATTAAATAGGGACTATGCTTGACGTTAAAGGCAATTAATCTTAACTTTTGCTACTTTATATTACTAGTACTACTTTGACCTTATAATTGCTTCGAGTATAAGGTAGTAATTTGTGAGAAAGCAAAGACACTTATTATAATGTCGACATAGCTTAACAAGACGAGATGCTTAATATTATAAGCAATTAATTTTATCTTGTATTTTCTTATATTATTTGATTTATACCGATCTTAAAGCTACTTCGGTTGCAAAGTAACAAGTTATAAGAAAGCAGAGACACTTATTATAGTGTCGACGTAGCCTAATAATATAATAGTCGATCGAGTTTATAAGTCGACAAGTGTATAAAGAATTGATAGTTATATGTAAAGTCGTGTATAAAGTCGATAAGTTATATAAAGAATTAAGGTATAAAGGGCAACAAGGAAAGAATAAACTTCGAGGGTGCTTTATAAAGGAGGGGATTATAGTTAATAGCAAAGGTAAAGAGAATGCTAGAATTGTCGAGAGTTAAACGAAAGTAAGTAAAAGGGGATAAGGTAAAAGAACCGAGTTATATAATAATAATAAAGAAGTAGAGGACGTTTAAGAGATAGCAAACTTCAAGGGCCTTTGCAGACGAGGGGATTGCAGCTAAGGCCACGGGACTTGTCGAGAATTCGAAGCCTCTAAAAGAGAGAAGGTAAAGAGGGAATAAGAATAGTGTAGAAAAGAGTATGCAAAAGAGATGCGATAGTTGCTAGACGTCGAGGGTAGGCGGAAACTGCGAGACTTATGTAGCCGGGAGCGGCCTTAAGGCAGAGACAAACGAGCCCTTCTATAACTGATAGGAAGCCGTTTCTAGCTCTTAAATTAAGGACTTAAAGGGTTAAGATAATTAAAGATGACAACTAGCAATTTTTGGGAGGGGGACTACGGTTGTCATCGCTCTACGCGAGCCGAGGCACGTGCGCTGCAAGCAGAGTTTAGCGAGCGGTCGAGGATGCGTAAAACAGCGACCAAACCAGCCGAATTCAGCGGCCCAAACCGCAATACTCAGTTATATGGTAGAATATTAATATAAATTAAATATAAATTAAG
>Ga0302221_10002171_pt1 | contig 12364 bp, 4 predicted proteins | sample II_Palsa_E2_1_FD_193517 | JGI IMG/M metagenome (GOLD analysis project Ga0302221, IMG submission 193517) | Peat permafrost microbial communities from Stordalen Mire near Abisko, Sweden - II_Palsa_E2_1 | ecosystem: Environmental > Terrestrial > Soil > Palsa > Peat permafrost | place: Sweden... | reverse complement strand
CTCGGAACACTGCATTCCGTTACATTCAAAATTGAGCTGGTGGTCGCTGATGTAAAGACATCGAGGTGCTAAAAGGGCCTCCTGAAGAGTCCAAGCTCTCTGACCCCATGGTGCCCTCCATATTTGCTGCGAGAGAGTCGGCATCAGTCCAACCAAACGTTTCCCTTTGACCCGACAACTGAGCTGGGGGAACATATTTTTGCTTTCCTTGAGCCGTGGGAGTCCCGCATCGGCAGACTTGCCAGAGAGAGCAATGATAGTTACGTATGCCCCGGAATAGATATCCTTCATAGCCATGATCTGCTTTTCTTTATCTTTGTCATCTTTCTGGTCTATACAGAGAGAATCGACCCAGAGGAATTGTTTGCCAAGTTCTCGAACCAGGTCGATCGTGTCCTCGATAGTCTGAGGCAACTTTTCTTTGAGTTCAGACCCAAGTTGAAAGCTTGGTTGAGTTACGCCACCCCAGACGTAACTCAGGGCAATGTAATCAAAAGGCCTTTTAGGTAGCTGAACGATTTTTCGTGTCGACACCTCGACCAATTTGAGATTGGGAAGTTCTTGAGTCCACATCGGACGACATTTGACAGTGTGTAGCTTGTCGCAGGAAGTCAACCATGTCTTAATAATATCGGTCGGAATGCGATCTGGGGAAATGATTCTTCCTCCAAGCATGTGATCAGGATCATCTTCTTCGACGACACAAAGAGCATCTCCTCGATGCAGTCTAGTGTTGAATGTAATATTGGTCGAGCCCTGGCTGAGTGCAATAAGCAGGCACTTTGGAAATTGATTCCATCCTTCCAAGTCCTTGACAGTGGGAGTTTCTCCAGCAAGTCGATTCATAGTCCAGTCAGTGATGAGGAGAACGTCTTGAGTCGCCAAACTCGGATTCGGAGTCATTGCAAACAAACATATACACAGAGGGCAATCATCCCAAAATTCGATCGTCCCAGCCTTGCCAATGCTTTGAAAGTGATCTGTAAGAATACCTCGTGCGGCAATTTTGTTGAGATCAGACGTTGTTTCCCAAGGTAATCCTTCCTTGAGCAATTGAAGGATGTTGAGGTCCTTGCATCGTTCGCATAGCTCTTGATCATAGTTTGTCAATCCAAGGCCAACACTTAACGACCTGCGCTGTTCTGATATAAACCAGCCAAACTCATCGCGTGGCCAACTTCTAGAGGGACAGTTCGAAGCATTGTGGCCGTCATTTCTGCACTTAAGACAGAGAAGTTTCGCAATATCATTCTTCTTCTGAGTAGAGGCACTGGCCTCCATGATCGCTGGCAAGACCGGAACCGTGGTGAGCTGATCTGATTGTACTATTGGCGATAGTAATTGGGCACGGTGACGCTGTGCTTGGGGGAGAGAATCGCGAGGGCGACGAGGAATCGAAGAAAAGCAACAGAGCATGAGGATTTGAGAGACAGAACACTGCAAAGTTAGAGGGGAGAAAAGACGTGAAACTCTCGGTCGCAGGGGATGGCCGATATTTGGAAGAGATCCTCATTGAGGAGAAACACAGCTGAACGAAAAAGGAAATTGAATCAATAATGGCGTGGTGCTGCGCCCATGTCGGGCAACCGCCACTTTGCGGCGTCGACCATGCAAGCCGATATAGTTGGTCCATTTCACGCCACCAGAAATTCTGGGTTCAAAGAAGATGTGAACAAGAGTCATGCGACTTTAGAGTGGAAAGGATGTAGAGCAGCTGCGCTTCCATTAGATCTTCCGATTTACTTACCGTTGGATGGCAAAACCTTTGAAAGAATTTGTGACCTGAAGGGAGGTGTCAATCTCAGCGCCAACGAACGAAGGCGGCTGAATTGCCCACGGTGTACAAACTCACCCGCATTGGTCACAACCTCAAGTTCCCGAGGTATTTTGTTTGGTATCAATCGACTTATGAGCAAACTGGATTGACCCTCACGAGCGACCGGCAAATCCTCGGAGGGTTCGACGGGCCAACCCTCCAACTACTTAACCGCTCAAAGCCGAATTTCAGCACAGCCACGACATAAATTAAGAAAAGAAAGCTATATTCGCAATTAGCGACCCATCTTCAGTAATCTGGTTTTTTGTTGGGGGAGGGGGGGGCTCTGCCGTGCTTTGTTCCAATATTAGAATTGATCAATCAAATGCCCTTATTGAGCAATGATACGGCCTTCTCACCAAGGCTTTCTTATGATTCCTAATCGAGTAATCATGAAGCCGGATTTTTGGTGGTTCCTGTTCGCTAGCACCCCCGTTTTTACTGAAGTGTAACTTATAATCCATATCTATATGTCTGCACTTCCTAACAAGGCAATTATGAAGCTTTCCCATTAGTTTTGAGTGAGGAATAATCAAGTGAGGTTTGGAAAGGAGAGGTTATGAACCGCTAATCTAAGTAGACTTCCCCTTCCCCTTCCCCTTTCCCTTTCCCTTTCCCTTTCCCTTTCCCTTTCCCTTGCTCAACGTCTCCGCAGGCTCAAACCTCACCACTCTCTTCCTCCTCTCCTAGCAGGTGTAGGGGTAGGTTGCTCCTTCTCAATAAAGCCCGCCGCATCACGTGCAAACTGATCACTAAGGCTAGGCTCGTAAGACCCTATTGAGAAGACGAAATTATATCCTCAATTGGGAGCTAATTTAAATCATTGGCCAATACCATATTATTGACCAAAAGCGCGAATAATGGATCAATATGGCCATTTGATTGGCCAATTCTGAGATTAACGAACAAAGCACAGCAGCTCTTACTCTGTAGCGTCGGTGGTTGCCCCGTGAAACCTTTCTAACGGCGCCCCTCTAATAAATGCAATATTCCTCTGTGCTATCCGCTATTAAATGGCCTATTGGCCAATAGAATAAAGATGAGGGAATACTGTAGAATTGACAAAGGTAAATACTTCTGTCCCAAAATTATACCAAGGTGGCATTATGACAATTTCTGACAAGTTGTCTCGAGTCTTGCGCAGCTCTCTCCTATTCCGCTCCACTAAATTCACCCGGCTTAATGCTCTGCTGCGTCATCAACTCGACCACTGCAGGATCACTCTGCATGCGGGCATACTGCAACGGGGTCCACCTTCGCTGGTCCGGAGCGAATGCAGATATATCCAACTTGAGACTGTTCAACTTTTTCAACACATCTATGATAGCAGCCTCCGCGGCCCAGTGAGCGAGACTTTTGCCTTGAGAATCCTTTTCTTCAGCTTCTTCCTTCGTCCCGTCCCACTGCTCCAACATCATACCTACAACCTCCAGATGATAATTGTCACGTGCGCAACGCAATGCTGTTCTTCCTCTATCGTCTCGAAGACTTAAATCGGGACCGCATTTCAAAAAAGCATCGACAATGTCTGCGTATCCACTTTCCGCTGCGTAATGCAAGGCCGTTTCGCCATACTGATCCTGATGTGCGAGATTGCTGTCACAGTCGAGTAGGAGTAGCGCGATATCCCTGTGCCCATTTTCAGCCGCCCAGTGGAGCGCAGTCTTACTATGTTCGTGGTCTCGCTCTGCCACATCGACGCCTTTGCTTAGGCAAAGGAGTACACCCTCGATGTCGCCAAGCCGTCCTGCTAAGATAAGTCGCTCCGAGTAGCGTTTGTATTCGTCACCAGAAATAGTATCTCCACTTAGCGTCCTAGATTGAGCTACTGAGTCTCTATTGTGATCTACAATGTTGTGTTTGTGTCTTGTTTCGATATCGCTTGTGTGCAACTGAAACGTAGCAGGGAGAGGCAAGTCTTTAGCACCTGCTTTCAGAAGAACTTCAGCAATTGCTTCGTGACCTTGCAGCTTTGCGCTTTGGTAAGCTGTCAGCCCGTTCTTAGCTTTGAGGTCTAATTCCTGCATAGCAGCAGCGAGTAAAACTACTGCCTCTTCGCGACCTGCAGATGATGCATAGTGGAGCGGTGTGCAGCCACGCATATCTTGGGCCAGAACGTCACTTCCATGGCGTAGAAGGAGCTCGACGATCTGGTCAAATCCCTTTTCAGCGGCCCAATGTAGTGGAATTCGCTGGTTAAAGATCGTAGACTTGATTGAAGGGGAAGCACCTTTTATCAGGAAATGTTCGATGATGTCAGGCCGACCATCTTTCACGGCCTCAAAGAGCATACCGCCCTTATTAATGTCATCAATTGAGTACATTTCAAGCAGAATTCCTAAACACAAAGTGTACTCTGAAAGTGGCGCTGAAACTTCTCTTCCTCGCCAGATGCCGGTAGATGTCTTTTGCCTGATTTTGCTATCCAGTGGCAACGCAAGTTCAAGGGGTGTGTGACCGCTATGTGTGGTTGCCGTCACATCAACTTTCTTCGCTAACAGTACTTTGAGTATGTCCGAGAGTCCTAGCTTTATCGCTTTATGGATAGGTCTCTGTCCCTGTGCATCTTTAGACTCTGCACTAGCGCCACGAACGATCAGCATCTCCACAATCTCCTGCTGCCTGGATTCGATGGCGCTGTGCAGAGGTGGTCCATGGAAGTAACTTGGTAGATCGATATCGACGTCGTTTCTTTCAAGTAGCAGCCTAACGACACAGCCGCCTTCTGCAGCAGCAGCGTGATATAGAGGAGTCCTGCCTTCGTCATCTTGCTGGTTGATTCCAGAAGCATCCTGGGTTAAGAGTCTTTTCATGGTCATAGCAAGATCAAATTTGGCTGCTAGATGTAAGCTTGACATAAGCACGGAAGATTTTGAAATTGAATGCGGGCCGGACATTTGCTGAACACATAGTCTCAGCCGTTGCTCGTCCTGCACAAGGGCCACAATCTTGTCGACTAAAGCCTCAGTTTCGGGGCTCCCCCGAGCATGGTAGCCCCAATTATCGGCGATATAGGTATAGAGACTTTGCATGTCGACCTTTGTTGTCTCCTTGAACAATAGAAACGTCAAACAGGTAGTAATGACGTTGAGCGGGCTGTTCGGAAACAGTAGCTTTCTGGTCTTCAAGAAATACTCTTGAGTGGTGTAATGGACAAAAAGGATAACGGTGCTTTGAGGATCAATTACTACTAGACCAGCACACACGTCAAGCAGAGTTTCCTCGTGAATGAGAAGCATCCTCGTCGAAGTCAATATCTTGTGGTCTGATTGCTAAGGCATGTTGTAGCATCGACGCTGTAAGCGGCCGCCGGGCATAGGTCAGCCAGGACAGTACTTCCCACGCCAAAGTCGCGTCCTCTTCACCTTGGTCACTAATCCGTTGCAAAATTTGGTCGTATGTACCGGTAAGGCCTTCCGGTAGTTCTTTGAGTGCCCGTTCAACATCCTTGCGGCTATGTTTCCTTACAATGGAGGTGACATGGAGCTCGGCGAGCAGAAACCTAGCAAAGGTTGTCAGTAGAGGTAAAGATATACAAGAAGTAGTAGGGATTTTGTGTGATCTCGAACAAAGCAAATACGTACATGCCACTTGCCCTCTCTACAACGCTATCAGCAATTTTGCTCTGCAGTATGCTGTCCAGCCGGATGCGGCGACCCCATATCTTCTCTTTGCCCAGGCGGCTTCGGACATGGAGCTGAATGCCATCTTTGTGCGCTCGTATAGTCAACTGCGAGGCGTCGCAAGAATAAATCTCGATGCGGGGTATATGTCGAGACGTGATCATAACGCTCACAAATTTAGGCAGCTGCATGATGCCCTCCAGTAGCTCTTCTCGGATACCGTTCGCTTCTGTACATTCATCTAGAGCATCAACAATAACGTAGACTTTCTTGAATGTTGCCATTTGCCCTACAACCATGTCCAGATACTCCGGGAAGGTCGGATATACTTGCTTGCGACTGTACGTTTGAAACGCAATCTTGACTTGCTCGGACAACGTGTTGCGTTGTGTGAGCAACTGTCCCAGCAGGCTAGCAAGATACTTGGAGGTGGACTGCTGGTGAAGCTCCCTGTAATCACAGTATATGCCAATAACAGCAATATTTTCATCTCTGAAAGTCTTCATCAGGTGCTCAACCGCTAAAGATGCAAACACAGTCTTGCCTGCTCCAGGTGCACCATAACACCACAGTAAGCGTGACTGACTTGTCTGCCACTCCACAAACTGTGTATCATCGAGAAGCCACTGTCCCGTGCCTTCTTGATGCTTCGAGAAGATATCACGATGCCTTGCCTCGAAGTTGAGCGGGGAAAGCCATCTGATGATATCGCTAAATTCCTCGTTTCTATGATAATCCCGTAGTTCATTCAGTTGCTGAGTGATTGCTCTGGATAACTCCAGGTTATCAGCATGGAGTGCAAGGCCGAACAACGTCTTGTACCGTTCGAGGGCAGTAAATGTCTCTATTATCTCAGTCTTCGCGAAGGGCCACTTCACTGCTCTACCAAGTTGTTTCAGCCCCGTCGTCGTCGACAGAACGTTTTCCAGCTTCTTCAGCAGGGTCGCATAATTCTCAAGTGAATCCCCCGAAGTAGTTCAACGTTCTCAAGAATATTGTCTGTCCGGTTTGCGTTTGCACTCAAGTCCTTAAGCGTCTCAAGGATGCCTTTTGTCTCGCTTATCTCAAGCATCAGAGTCCTCTTCGACGACTCGGAGCCGCCAATATCCTTCAGATACTTGACTACAGCGCTCGACAGTTGAAGTATGGCGATTATACTAGCCGTGATTGACAGTGGATCAGACATGACTTGTTCATAAGTTTTCCGCTCATATAGGAAGATTACAAAGTGGACGACGAAGATTTCGGCGGGCTCGCAGCCTTCTTTTGGGCCAGATCATTCCACATCTTGACCCCCGTCAGGCTGCAGCCACAATAAAAGCGATTTACGAACTGAATTACGGAAGGCCATAAGGATCACATGTCCAAGCGCATTTCACTTTTCACTTTTCAACTTTTCACATCGCAGCCCCACACAGCCCCACACCCCATCAATTTTTTTTTAGTAATTAACTGCCTGTAATTATAGGGCCTTCCTCACTAATAGTTTAGGCCCTATATTTCTCGACTCTCAACTCTCACGACTCTCGACTTTCACGCTCTTATAACTCTCAACTTTTATAACTATTAACTTTTATAACTATTAACTTTTATAATTATTAACTTTTATAACTATTAACTTTTATAACTATTAACTTTTATAACTATTAACTTTTATAACTATTAACTTTTATAACTATTAACTTTTATAACTATTAACTTTTATAATTATTAACTTTTATAACTATTAACTTTTATAACTATTAACTTTTATAACTATTAACTTTTATAATTCCGGACTTTTAATTCTCGATTTATTAAAAAAAAATTAATAAAGCGGTCCTGAGGGCACAAAGTGTTCTGCACAGAACCAAGGGACTCGAGCCGCCCTTCGGACAGCAATTGCCGCACTATCCTCCTTTCAACGGAGAGAAGGCGGCAAGTTTCAAAGGAACAAGAAAGAAGGACCTGAGTGTTCAACATCACGGCAGACCCTATTTAGCCATGCTAAACAAGATGAGAGAGCACTTGCAAACATCCACTCAGACCTCCAAAGAACTGCCCCTGAGGAAGCAGTCCTCGGAGCAAATTCTCCGAGTCGCCAGTCGCCGCATATAGCACCAAAACTCACCATAATTCCCGATTCCATGAATATTCAGGGACCCCCCCAGATCTAGAGTACGTAAGACATTGATCAAGTGAAGTAAATTCAGCCCAGGCTCAGAACAAAGTCCTTCGTCAACAGTAAATGGGCACGACCAACGTCTTCCACCTTAAAATCTAGCTGCAGCCGCAGACGTACCCTCTGCAACAGTACTTTAAAATACTGCCATACCACAACTGCCAAGACAGACAATGATTATTTTTTGCAAGCTCAAGAGACGGAACTCATACCCCAAATCTAGCTAGGCTTAGTACAGTCATTCTTAGCAACAGCATTGATGGACTCTATCCCGTACTTCGCGTGCCCCTACTGGGGTGCAAAACCGAGCATGGTGGTGTTGCTATATTTGATCAAGCTGGAAAGAAGGTTTCCAACGATGTTTGTAAAGGGCCAAGAGGATAAGGAGTAGACTAACTGGAGTGAAGATGGACAAAGTCAGGATATCTTGCAAGTGTGTGTCTTCTAGGGCGTTAATTAGGAATCACAAGATTCTCCTTCTGCGTTTACTATGTGGCTTTTTTATTTAGACCTTCTCAAAAATATTCTTTTTATAAAAGACTAGCATCAAAATCGGCTCATAAAATACCACAGTACATTGCGATTATGGGAAAATCTTTTGGAAGGAATTGTTTCGTGGGAGAGGAAACGAATGTTTTTCTCGGGGTGGAATTGAACATTTTTGTGCGGTCCACAGGAGGTTGCAAGGCCTTCTGTATATACAATCAGTGTGTGTAGACTGCAAATCTGATGTTATTTTCACCCATCGCTCACCCTCTATCCTATTGCCGTACATCAGTGGATCTCAAGCTCTTGTGTTGCGACCACATTGTCCTCTATCATCTGAGCGGCTTCCCCATTCATAAGACCTGATACGAAGCCTACCCCTACATGTATATAGTGAGAATCTACCTTGCGTAGAATAACAGGAACATGGCACTTCTTTAGAACGTAAATAGCATCGTTTGGTTCCACGTTCCCTCGCCCCAGACCAAACTCACCCCTTGCGGTGTGGAACACCTGACCTCTCATAAGTTTGAGATGGAGAGTCGCAATAGGTTCGAGGATCCAATTATGTGCGTCAGGATCTGACAATACTCTCTGTCTAACCCCAAGTACTATTTCTCGAACGAAAAAAGGAGCTTTCTGCAGATTGGCAGCGTCAGTCGTGCTTCGCTCATATAGCTTTTGCAGCGAACGCCCAAGCAAATGGCCTGCGACTACTTCTAACCTCTCTTGGGTAAGGCGATCAATAGCTATCATCTCATACTTCGCGGCTTGGTGCTTCTGCGTGTCAAAATGTTCGTCCATGAACAGTGTACGAAAAAGGCGGAAGAAGGAATCTCTATCAATCCCCGCCGGTCGTGAACTTCGCATAATTAAAGATAAGACGAAATCGGAGAGATCATCCGGTGAAGAACCAGAGGGATATCGTGGTTCAATAGCACTAACTCGATCACAAATCGCTCCATTCACCACGAGGACATTGTCAGATATCACGAAGGCATCCTTCTGCTCCATTCCTCGGTCGGCCGCGAAGATATGATGATTAATAGAGGCCCATATGCTTCTTGTCTCTTGCGTTTCCGAAATGATCTGCCAATTTGGAACCCAGGATGGTAGGCGGGGAGCGTTGACTTGTCCAGGGTCAAGACAAGAAAATACCAGAACATCTAGATTCTTTCCATAATTCACCCATTCCCTTGCCATTTCGCAATATACGTCGCCGACAGACTTGGTGTAATCTGGTACAATATTACTGGAGTAGCAACCCAGAAGAGCAAAGATCTTGTCTCTTGGATCTGTGGCCAGGTAACTCATTGTGTGGAAGAAGTGATCGAACAGACTTTCTTTCACACCGGCTTTAACTTTGAACCTCGATCCTCGGATAAGGTTGACAGGTTGCCAATGCAACCCAAAGCCAGTTACTATTAAATAATGCCACTCTTCGTCTGATATGCTTCGGGGCCTTCGAACGGTGCCTTTGTACATATTAATAAAGCCAGATAGTGTTGCATTGAGTGCGCTCCAATCGAGGCATTCATCTCCAATCATCAAAAGTGTCTCGTTTGCAAGGAGTTCTTGAATGATCCAGATGCGTTTCCAGTATGGATTATTGAAGAACTGTCTCAATGCAACCCATTGCTCATTGCCGGAAGCTTTAATGATATCTTTCCGCCATAGCTCAGGAGCATCCTGTAGCCATTCCATATCCGTTTCCCCGGATCGCTTTAAATTTTCTTCAAATCGAGCAAAAATTCTCATAGCTAGCAGCATCTCTTTATTGGGATCGCCTAACCAGGCCAAGACATGACTTGCGCCGTTATAGATCTTCCACATGAGGGAAACCTGAGCGTTACGCTCTTGGGTGTCATTTTGATTGATACAGATAGCATCAACCCACAGCCGATAGCTTGCCCGTTGATACCAGAATGCAATGTTTACCCAGTTCTTCGCACGAATATGCTTGAGGGCGGACGCAAGATTCGAAGTTGCTTGGATAGTCTGATGGTTGACGACGATATCTCGCGTGATTTTGGGATTGCCCCAAACGTATGACAAAGCTATGTACGGAATCCTTGTGCCTAGTGGAGTATTCACAAGGCGACACTGGACAATGTCGTCTTGGCCATTTGAATGATACAGCTCGAGGAGCCGGATCTCAGAGCGAGACTTATCTAGTGGAGTATAGAGTGGCGTGTCATCGTTGGAAGAGCCCAGGAAATATTTGATTGCCTTCATATCTGGATCAGAATGCGCAGCTGCTTGAACCTGCAAAGAATGGTGTCTGCGGTAGGACTGGATTCGCGAGATGTCAAATTACGGACTGTATACGGCTAACCGAGACTGAAATGGTTGTGCTGGTTTGAGAGTAAGAACAAAGTTGATTCCTCTCCAGAGCGGGGACTCGTTCTCGGCCTGACTGCTGCCTGATTACGTGTGACCGAAGATCACGTGCGAACAACAATCCAAGTTCATCCTTCGTAGTATAGGATATGGGAAGCTACTTTTCAAGACTATGCTTCGTATTATAATCCTTATACGCTATTTTTTGAAGTCTGCAAGACTTCTGCAGCGCTGGCTGCTTTGGTTAGAGCTGGGGTCGGAAACGAGCCAAAATTTTTGAAGCAAGGCTATCTGCCTTTTCAAAACCTCGTGATTCATTTCATCCTCATCATCATGAGACTAAAATACAGCATATACAAGAATATTGACAATCGATCAAGTGAGAACGATCCCTTTTTTCCAGCCCTTTGTAATTTTCGTGACTCATAAACGTCGTGCAAGCCCCGTTTCCATTTTAGACTCCCAACGCCAACTACAAAAGAAACACCACATATCAAAACACATTCCTTCGTCGCCTTTTTTTTGGTTCTCTTACATAGCCTCTTGTTTCTTCCTTGCCGCAAAAGAAGAAAATGGCTCTTCGAAATACGCAATCTCGAAATAACCAGTGCGCGAAGTCTTCTTTATGATCTTATCCTTGACCACTGGGTTATAGTATAGTAGAAGCGAAGGCTCCTTAAGGTTTGGGACCAATATGCCTATAAGCCTTCCTTATATATCTCTTAGCTCTTTATAATTACTTGTTTATAAGCCTTTAAACTTTGGTATTATAATATTCTTTATTTATTTATCGAAGATAAGCCTTAAGCGATATTATTTTAAAGGAGTAAAGGAGCAGAATAATATATTATAAATAATTATAAAAAGATAATTTTAATATTAGTTTTAATTATAATTAAGTCTTGTTTAAGTTATTATAATTAATTTTTAATAAATCGAATAATAAAAATAATTATTTATTAATTTATATAATATTTTATATATTTTTATTTATATTAATTAATATTATAATAAAAAAAATTTATTATATTATTTTAAATAATTTTTTTTAAAAAAATTTAAAAAAAATTTATAAAATTATAAAAATAAATTAAAAAATAAAATTTTAAAGTTTATTTTTTTATTAAATTTTTAATAATATTAAAAAATAAATAATAAAATATAAAATAAAAATATAATTTTAATAATTATTAAATTATTTAAAAAGTTTAAATATAAAAATAAAAATATAAAAAAATTATATATATATTTTAAAATATATTATAAAATTATATAAAAAATTAAATAATATTAATAAAGTCTTAAAAGCCTTTTTTAAACTATATTATTAATAAGAGCGAAAAAAAGCCGGGTGTTAAAGAGGGGGCCTTACTATGTAAAAATAGCTGCCGGACGAGGGGATAACTTTTGTTCCATAGCTTCTATTTAATCTCGGCTTCCTTCTCGGTACGAAGGTACCGAGGCGTAACTCACAGTGTCTCTTGAAAGTCCTAGTCCCTCCTCGGCCTTCGAATACGCGTACTTTATTTTCCACACTCGGCGATAGGAAAGGTTCTAATAAATTTCAAGATTTCTCAATGTTGAAGCTGTGACAGCTATTTCCCAAGCCGTGGAGAATACATGGCTCATTGGCAACCTTTGAGACGCTTTCAAAGGCGCCCCAATCATAAGGTTCCACCTCAATCAACAGGTTCTCCTCACGGCTTTGGGCGTGCTGTTTTGGTTTTACCCAAGCTTTGTTTGAAAACGCTGTCGAAGCGATAGCCCGGAATTATTCGGGCGGCACCCCGGTCTATCCTGGCCGATGATCACCCCGGATATTCACCCTGTGGAAGGATTCTATCCAAGAACCAGGTCAGGGTCTATCCCGGTCGATGATCACCTCGGATATTCACCCTACGGGAAAGATTCTATCTAGGCACAGGTCAGGTTCTACCC
>Ga0302221_10002167_pt1 | contig 12380 bp, 18 predicted proteins | sample II_Palsa_E2_1_FD_193517 | JGI IMG/M metagenome (GOLD analysis project Ga0302221, IMG submission 193517) | Peat permafrost microbial communities from Stordalen Mire near Abisko, Sweden - II_Palsa_E2_1 | ecosystem: Environmental > Terrestrial > Soil > Palsa > Peat permafrost | place: Sweden... | reverse complement strand
TGTGTGCGATCCATATCAACCTCATGGGTTTGATCAATATTAAACTTCTTAATAAGTGTATACGCAGACACTCCCATAGCGTAAGGGTCTTGTGCAGATCGTAATGTTGCAGCCAACTCAGGATACCTATAGCTAAACATCTCTAAGTTTTCTTTTGAGCAGACACGATCAAAATCAGGATACTGGGCTTTGATACGCGTTTCTGCAGAATAATGATTATTTTGCTGCCTGTATTGATTAAGTTCTTCTCTAAGCTCACGTACTTCCTGCTCAATCGGATCTAAATCTTTACCCTCTACGATGTCGTCTTTACCCAGATTACGCTTTTGAGCTTTCTGCTGTTGTGCGGGTTGCGTCTGTTTTGGTAAGTTTTCCTGCGCAAACTTCATAATCTGATCACGCTCACGCTCAGCCCGCTCTGCTCGCTCCCGCAATTCTCTAAAGCTTTTCTGAGGAGCGCCTTGTGATTCATCTATCGTCGGGGCTACTTCTTGTTGTGGCTTCTCTTGAACTTCCTGCTCAATAACCTGCTCTTCAACTTCTGGTTGCTGGCCAATTTCAGCAGCTAACTGTGGGTGAACCGCATATAATACATTATCATCTAACATAACTAACCTCCAAAATTGGTGATTCTACAATCTCACCGTTAAGTTTTTTAGCGAGCTTCAAAAGCGATCCATCGGTAAATCTTAATACGTAGTCCAATAACTCGCGCTCGCTCTTATCTATGTGTAATGCATTGATAACAAACAATTCAACGGTATCTTTTGATGGAATAACCCATAAAAACTCAATGAAATCATTATTTCTATGATATTTATAAATAACTTGGTCATACGTTGGCGTCGGGCATGCGTAGCTTGCAAAAAAGTAATTTCTCAGTACGTTCGGCATGAGCCGCTCTTTTTTGGTAATCACTTCTACATAAAAGTTTCCATCATATGTCGCTTTATTTCTTTCGATGCAATCGTACACATGAGATTCATAATCTTTGTGTACTTCTCGCTGAATTTCTATCGGATCGCGAGTTTCGGGCTCTTTGCTTAAAAGTTCTTGTGATATCTTGCCTACCGTCTCTCTATTCATTACTACTCCGTGCCTTTGTTTATTATCTAGCATAGTTTTTACTAGAATAAAAGTACGAGGTAATTACTATGAATAAATTATTATTGCTCATGTGTATGCATTTGCAGGCTATGGATACGGTCGTTATTGAACTTGATCGACATGAACAATTAAGGGCTATTCATGAAGAACATATAGCACAATTAAAACAGTGCGAGCGAAGAAAGCTTATTATGGTTACAGGAACTATAGCTATTATAACGGCAGGAATTACCGCAGCTGCTACTATTCTTGCTTCAGACAGATGTAAATAAAAACCCCAGAGGTATACCACTCTGGGGACTAGACAAAAAAGGAAACAAGAAAACAAAAAGAAAATTAACGCACTGTTAATTCTATAGATCAGTTATGTCACATGCAACTAAAACTATTTCGGGGTCGTTAAAGTCAAATTGAACCGCATGATAAATTTCGTAATCACTGAATAAGCTTTTAGATAATAATAGAGCACAGATCAGTTTCATGTGGGCATTCTCATCCAGTTCATTCCATCTCTATGAATGGAGTAGTAACAGCAATGCGCCTTCTCTTGGCTTGAAATAATGCCGGATCGCTTCTAAAAACAGGCCGTGGCCACTCGGGCAATTTACCCATCGCCATTTTCTTTACCATCTCAACGGTGACGACATTTCGTTCTATAATCTTTGAGGCCTTTGGTGGCTCAGAACACATACAGGAAAAACATAAAGCAAGAAGTATAAACATGGCTGTCCTTTTATAAAAATAGTGGTGTGGACATGTTCTGCAGCCTAAAACCCCGGCACATACTACATCCACACCAGTTACATACTATAAAAAAAACAATATAGTCACAAGGCGGTTTCATGAGCGCCAACTTATGAAACCGCTAAAAATATGGGATGTACCCCTACCTTGGTAGTCTCATAGTAATAACTTTTGTGATGTATGTACAGTTTTTGAATTGACACATTATTTATTAATAGTAGAGTTAATAATAGAGTTAGTAGTGAATGCGTAAGCACATTTTTTTATAACCACTATTACAAGAAGGATCATCTATGATGATGATATCTCGTTTTTTATCGGTAATTTTATTAGCGATATCTTTTAATTCTTTTGGTGGACCGTCTTTTGAACTCAATCAAAAAATGTCGTCCTATGTTCGCACAGAACTTAAGAATGATACGTTGATTAAAAAGTTCAACGATGCGGTTGTCAAACAAGGTCATCTTAAGGGCGGCGGCCCTATTGGGGCTACGGTTGGTGCTGTTGGTGGAGCAGTTCTTGTGCAGGGCGCTTACAATGGTCTTCTCGCTGGAATTGGAGTGTGTTTAACGCCTTTTGTTACTCCAGTAGGAGCAGCGGCTATAGTCGGAACAATTCGTTGGGCTACTATGCCTGCTGCAACTATTGCAACTAAAACGGCTGCGTTGTCGGGTGCGATAGTTATTGGTGTTGCAACGGGTCCCATCTGAGATAATTTATGTGGTATTGGTATGAATTATACATGGTGTCATGTGGCGCATATTTCTTATGCGAAGCAGTAAGATTATTATTCTGGAAAGAATAAACATGACTCAAAACCAACACTTATTTATCGCATTTATCTTGATGATAGTTACTTCCGAAATTTATTATTATTTCTTCCCACGTCTCAAAGAAGAAGAATTTTGGAAAAACTGGTTTAAGAATAAATGTAACTTTTAACAAGTAAAAACCCTCCGGAGAAGCAGCAACCGGAGGGTAATTGACTCATAAAAGAGGTAGTGTCATTTTTTTGAACGCTTTTTCTTCTTTTTAGATTGGCCGCTTTCTGAGAGTCCAATGGCAATCGCTTGAGCTCTATCGGTTACAACTGGACCCTTCTTGGAGCCAGAATGAAGCTTGCCCTCAGAAAATTTATCCATCTCCGACTTCATTCGAGCGCGCTTTTTTTTCTTGGGCGCAGATCGTTTTAGTATTGGCATAGTATACCCTTATTTGCATTTGCAGCCGGATTTGCCACATTTCTTACATTTTTTCATCATTATTGCTCCTCGATAACTTCAATACATTCAAATACATCTTTAATATCCAGCAATATTTCACGTATCTCTATTTGAGTTTCATGAATCTTTGCCAACAACTCAACCGCATCTTTGCACTTTATTTCACCCATGTAGACCCCTGAAAAGCAAGTTTTTTACGGAGATACAACTCATTTTTAGTGTTACGGTTTTGCATATTTGCCGGAACTCCCAGCAACTTGTATGCAATCTTGGTGGCTAACTTATTTGATCGCTTCATGACAGGCATCACTTACTCCGGTAACGGCGCATATCGTAATTATTATCATCGCGATCGCTTTCAATACCGCGTACCGTTGAATCGATATACGGCGTTGAATAGTAACCAGCTTGTGGATACTCAAAGTGTCGCGCTTGTCGAGGTAAGTTTGCCATCTGTGTATGATCTTCTTGGATCATGCCGCTATCTGCAACTTCTTGTCGTCGTCGTGGATCAAGCCCTGCATAAAACTCTTGGCCAATCTCTTTAGCGCGTTGGAAAGCCCGCTCATCACGTCGTTGTTCATCGCGATACATTTCGTTGGTAACGTTACGAACTTCTTTGCGCATAATAAAGCGCTCTTGGCTCTCGTCACGGTATTGATCTTCTGGCTTGTAGCTATACGGTCCACCAGGAGCTTCGCCAACATCTTCGCCACGATTTCTGATCGGCTTGTTATAGCCTTTTTTGGATTTTGCCATGCTAACCTCGAGAGTTAAACTTTCTTTGGATACCAATGCGATCTACGCTGTGAATCATCAAAGTCCATTTGCATGTCTACTCCACGAATTGTGTCATCGATACCTTCAGGCATCGATGGACCGGTCATTGGATACGGTTTGATCATGACTTCTTGTGGTAGGTTGGCAATGGCGCGATGATCTTCTCGGATCATACCTGAATCTTCAAGCTCTTGTCGTCTGCGTGCATCCATACCAGCATAGAATTCGTTCTTGTTGGCGCGTTCTGCCATGCCAGGATTGAATCCCATATCTGAACCGCGCGAATCTTTATCGCGGCGATTTTCATCATTAAACTTATCTGGTTGTTGGTTTATACCAGAATAGTGACGTTTCTTTGCCATAGTGGCTCCTGTAGTAACTGCCATCAAAGATATTCTTCGAAGACAAGGTTTATGTACCTCTAACTACACCGCTCGGTGCGGCAATATTAGCGGATTCTTGATCTAAGTTTAATAAAAGTTGTGGGGTATGTTGCAAGATTCTGTTTTGAGCCACATTAAAATAGTTTTCATCTTTTTCCATCAAGATATAACGTCGGTTGGTATTAATAGCTGCTATTGCCGTTGTTCCAGAACCGGCGCAATTATCCAGAATGAGATCGCCTTCATTTGAATAGGTTTTTATAAGCCACTCAAAAAGCAATGTGGGCTTTTGAGTAGGGTGCATTGACTTCCCATAATCTTTTTTGAATTTAATGACAGATCTGGGAAATCTACTCCCATTATTTACGGATGCTTTTCTCGGAGTTCTTGTTTGTCCCAAAATAGGTTTGTTATTTCCTAGCCTAAGCATATTGTATGGTTTTCCTGCGGTTTTCTGAGGATTATAAGTAACTGATCTTCCGCAAAAAATTAATACATTTTCATGGACACATAGGGGCATTATGTTAGCATTAAAAGGATTACCTGTATTATCTTTTTCCCATATAAGTTCATGTCTAAACCATTTCGGATTACTCATAATTAATCGGGCGCCAAATGGCATTCTTGCTGTTAATATTATTGCGCCAGCGGGCTTTATAATGCGCTTATATTCTTTCCATAAAAGTTCTAGGTCAATTGGTGTATCCCATTTACATTCAGTAATCCCATAGGGTAAATCACATAAGATCATATCAATAGACTTGTCATCTAATTGTGGCATTAATTCGAGACAATCACCGTGATAAATTTGGTTGTGCCATAGCATTCTCTTTATCCTTTATAAGATGATGAAGTGCCACCAATTTTTCAAGATGTTCTAAGTCGACACCTTCAAGTTCTTTAAGAGCGCGGACCATATCGAGCATTGCAGCATCCTCATCACGAACCGCAGCTGCACGGCGTTCAACCGCAAGCGCTTGGTTTTCTTCAACGCGCGAAGCGCGCTCAAGACCAAGCCCCTGATCAGCTTGCGCACGAGCATGAGCCAATTCAATCTTGCTTTGGATTTCTTGCATCTGGAGTTGCTGTTGTTGCTGCATCTGTTGTTGCTGCATCTGTTGTGCGTTTTTAATCGATTCAATAAGCTGTTTCTTATTTTGAACAGTGCACGCTTCAAGCAAGTTCTCATCGGGTATAGGAACTCCAACTTCCCGTAAGTGTAAGAGCTGAGCAAACTGCATCTGTTTTTGTGTGGTGGTGTTTAACCCCTCTTCGACAGCCGCATCATATCTGCCAAAGTTTTTATTATAAAATTGTGGTGATGGGTCAGCTTCCAGGATTTTTTTAATCTTACCTGGCGTAAAGTTTGTCTGTATCAGATCGATCATAATCTTACCCAGCATGTGCTGACTCAAATCAAGCTGATCGAATAATCTTTGCAGGGTAACCAGTCCAGCGCCTTGGCGTAACATCGATAATATGCCCGCCTTGTCGTCAGTTGCCGATCCAAGTAGCTCTTCTGAAACACCGGATATCTGCTCAACTTCTTTGGCTAATAACTCAGATATTTGTATCATAGATGGGTCAATATGTGGAGGTTGTACTTGCTGTACATCGGTCATCTGCGCTTCTTCTTTGAGTGCTAATCCACGTCCTTGACCAGATAAGAATACATCTTTTGGATTAACGAGCGCATTTTCTTTGTATATCCAACCGGAATTTATCTGTGACTCAAAGATATCAAGTTCAATAACACGGCGCCTGTTGTATAAGTATTGAGCGTCGCGCAAGTCTCTGACTACACCGCGTATTCTGCGGTCGAAATATGGCAATTCCGGAGTGTAATAAGCAAACACTGGAATAAATGGATACTGATCAATCCCCAATGGATTTGCTGCGTTGAAAAATACTTTACCTTGGATGACGATAGCCAAGTTAACGGTAGGTACGTCTTGTTCGATTACTTTAACCGTTGGGTACGTATCCAAATAGAGTTTTAATTTGTCCTTATCGTCAGAGCGCCATTCCATCGTCTCGCCCGTTTGGGTATCGACCAACATCTTTTGCGAACGGTAATCACGGTAATAGAATTCATCGTACGTTAGCAGATTCTTATAGGAGTAACCATATGATTCGGGGGTGAACTGGAACTTTGAATCTCGGCCTGTCCCTGATTCATTTGCATACAATCCCAGAATCTCTTCTTGGTATTCGGGCATCAAGGATATGCATTCGCGTTTGGTTAAAAAGCTGCGTTTCCATAGTGCATTACAATCAGATAAATCCGCCTTCTTAAAAAACGGGTCTATTATAAATTGGTTGAAGCTGCAGTTGCTTACGCGGATATTACCAGAAACGGGATCGTTACGGTAATCCATCCAGACTTGCATTAAGTTCATGCCAGTTACTAATGCTCCCTGAAAGGACTCGGATATCGTCTCCAAATAGTTTTCTTGCTGTTCGATCCACATCAATACTTTAGTAAATTGGTCTGCGGTCATGTCGTCGCCATTTTCAATGGGAACAACGATCGTCGATTTGCGGTTTCGGCGTTGATGGCCACCAATCATGTTTATAACGCGGGCTATTCGATTAAATGAAAATTGCCGCTTTCTGTTGGGTGCCATATTGCCGTAATACATATCGTTAAAAACGGTCTGATCACCAACAAAGAATCGGGTATCGATGTCTGCTTCTGTCCAAAAAGACAGGTTAGTCGTAATAGCCTCAGCATAAAATGCTTCCATGCGGGCCAAGATGCTCTTATCTTTTTCGTCGTAATATTCGGGTCCAAGTGCGGGAAATATTAGGATACGCCCTTTCTTACTTTTCAGTTCGTGACAATCCGTCACATACTGGTTTAATCATAGTAAGGCGTATTAGTAATAACAAGTGTTAAGATTAGTCCTAAAGTCATTAACCTAAAGTCATCAACCTGGAGATGGTGGCAGTGACAACCAGCGTAAAACAGAAAAAAAATGTTACCATTAATAAGTCCATCGGTTAACCACGCTCTGATTATCTATTTCTTGTTGTGTATAAGTAGCATTATATGCAATTATTTCCACCAAAGGCCTAACGATTTAAATTCTTCCTCGATATCAGAAATTGCTCTGCTACCGATTCCTTTTATCTTCATAACTTTATCACGAGAAGAAAAAGCAAGATCGCCCATTGTGTCATATCCAGCATCCTTAAGGGGACGATGGAATCTAAACATAATAACATCGCAAATAGAAAGGCTATCGATGGGATCAATACCCATAATACTTAGTTTAATTGCTTGTTCAATAGTAGAACACGCCCATTCAAATGGGGTTTTACCAACTTTATTACTCGCTTTTTCAATTCCCTCAAAAGAATCAATAAACAATTGGTTTAGGTATTCTTTTTTCATAACATGTCCTTAAATCGTGACAAAATGTCACGGGTTGAAATTAACTGCGTCAGCATTATCTAATATCCTGGTAAGTCATCCCGAAACACGCTCGGTAAATATGCAATTATTTTCTTCATAAATATTATTAATTATCTTAAAAAATGAATAGTGCATTAAAATATTTGCGGTTGAAGTTTTTAATACGTGATTTTTATCAACATCTATATAATATTCAATAGGCGATTTTGTCTTATCACTAAAAGAGCCGTAAGCTTTAAGACTTACTAATTTTCTAACATTATGAGCTCTGGCAATAATTACACATGGGGTTGTCTTGAGGCAAATCTTTGCTTTAGGATCTTGTGTATCGCAACGACATTTGTTCTTTTTAATGATAAAAACATCTCCTTCTTCAAAAGGCAAAGAACTGTCGCTATAAATGGGATACCATCCTAGATTTAGCAGGCGATGATAATGTTCTTCAGGCGTTCCAAAGGATAAATACATTTTCTACTTCCATTACTAATCCCTGAACATTATATACAATTAAAATATGCGTTTTTTTCTAAACTCTAGAATAACTTCATTCACTTCTTTTATTTTCATAATTTCAGTAAATACTTTATTTTTAACTTCATCGGAAACAAAATCATGGGTTATAAATAGGTCGATAATAATATCCACAGGTTTCCATAAATGCCAAGTTGTGAGAAAGCAATTACCAAAGTCTTTATTATAGCCGCTACCATAATTAGGGGTATTTTCTCTATATAAGTGCATTGGCCAAACAGAACTGCCTATTTCTCCATGTCGTTCTGCTTCCTGAAAATCATCAAGATTAAATTCAGCTACTACAAGATCCGTAATTTCATATTTACGGGTTGCTTCATTGAGCTCTTCGTTATAAAGAATACGCGCATGTTTCATTTGAATAAGATTAGACATAAGCAACCATTAATATTGTTTCAGTATTTCAATTATTTCTTTTCTACGCGCATCACTTGTCATCATAAAGTTGAGCATCAATAGGTGCTTTTTTTAATGCAACTTCGGTATCTGTAGGAGTAATAAGTTTGTTAAATTTTTCACGAATTTCATCAATTGAATAATCACCTAATTGTTCTTTTATATCTCGTTGCATATCCTTAATAAGATCATTCATGTCTAATATCCTGGTAAGTCGTTTCTGAAAACACTCGGTAGGTGCGATTGCTCACCATAATACGCTTCACGATATCTTTTTTCAAGTTCATCAGCTGAAGTCGACGATCTAGTCTTGGGTAATGCAGCGCAGAGGTAACGCATGGCGTCGCATGCATGCGACCAATGGTCGTGTCTTGGCTTTCCCTTATAGACTTTACGCTTGATATCAAACTCTTCGCGGTAACCTTCAAGAGCCTTTATCAGTTTTTTGCACTTAACTTCATCGATCCAGATTCTGCTTAATGTCTTGCGCACCAACTCAATACCATCGTCAATTTCGATATAAATCGGTTCGGTGAACTTAACCCCAAGCTCAGCATAAAGTTCGCGCTTAGTTAATCCTCGTGCGGATTCGCGTTGCATAATATCATGTGGCGGAAAGTGTTTGCCGAATATATAGCCGTCTGCTTCTTTTTGGGCGATAACTTGGGCAAAGTGTGACATGGGCTTATCGGCGGCTTCATAATAATCGAATATGCGCACGGTCTCACCAATTACCTGAAAGAAGATGATCACGCTTGGATCTTTAATCCCGAGATCCCAGCTCGTATAAACTTTATGATAAGGTTCCCACGATACGGTACCAATTTGGCCACGCAAACGCATCTTATCGATATACTTAGCGTAATACGAACCTTCTTGGCCCATCTCGAAAGAACAATAATATTCTTGAAGGGCAAGATCTTCTGATATCTCACCAGATTCAATCTCTTTACGCACTTCATCGGCCGATATATGGCCCGTGTCGTCGATCGTCAAGAACTCGGTAAACCAATCGGGTGAGTTGGTAGCGATTTGATATAATTCAAAGAGATGATTTTTTCCACGAGGGGTACTGATCAGGGCAACAAATCCGTTATTGGCCTTCATAATAGGCATCGCCGCCAACTTATAGGCGTTCTCATCACACAAAGCATACTCTGAGAATACAATACCAACGGGGTTTGAACCGATTATCGAGGTGTTATACGAGTCACTCCCCACAAGACGAATAATTGAATCGTTCGTTAAGTGGATCGTCATGGTATCGTTACGTATTTTGCGAATTAATTGGGGCGGAATTGCATCGATAAAGTTTGAACCGGTGTTTGACTTGCCCTCCCATATGACGGAACGGGCTTGGCTGAAAGTTGGTAAACAATATAAATATAAACCTGGTCTGCGAAAACTTTCTCTTATTATGAGATTCCACCATTTAAAGTCTTTGCCTGCACGGCGAGGCTCTATATCTATAAACTTACGGAACTTACCTTCTTCAAACGCTAAGCATGATTTGAGTTGGTATGGTCTGGGTTTAAACTGATTCAGATGTATTTGCGTTTCTAAGCTCATCGCACCCACGTAATCGGCCCCACATTACAACCACAACGGTCGCAATGGAATCATATAATATCTGTTAATTATTATTATTTTGGGGCCTAACTTTTTGAATACAATATATCTATAATCATTCTGCTTTACCTTAATTAGCTAGCTTGCTCACCTTTTACCTCTATTTTTTCTTTATCTACTACGGTACCAGATGAAGCCTTTATTGCCAAGTTTGGGTCTGAAAACCGCTCAATAACCACCACTTGCGGCCCCTCAGATTCTTTTTCTTTATTCAGCGAAGCACGCCATTCAGCAGCCCTTTTGTAACTATCCGAATACATATGCAAATAAGGCATAACGGTATTCGGATTAAGTTTCCCCAATATTGCGCCCTTTTCGCGCCGCTCAAACATAATACGGCGAGCACTTTCAAGCGCTTCTTTTAATTCCGGACTCGCAGCAACCCATTCATAAAATTTATTACTGCTCATTTTGATGTGATTCAAGAAGTACTCAGTACTAAAACAGTCAGGTGTATGAGTAACATATTCTATTAGTTCAATTCCTAAATCTTTACATTGCTTATCAGTACGCAATAATGACGGTTTAAATACAGTCTTAGTATCTCTAATTATTTCCTCAGCAATCTCTTCAACCCTGCTTGGCATTTTAACTGCTTTTCTTTTGGTCATTAAATACTTTCTGATTTTGGTAAATTAATCTTAATTATCAATTTAAAATACTCCGCGAGCGCTTTTTCAATAACCCCAGAATAAGTGGCTGGCTCATTGTTGTCTTTTTTAACAGCGACCATTTCCTTTAATAAGTCATCAGATTCTTGGGTTATATAAATCATTCTTTTTACTTTGTGTGTGGGCTTGCGAGTGGTTATTTGCATGGGAATTCGATAAGTGATCGTCTCGTTCATATTCATTTAAAAGGCACAATCGTAAATTCGGTTCGTGGTTTCATATCGTATATCTTTTTAGCAGAGAGCGAAGAAATAATACAGTCATCTTTAAAAAGAACATCGATCATGCAATCGCAATAAAATTTCACCAGGTTGTCCACGTCTGGTCTACTGATGTGGGGCTTGCCCTTCATCGAGTTTGAACGTTTCATCGATACCTTGGGTATTTTCATGTAAAACAGAAAATCGATGTGTAGCGGGCCGTTAAATTGCTCCTTAGAGACATGTTGCGCTTGTATCTCAAGAGAAGTACCGAACTTTTCATTAGATTGAGAATCATACACATGGTTTTTGGCGAAGCGTGGCCTGGCGAGCGGGATCGGATCACCGTCAATAACAAATCGGTGTCTGATAACAGCGCCCAATTCAGATTTCTCAACAAACTCGTGGCCGAATTCTTCTATTTGTTTTGTACTTAAAGAGTCTAAGAACTTTTGGAATGGTGTTGAAGCCATGATAACCTCCATTTACTCCAGCGTAATATATTTTACCACTCAACTGAAGCAGATTCTTCCCATTGCCAACCGTCAAGTGCGCCAAAATTGTCTTCGGGGAGGGTTACGGGGTTTAATGGGGGAGTTGATGGTAAGAGCGGTTCGCTTTGCTCCAACAACAGCAGCTTAAGCAGCTCTTCTTCGTGCTGCGCAATCTTGGTCGCAACAAACAGAGCATCGATACCAAAAAACCCAAGCGAGTTATCCTGGGCATGTTTCTTCCACGCAGTCAACTCTTTCTCGTGCCATGCTCTGTCGTGAACAACCGCTTCTTTCTCTAGTTGCTTCGCTTTATACGCAGCATCTTTCTTATTACTCAAAGCGGCGTAATATGCTCGTTCGTCTTTGTACTTGTCACTGGGCTTCGAAATATGCGATTGCGATTGAGCAAAAGATTTGTGTTGGGCTAATTGTGTCGATTGTGATGGTGCGGGTTTGTAACTCTCAACCATTACGGAATTATCAGACACAGATAATCTTGTTGCCAGATTTGATCGCTTTGCCCAATCCGGCCTTCGACCACTTTCTTCACAATGCTTCTTTGCGACAGCAAACAAATACCTGAAGGGATCAGACACAGACGACTTTCGACTCAAAACCTCGTCAGCTTTCCGTATATCAGCTTCCGTAAAGCCGCTCATCCACACCTTACCAGCTTCTGTCAGCTTCACACTCTTCAGATTATCTAAAACATTGGGATATTCGACAATGGGGCGTTCCCCCATTTCGAATGTGCTTTCATCCTGGGGCATGCCACTCTCTTTTTTTGGAATCGTAATTTTCTCT
>Ga0302221_10002166_pt1 | contig 12388 bp, 1 predicted proteins | sample II_Palsa_E2_1_FD_193517 | JGI IMG/M metagenome (GOLD analysis project Ga0302221, IMG submission 193517) | Peat permafrost microbial communities from Stordalen Mire near Abisko, Sweden - II_Palsa_E2_1 | ecosystem: Environmental > Terrestrial > Soil > Palsa > Peat permafrost | place: Sweden... | reverse complement strand
CGTTAGCTTAAAGAGTTATTATTGCCTTCTCGAATAAAAAGACTTGCTAAATTAGCGATAAGATAATAAGTTTATTACGTCTAATTACTATACTCCGTTTGCGTTATTAAAGAAGTATTTAAAGAGTTTAAAACACATATATAACGAGATAATAAATATCTATTTACACCTTTTAAGTGTTTTACTTTTCTTAAAGCTTTTTATTAATATTTTATAAAAGATTAGTTATTATACTGCTATTTAAGATATAAACTATATCGTTTTTATAATATTCTTTCTTAGTATAATTGTGTGCTTCTTTTTATTAGCGTTATTTTATATAATCGCTAATTATAGTAAAGATATCGCTATATATAAAGTTTAATTAAATTATATAAGAATTGTCCTTCTTATATAAAGAGCTATAATGCCTTCCGTCTATTATAGCTTTTATTACGAGCTAAATCTACAAAAAGTATACTAGATTGTAGTCTCTTTTATAGCTTTTGCTTATATAATTATAACGTTAATTTTAAGGTTTCGAAACTTATAACTATAGCTATACTAAGCTATAATATATACTTTCTTTAGCTTAACTACTATTATATTTGTTTATAAAGATATAAAAAAGGAAAATATAAAATTAATATTAAAATTGTTTTTAAAATTAAAGTTATCTTTTGTATATACTTAAAATAAGAGTCTTATATTTCTTTAGCTAAAGTTTTATAATAATTTTTGTTTTTCTTTATATTTATTCTTGTTATAACTTTATATTAATTAAAAAATTGTAATTTTATACCTTAAAATACACTTATATTTGCACTATTATTAATATTATTTTAATCCTTTTTATATATGCTATTAATTTGGCTTTAAATTTTATAATATCCTCCTTTTTATATATTGCTTATTTAAATTTTCTTTATTTATCTTTAACTTAACTTTTAATCCTTTTACTTTATAAGTTTAACTAATATTCTTTTTAATTTTCTTTTAAAATGCATTAATTGTCCTTTAATATTGTATTGCTGCTTAATATCATATAATTACTTTTATATATTAACTTTTATTAAGTTCAAACCTCTTTATACTTAAAAGTACGCTTTCGAGTATATTTAATTATTTAATAAAAGAGCAATATTTAATAGAAGAGTCCTTGCTATTATGTAATGCATTAATTATAATATTAACAAGTTATAAGGCAGCAATAAAGTTATTAGCTAAAAAGCTAAAGCTTACAAATATTAAGTAAGCTATATTAATAGTTATTACCTTTTTAAAGTTTTGTTAAAGGAAATAAAAGTAATAATTAAATGCTATTGCTTTAGCTAAAGACTTTATATAAAAATGGACTTATTATGCTATACGTGTAATACTTTATGCTATATATATAATTAAGCTTAAAAAAAGTAACTAAATAAAACATAGCAAGCTTAAATTTATATAATATATTTATAAGCATTAAATATTAAAGCTAAATATATAGCATTTATGCCCCTTTTTTTATATTAAAAAAACTTTCAAATTGTATTATTTTCCTTTTTAAGTGTTTTTAAAATTTGGAGCTATATTTTTTTGATATAAACCTTTTTTTTAATTGCTTTAAATTTTAAAGAGACTTTAATAGTTGCAATTAAGTAAGAGGGAATAGCTAAAGTAATAATTAGTAATATAATTAAAAAGATTAATAATATAATTAAATATAATCCTTTTCTTGTTATTAAAGTAGCTTTTAAAGGAGAAATAGTTAAAAAAAGTAATATCTTAATAATAACTTTGTAAACTTACTAAGAAAAAATTTATAATTATTAAATTATAAATTTGTTTTATAATAAAGTACGTCTCGAGACGCAAAGATAAACGTTAAATACCTTAATTATATATATTAAAAGCACTAACTCTTAATAAGGAGTTTAAATAAGGTCTTTTTAGCAAGTTTACTCGTTAGCAAAGACCTTATACTTACTTATAGCAAGCCGACTTCTTATACCCTTATACCTTTACGCCCTTACGCCTTTACGCCCTTATTACTATAAAAGCTTTACGCGTTTTATTAATAAGAGATAACGCTACAAGAAGGGATAAGCCTATTAAATCTTATATAAAGTTATTTATTATAATAATAAAGGTAAAAATATTATATATAGCTATATCTAATAAGAAGTAAAAACACAAGTTAAATAAAACGCGAGCTATATTTAGTAAATAGCTATATTAAAAACTTTAAAGGCAAGTCTCGCAAAAAGTAATTAAAGTATTTATAAACAAGTATAAAGCGTTTTTAGCTATTTATATCTTACTTTATTATAAGCGATACTTAAAGAGCTTATCTTTAACTAAGTTATACGCGGTGTCGTTTAAGTATATAAGTAAAGGTATAAGCGCTCCTTTTAAAAGTGTAAATCTATTACGCTTTAATATAAGCTTTTTAAGTATATAAATCAAATATTATAAGGTATATATAAACTTGCTTCTAGCTAGCAAAAATAACTTTAAATCTTTATTCTTGCTACTTTAAGAATATCGAATCCGGCAATCTAATAAGCTCGAAATTAGAGCTTAACTTTCCTTTAAGTATATAATTATACGCCCAAATATTTTACAATATTTATACATAATTTAAAGGCTTCTTATTATAATATATTTCAAATTAAGAGGTATATAATCGAGATTATTATAAATGTTTAAGTCTAAAAAGTCAAGTTTAATAGTATAATCTTTTATTCTTATTCTTTTAAAGACGTTAAAAGTCGTTAGTAGCATTTACTTAAAAATCTTAGCGTAACCTTAAATCGGTATTAGTTAATATCGAAAGTTAGCTTACTAAAAACGTATATAAGAGAAGCTATTTTGTCTTTAAAGATATATAGCTAATAATATATGCTTCGCATATATAATAAAGTGTTTTTTGCTATTATATTTGCATTTAAAGCCGCTTATATTCAAAAATCTAAGCTTATATATTATTAACTTAACAAACATTTATAGTCTTATATTCGACTTTTTAAATATAAATATTTAATTCTTAAAATTTGCTTTCTTATTTTAAGTGTAAATTTCTTAAAATTAGCCGATATATTAAAGCAAACTTTCTAGAGCTTAAGTTAATAATCTTATAACTATAAAATATAATAAAAGGCAAATTAGGCGTTATTAGATTTTAGTTAACCTTTTTAATAATATAAGGCAAGTAAGCTTATAGCTTGTGTAGCTTATACTAAGTAAGTACTTTAAAAAAGCAAAATTGGCGGTTATTTGTTCTTTCCTTCCTTTTTAACCCGCTAAAGTTAGCCGTTTTCGAGTTAACTATAACTATAGCACTTTTATTAGATAATATAACGCATATTTTAATCGAAACTTTGCTAAAATAAGGGTTTAAGAACAAGCTAATAGCCTTAAAAGCCTCGTATAACGTGTGTACTATCTAAAGAATCCGTTTAAAGGGATAATAGTTCGAAATGCTTACTTTAAAGATAAACTAAGTCGGCTATCGTAGCTATATTATATCGCTTATGCGAGAAGCTCTCTTTAATAAACTAATTAAATAGTTTTACTTATATCAATACGAGATAGTAAACTTCTTCTATTATCGGTTTTATAAAAAGATTTCAAAACAATTAATCGGTCGGATTTTACAATTAATAAGCTAAACACGAACTACAATTTATTGCATTATATAATAATAAGATGCCGACCTTCGAGATTATTATTTATATAAGATATCGAAGTATAAGTTTTATTAACTCCTCTTTATTAATAAGTCTAGCTATAATAGAAGGGCTAAGTATAAGCGCTAAAAGTAGTCTTTAAAGGGTTCTTCTTTAGTTTAAGTTACAAAGTTTAATTGCAAAAAACGATAGCATATTCTTCTAATATACGCTTAAAATAATATTATATTAAAGCAAGTATATTAAAGATTAATAAATAATAATTATTTTAAGGATTTTATTGCTTAATTGCTATATTATTATCGCTTATATTTAAAGCAAAAATCTATAATTGTTATAAATAACGCTTTTTAGTATTATTTAATAAAACTTATATAAATATGCTAAAAAGTAAAATTAAAAGTAAAGTTCTTATACTTATACTTGCTTAATTTTAACCTTATTAAAGAGTTTTTTAAAGTATTTAAGAAATTTATTAAGAAAAAGTAGCACAAAAACGAGAATTTTATTTTAAAGGAGTTTAAGATATTTTTAAAGTAATATGTCGATATAGTAACTAATAATGCGTATATTGCAAAGAATTACTTTTATTACGCAAGAATATTAATTATATAGCCTCTTAAATAAGTCTAATAAAAATAAATAGAAAAATAAAGCTTAAGAATATCCTTTCCTCCTTTAAAGCTTCTTTTCCTCTTATAAAAACCTTTTAATATTACTTATAAATTGTAATATAATACTTAGTAATACTTTATTTTTTATTATCAAGTTAACGACGACCTTTAAGTGCTATAAAGTAGTATTTAGTTTTAAAAACTAATTTATTATAACTTAATTTGCAATTTATAGCGCTTTCCTTCATTTATTACTCTCGACTTATATTAAGCTCTAATTATAATACTCTTTAAGCTTAGCTAGTTTATCTCTTTTTATATCCTTAAAAGCCTTATTAAGTATAGTCTCTAAAATATAAACTTTATAACAACGACAATTAAAAGAGTTATTTGCCTTTTGCTTATAGCTATTATTAAATATATTTCGGAGAATATAAAGTAAGATTTTAATATTAATATTAATGTCCTCCTTTATCTCCCCTTCTTTTATATTAGCTTTAATATAATAAATAATCTCTTTTAGCTAAGCTAATAGCAGTTTATAGTAATTTCCTCGTTTGTCCGGCAAGCAATAAAGTCCTTGCTTATAATATTTAGCTTTATAGCAATAAAGCTTATAAAGTCGGCTTTAAAGACTCGCATCGGCAGCTTTTTAAAGCCTTTAAACCTTTATAGCGCTTTGCTTCTTTTTTTTACCCTTTATTATTATAAAATTACTATTAACTTCCTTATAAATAAACTTTATATTAAAGGTTATTTTCCTCCCTTTGCAAAACAAGTTACTAAGACCTTTTAAGTGCCTATTAACTATTTATTAATTGATTTGTAGCTTAAAGAATTATTTTAATAAGCCGCGCTAACGGCTTTGCTTAATAAATATCTCGATAATCGTTTCTTTGCATATATAAATATCCCCGGGAAACTTGTCTTTATCTTATAAGAGGCGTTTAAGTCGTGCGTAAAAGTTATCGTTTTAATAATTGCTCGGAGCTAAGACGAAATCGGGATTTATATTAGAGCAAATAGCCTTAGCTCTAATATTTTCACGCTAAAAGATCTTTTACCGAAAGTTATAATAAATATATATAAAGTTATTCTTATTATATTGCTTATTTACTTCGTAATTACTTAATCGAAGAAGTAGTAATATATATTTGCTACTTAGCTAATCGGCTCGTTTAGTTGCTAAGCTAGCTTAGCTAGCTTTAGCGCTACTAAAGGTTAAAACCTCGGGAGTTTTATAATTTAAAGGATAATCGCTATTTAGCTAATTAAAAGTAATATTTTTTATAATAGTATGCCTTTTAAATTAACGAATATCGAGGCAAAAAGCAAGCTTGCTACTTAAAGCGAGATAATACGTAATCCCTCGGAGTTTTTACAATTTTTTATAAGCTTTTATAAAGAGTCCCTTCTTTTATTAAGTATTTAATATAGCCAAAAACCGCAAATATTTCTAAATATTTAATCGGGAATGCTAATAAGAATAAGATATAAAGTGCAATTAATATATTAGTTATCAAATAAGGGATAGCTAATTATTTTATTATTTGCTAACGTAACGCTATTCGCTGCTACCATATACGCTAAGACGCTTAATTCTGTCGGAAATCAAGTAATAATATAGCAAATTATAGCTAATATTTCTTTAACTTTACTTTTCCTTATTACTTTTAATATATATAATTTATTATAATTATAATATACCACGAATATATTACTATAACCTTTAAAGTCTTTAAAACTATAAAACCTTTTACTAACAATTATATCTCTTAAAATAAGTTTTTAAATATATATTAAAAATAATATAATACCCGATAAGATTATAATAAAGAGAAGTAATAGAAAGTTTATTAAAAGAGGCTTAAAAGAAGCTAATAAAGTATAATAAGCTTTATATATATCAAGTACATTTAGCTAATATTATAAAGGGCATTTAATAAGCTTTTAAAATATTAAAAAGAAGAAGTGCTTTAAAAATTCCGAGATAGTAGCTTAAATAACAATTAAAGGCGCCTTATCCTTAAAAACCTTAATTGTAATATACGCTAAGAGTTTCGCAATGTATTTAAGATTATAAAGAGTCTAAATTTTGTTATCTTATTAGAATTTGCAATATCTTAGTTATAATAAGCAAATTATTCGAGAAGAGGTTAATATAAAGTTAAGTTAAAGAAGATTATAAGCAATTAAAGGAGTATAAGAGGGACACTTATAATAAGATTAATTTATAGTAATTTAGTTAAAAATATTACTCTTCTTTTAGTTTATATTATTACTTAATTGTCGAAGGCTACTATTATATTAATTTATATGCAAATACACTTAAGTAAGTAAACTTTAAGCGTTAAGCATAAAATAAGCAAGAATTAGCTCCGCTTTATAATAACACCCGGAGTATAACTAAGCAAGGGTATATAGCTACAAGTGTCTAAAAGTAAAGCTTACTTAAAAAAGTAATTAGCGACGCTTAATTCGCCTTCTATTATATATTACCCTCTTAAAGGCCTTCTTTAAAGCGTTTGCTAAATATTTATATAAAATAGATTACTTTTACTTTAAACAAGGACCAAATATAATATTATATAAAGTAATAACGACAAATATCTAATATTTGCCGTGCAATTAAAGGGCTATATTATTTTAATATAAAAGAAATAAAGTTACCAGTAATAATTAAAGAAAATTTGCCCGATAATAAAAGGGATAAGGCAATAATCGCATTATTAACCTTTATTAATACTCTTTATATATATATAATATAAGCAATTGCCGAGTGCAACTTCAAGTAACTTTAATTTAAACTTGCGTAATTTACTATTACAGTAGCTTATGCTTGTTAGAAATAGTATATTTTAAGTATTAAGTAAGCTAACTTAATAAACTTATATAAGTAAAGTTTTCCTTATATATAATTATTATAAACAATTATTAATATATTATTATTAGTATCGTATTCTTAAAATCCTAATAGTACTACCTTGACTTATGCCTCTTATAAGCAAAAAGCTTATTAGGGCTACTTACCTTTATTAACTTCTAAAGGCTAAAAGAATATTATAATAAACTATTCGAGATAAATTCTAAGATATAGTTTACTGCTTTGCTTATAAGTACTTTATAAGTTATTAGCTACTCTTTATATATATATAAAGCCCTTAATTTACTCTTAAAATGTCCCTTAAGCTTCTTAATTTTAGTTAATATATTATATAATTATTATATAACCTATTCACTTATTACTTTTTATAAGCTTTTAATAGAAAAGGGGGATAAGGAAAAGCTAAGAGACAATTAGCATTTAAAGTTTTTTTAGCTATTACTTTAATCTTTAGTCTAAATTTGCTATTTTAAGAGATTATAAGAGATATTATACTTAAATACCCGAAATAATTAACTATTAGTTCAAGTTATATAATAAGATTAAATGCAAATATAAAGTCGATAATAATAATATTTATAACTTTAATAAAAAGAGTATTATATAAGAAGTAGCTAAGAAGATAAAAATCCTTATTTTAAAGACAAAAAAGAACTTGTATTATATATAACTAAGGAATAAAGAATAGGTTATATTAATAAAGTATATTTTATTAATTAGAAGGAAGTTAGGCAATTAGACAACTTTTAAGGCTATAAAAGATTAACTAGCTTAGTATATTAAGATAAAAGAGCTTAAAATTATATAATATTATATTATAACATCTTTAAATAAGTAAATAGATAATAAGATTAAATTAGCATATTTGAAAGCTTATTTTAAGCCTTAAATATGTCAAATAAAAGGACTTTAAAGATACCGAATTTTAATTGTTAATAGCTATATATCTTATATTATAATTAAAGCTATTCGATTTCGCATTAATTATAAGATCTTTCTCTTGTGTCTTCTTCCTTATTTAACGCATTTTCTTTAGCTATATAATATTAATATTTTTAGAATTTTAAGTATTATATATAAAGAGGGGATTTATGCTAAATACTCTTATATAACATTTTATTTAATTAATAAGATTAATTTCTTAGAGATTTATTATATAGCTTAAGATATAGCTATAATATTAAGCAATATTTAAAGTGCTTAAATAAAATTAAGGTATCTTATTAAAGAGCTTAAGTTATCAAATCTTAAAGTAGTTTTAGCTAAACTTCTAAATTGGGATATTACTACTAATATTAATCCTTTAGCTTCAAGTTTAGCTCTAGTTTTAATTCCTAAAAATGCTATTATTAGTTTTTTATCTCGACCTCATTTTTATATATGAACTTTAAGCTAACTTATTTTTATAAAAACCTAAATTTGTACTTTTAATATAATTCTTTAGCTTAAAGAATTGTTACAATTAATATAAACTAGCAAAATTGCAAAAGAAGATAAGCTATTAGCTATATAAAAACTTAAAAAGGCTACGTCTAATGCTATAATTACACATTAAGCTACTTAAGCTATTAATAAGGCTTTAGTTAAAAGGAAAGAAAAAGAGGCACAATTAAAGGTAAAAAAAAAAAGAAATAAGCTTAAGGATATAAGGATTATAAATTAAAGCAATAAGTTAATAAAAAGGAAGCTAATTAAAAGGAACAAATTAAAGAGTAAAAGATATTTCAAGAGAGTGCTAGCTTATTCTTTTTACCTTTTACAAATAATATCTTTACTTGCAATATATATATAACCTTTTCTAAGCTACTACAAAGCCTTTTTTTCTTGCTTTAAATATTAATATATTCAAATTACTACTTTTAAAACCAATTTTACTTCCTTTAAAAAAGGCATTAAAAGCAATAAAAGCTTTTAAACAATTAATTCGACTTCTTATACACTAAAAGAAAATTATAATACGTTTAATTAAAGAGGTAAATAGCAAAATTCAAGTTATAAAGACAAAGATATAAAGTAAAAGGTTAGCTACTTAAATTAAGCAAGTATAATTTTAATTTTTAATATTCGCGTATAGAAATAACTTACAAAAATTAATAATTTATCTTTTAGTAAATTAATTAATATTAAAAGTATTAATTTTAGTACAAAATTAAGTGTGTTATAATAATTTTAATATAAGGGTAATTTTTTTAGTTAAAGCGTTATTAGGTGTAGCATAGCATATGCAATTAGCGAGCAAAGAAGCCCCCGGAGCTTATAAAAGCTCACGCTTTAGCACAACTAGCTTAATGCCTTATACGAGAAGGATAAACGGCCAAGGAGTAAAGATTAGTGTGCTAAAGTAACAAGTATTTTATAAAGCGAGGGTAAAGTAAAAGGATAAAGTAATACTTTTATACATTAACTTAAAAGTGGAATAAAAAAATGGTCTAAACTTATAATACAAATAAGAATATAAAGATCATAATTTAAGGAGCCTTTTAAGACCTTAAAAGGAATAGCTACTATATTATAAACCGTGATTTTAAGTCAATAAAGTATAAGTACTCGGCTAAGTCTTATTTAGAGGTTTATAAGGCAAAAGTAGCTCCTATTTTTAAAGAGCTTAATAACGGGTATATATTTATGCAAGATAATACTTCTATTTACCGTGCATACTTAATTTAAGCTTAATTTATAGCTTATAGTATTACGCAAATTGGAAATTAGCTTACTTACTCCCCCGACCTTAACCCGGTTAAGCACGTCTAGTAGCACTTAAAAGTAAAAGTTTATAAGATATTCTTAAAAGTAACTATAAACAAGTTAAAGTTAAAAGATATAAAGCAAAGGCTAAAGTCTTATATTTAAGCTATATAAGATATATTAAATAAGTCGTTATTTAACAATTTGTATGCTAATATGCTAGCGAGGATAAAGGCTTATATTATAGCTAATAGCTAGCATATAAAATATTAAAATAATTTAATCGGCGAAAAACTTTAAAAATAGACTAATTAAATAAGCGAATCGCGACAATTAAAATAACGCAATTTGCATATCAATTAGCTTAATAGTTATTAAGTAATTAAGTAAAGTGTAAGTGATAATAAATGTGAGAATTATAATAAAGTATAAAGTAATTAATATTAGTTGCTTAATATTATATCTATTTATCTAAAATTAGGTTTAAATTACTAGTATTACCCTTTATTAAAAGCTTTAAATATGTCCTTTTTTACTTATAGCCAAGTTTACTAATAAAGACTCTCGAAAGCACTTAATATTCCTTAATTCGGGGATATTAACAAGGTTTAAGGGTAACGTTACTTAAGTCTTTACCTTCCTTTATTCCGGGAGGAGGATAATAGTATATAATACTTGCACTTATAGCAAGCAAAGCTATTATATAAATAAAGTCAAAGCAACTTTTATAAGGTTAAGTTCTAAACTTGTCTAATAAGCCCCACATTTAATTGTATAAAAGTATCTATAATAGTTATATGATTATGTTTTTGTTCCTTCTCGCGGTTACTTGCAAGCGCATTTCCACATTACTTGCGTCGTTTACTTAAAAGTGAATTAGTAGCCGAAAAGAGGGGGGCCCGACTATTAATTAAGGAGTGCGATCTAAGTACGCAAGCAAATCTCTTAAAAGCTTTAATAAAGATTTTTTACTTACTTGCTTATATAGCTATAATACCTTTATTTAAAACTCGACAATGACATCCGAGATTACTAAGGATATAGTAGCTACAAAAACTTTCCCGAGTAGCCCTTAAGTAATAAGATACGCATCAAAACATGCATATATACTTAGCGTTATAGCTAAAGCTATTATTGTGTTTTTATTTAAACTTAATTATTTCCGAGTAAAGCATCTTCTTTATAACTTATACGTTATATATTAACTAAACTTTAAGTAGCCGCTAAAACAAGGCAAGCGATATATATACACTTAGCATTATATAAGTTAAGTTATAAACTAAGATCTAAATTCGTAACTAATTTTTGTGCCCGAATAGTGTTAATACGGGAAGGAATATATTACAATTACGGTCGAATTATGCCCAAAATGTAAGGTCCTAAGATATGGAAGTTATAAGACGGAGAAAATCCGGGTTTAGTAAGAAATTGAGATTTCTACTAAATGCAATATTATTGCAAGTTAAGGTCATGTAATCGGAAGGAGCTAAAATAGAGCTTATATAAGGATCGAATTAAGTATATATTAAATGCTTAAGGAAACTATCTAATAGAGGGATTAAAGGCCCCTTTATATAAAGGAATAGGCCTTATATGAGCCGAGGAAGTATGTGAAATGGCTAGTCATGTGACGAAGCTACGAGGGTGCTTAGACCCTCCCTCCATATATTTAAATCACTTCCTACCTCTTATAAAGTAATATATCGCTTTCGCAACTACACTAATAGCAATAAATTAATTTAGACCTCCGAACCAAAAAGACTTACCCTTACTTTTAAACTTACAAGCCCTTCTTTATACTTCCTTGCGAAAAGCCCGTGTTATTTAACACGTTAAACTACAATTAAACTTATAATAGATTTTTAAGAGGATTAACTTTATACTTTTGCTTATACTAAAACCGGGTTCTAAGCACAATTTACAAGTATTAACATTGCTAATACTATAAAGGAATAGCTTACATATATTAATACTTAGCATATAAAGTAGCTTAAAGAAGCACAAACTTGTATCTATTAAGAAGTAAACGAGCAAGCTTCTCGTGCTATCTAAGAAGCTAAATATTATATTTAAGCTAAAGCCGATTGCAACTTTAATATCCTTTATAAAGAGATGCTACGACAAAACGAAGAACACCTCTAGTAAACTAAACGCTATGCCTTTAGCTATACAAGCAACGACTACGAAGAACTTTATCGAGACCTTTATAACGTATAAGAGCTATCTTACGAGGAAAGACTTACTACTAGCCACTTAAAAAAACGACTAAAGAGGGCACTATTTAATTTATCATATAAGCTAGCTATAGCTAGACTATTAAGGACTTATAAGACCGATTTTACAAACCCTAGTCTTACTTTAAGGGTCTTAAAACCTATTATTAGGAATTTTACCCCTAATATACGACAAATCTTTGAAGTTACCCCTAATTCGACGAGGCCCGATAGCGAGTATACGCGGTTTTAAAACCTAATATTAAACTAACCGTTAGCTCGCTAAAGTGCTAGACTTTAAGCGCTTTAATAGACAAGGAATTATAAAACTTATAAGCCGCT
>Ga0302221_10002164_pt1 | contig 12393 bp, 9 predicted proteins | sample II_Palsa_E2_1_FD_193517 | JGI IMG/M metagenome (GOLD analysis project Ga0302221, IMG submission 193517) | Peat permafrost microbial communities from Stordalen Mire near Abisko, Sweden - II_Palsa_E2_1 | ecosystem: Environmental > Terrestrial > Soil > Palsa > Peat permafrost | place: Sweden... | reverse complement strand
TGACGCATGCATGACTGAACACGGTGCATTTGTACTGTACACTAGAAATACATATACAATATAGCTCGTTGAGACATTCTCTCTCTGAAGTTTACAAAGCGGTTGTGAGATAGGTCAGCCGAGTGGCACTGTGGTACTTTTCGTGCATACGAAGTACTACCGCAAGGAAAGGCCCCGTATCAATGCGAGATCTTCCTACCTAACTCCAAAATGCAATCTTCTTCATTGTACAAGCTCAATCTCGTACATGTTTCTCTCGGAAATTTTACACTTCGAGACTAGTGTGTTCATTTGATTATAGGCTTGTTTCCGACATCAGCTCAACGTCAAGTTTTCCAAATATATCTACGGGGCCCCAGAATGGCACAATAACTGGCTCGGGGGTATCTCGTAGACAGGCAGGCAGAGGAGCTGAATAGCTGAGAGGCACGTCGTGATACGAAGCCGCGCTCGTCGAGAGCGTAGTGTTAGAAGGTTTTGGGGAGGACTATGTAATTCCTCATGTACCAGGTACCTCAGGGCTTTAAATTGATACATGCGATCTGAAAATGAGGAAGTTTCGAGAAAATGAAGGTGAGTTTTGGGTGGTGAGCTAGACGGATGGTGATGGGCTATTGAACTGGTACTAGTGGCTGGAGATCCCATCTACTTCTATACTCGTAGCACATTCATGTTCAGAGGTTCGAACAATGACAGGATAGGAGCTCAAAGTAAATAAGGGATCGGGAAAGGGGTAGCGAAATTGTCACGTGACTGTTGCGTCGAGAACTGAGGTGATCATATATTATTGCTGCTGAAGAGGAAGATACCGTGGATGTCCCAGGTATCTGTTGTACAATTCCCATAAGAGCTCAAATCTTTGCGGGCTTGATCGGCTTCTCAGCCTCCACCCAGTCAAAGTTCCCTAACAATTTCGTCAACCAAACATCACCAGGCCCCTCAGCAGTTTGTGGTGGAGCCCCACTAATCAATGTACCGCTGAGGAACGTGGAAGGGAACCCAAAATCAAACTCATACGCTCCCTCGATCTGCTTGATCTCTCCCTCGGTCAAGCTAACACTCAACGCAGTAACGTTCCCCTTGATATGCTCCAGTTTCCTGCCTCCGACGATAGGGAATACATACGGAGTCTTCTGCATGACATATGCGAGGGCTACGCTGGTGAGCTCCGTATTCTTGGCCTTGGAAATTTTCTCGAGGATTTGGGAGACTTTCTTCTCGACGGCACTTGTTGGCTTCATCTTGCGGCCAGGGTTATTCTTTTCTCTCTCTGCGAAACTTGCCTCAGTTTGGAATCTGCCTTGTCCCAAGGTACCGTAGGGCAATAGACCCATGCCCTCGTCGCGACACATCGGGATGATCTCGCGCTCGAAATCGCGAGTTGCTGCGTTCCAGAGACCTTGATAGACGACGAATTGGCGGAGACCGTGATCACGGGCATATTGGTTTGCTTTTGTCACTACCCAGGCCGGAGTATCGGAGATACCGAGGAACATGACCTTGCCAGAGGAGACGAGATCGTTGAGACTCTGCATCAGCTCTGGAATCGTGGTGGTGTAATCCCACCAGTGGACGTAGAGGAGGTCGATGTAGCTCGTCTGGAGCTTCTTGAGAGACGCATCGACAGACAGGCGAAGCGATTTGGTGCCGTTGCCACCATAATTCGACTGGATCAACCCTTTCTGTGCGTTCATATAAGGAGTTGAGTACTTGGTAGCAAGTACAAGCTCGTCTCGGTTCTTCCTCGCTGCCATCCATTCACCAAGCCACATCTCAGATTCTCCATCTTGGTATCCATTTGCTGTGTCAATGAAGTTCCCACCTGAGTTGTAGAAGTAGTCGAGGATCTCGAATGCAGTTTCCTTGCTGCACTCGCCCATTCTGGCTTTATGGGCTTCACCAAAGTTCATGGCTCCGAGACATAGTGGAGAGACCCTTACAGAAGCTGCTGGTGCCAGCTGACGATGACGATCAAGCAGGGTCTTTGGTGGAGGAGCACTTGGAAATGCCATGGTTGATGAAGAGAAAGATTGCTTCAGAAGTGCAACAGAAAAGATGAACAGGTGACGTGAAGAGGTTGATGATTTGAAAGTGAACGTAGAGAACATGAACCCCTCTCAATACTTGAGCAGAGAGGGAGGTATATATACTTGCTAGAGAATGAATAGGGGAGAAGTCTGACCATTTTCGCCGCCAAGTTTGTCCGGATGTTCCTCGGTACACTACATTTTTTTATTCTGATGCAACGGAGGCGTTGTCAGTATCATGACGATCCACTTGGATTGTGCTGCAACCTTTAAGCTCAATAGGGGCGCCATGAAAATGAAGATAATTCGTAGTGTAGGAGAGGAGGTGGTGATCCGTTAAGTCCGCATGGGTGCAGCCAGGGAGGGGGCTGCCCCGCAAAAATTCTCGCTGCTGCAAGGAACCCCCCATTCTCGACCTCTTCCGAGCCATGACGAAGGATAAGCAACCTGCATATAAAAAAGACTCTGGGGGCTTGGTTCTCTCCCCGATGGCTCAATCAATTCTCTCTTAGCCTTCAAGCCCAGTTAATGATTGATTATGCGCCAAGATGAGGAGCCGGCAATTCTGCTGGGCAGGATGCCTCAGCAGACGGAGGTTCGTGTGCAGGAGGATGATTGGACCGGAAGGACAGATGCTGCTACGCGGAGGAAGTTGCAGAACCGTCTAAATCAGAGGATCTGGCGTAAGCTACACCCTCATACCTAAGAGAAAGGTTGAACGAATTGCTAGCCTACTGAGGTCTCACGCTAAAGTCGGGGGATTCTCCAGGAAACAGACGCCGGGCAGAACGTCTCAGCAATGTATCAAAATCTAGACCGACATCCTTCAACGGGGATAGCGGACATAGTCCCAAGTCCGCTGACTTTTCGGACACTTCCTGGTCCCTCAGTCAAGGGCTCGAGGTTGTAACGAGTCGAGCAGACTTCCCTGAAAGTCCTGCTCGACGAAATCTTTGTTTCAACGACTTAGGTCCAGCTGGAATTCTAGAATTAATGAAGCAATATGAAGTCGCTGCCCGTCAAGATCACCTGCTCGGTTCACCTAGAGTCGATCAACTCCTCACGATCATTCAATTCAACGTATTTCGAGCCCTGATTAGCAATACTTCGTCACTCGGCTTCACGATGGCTTGGCTACAAGAGGACGCCATCTCTCCATGGAATTCTACATGCGAACATGCCACTCCTTTATGCCCAGCGAGTCTACGGCCAACCCCGATCCAGAGGAAAATAGAACACCATCCCTGGATAGATCTTTTCCCAATACCTCAGATGAGAGATAACATGTTGTTGGCCGGAGATTCCTACGATGAGTACGAGCTGTGTAATGACCTTGTTGACTTCTGTGATGTCCCAAGCGAGAGAACTGGCCTTGTTATATGGGGCGAGCCCTGGGATCCTTCTGGATGGGAGATCAGTGAGTCGTTTTTGAGAAGATGGGGTTGGGTTGTGAAAGGCTGCTTGGACCTTCTAGTATCGACGAATTACTGGCGCAAGCAACGGGGTGAAGATCCGTTGGTTTTGGAGCTCTGATCTGCATGGCGCCATACATACAGTCTGAAACAATGATTTTCGACTTGATAGGCTCAGGCAGATACTGTAGGGTTTTGAAAATCGTCTCTGTCCAATTGGCTAAACCTTCATTAGAATCCATGTTGTACATTCGCCTTGGAGTCCATGGATACCTTTGCCAGGTCTCAGGAAGCTGAAAACTGATGATTGGCTGCCTTCCACTTCACTCATTTTGTCTATGTAAACAAAATATTTCTCTCGCAAAGCCCATCTTCTCGTGTCTCTTTTATAGGAGAAGAATGCTTCATTCAAAACTGATTGGATTCGAAAATATTTGCACTCTCAATTTTCTTTGCCTCCTAGGCATTTTGTCAACACAGAAACAGAAGTCCCGCACTCCATGCTTAAAGGAATGGCATCCTATGCAGATGATCAACCTCTTATATGCATGCACATGTAAGTAAAGACACTTCATTGATGGGCGATAAGGCTATTGCGACGTTGTGGTGACCGGTTTCAATCCTTCATGCAGACGACAAGGCTCTCCCATCACGTCGCCTCACTTGGTGTAACCCTCATTGGGCGTATTCGTCCAGAGCGATAGCCATAAGCGCCAGCCTCATCATTTGGGAAACAACATTATTTTTCGCGATCTCCTTTTTGATAATCAAGATTTTCATATGTATTACAGAGTAGCTATGTCTTATTCATTCCCTCCCCTTTTCTTCATCTGCACCCTCATCCTTTCCTTTTGCCAGCCTTCAACAGCAGGTAGAAGAAGCAGTGTTTCCAATGACTTCGAAAGTCCCTATAACGATGAAATCAAGTGCTATGCATTACCATACGGTGGTTTTGGCTTCGCCTCTCACATTCTAACCTACTACGCAATGGCAATGATCTGTTGTGGCAGAAGGCCGCTTGCGCCATGGACTAGGCTCCGCGGACCACGGAAATGGAACATGAGTTTAGCTATCATCAAACTGATATTTACGATCATTCCATCTGTGGTGACGATGGTGCGATGCAGCCATTCTTGGTACGTTTAGTCCGCCTTCTCCTTCTGTGTGTAACAATGCCTCGTATACAGAACGCCTCCCGTTCTTCTTCGTGAATGAGTGCACTTCTAATTAGAACGCAATGTCCTGTCTTGCTGACTGGAATAACCACAGGCAATTCGAAGCAATAGCGGCCATGAAGCTCGCCCTTTCCCTCACCTCTGGCGTGATTGGCATACACCCAAAATACTTCTGGGGCCTCTTGTATCTCCCAGGGGTTGTTGCAGGTACTGCAGGAACAATCTCGCTCGTAGCAATAAACTTTAACCACACAATCCGTATCATCACCGGCGTCTTCGGCGGCGTTGCACTCGCCTGCTCCATTCTTGCGAGCATAATTGAATGCTGTCGTTGGCATGCTGATATTGGGCACTCCCGGTCTCGCTGGATTCTCTCTGGGATTGGTACCATTTTCCTGTTTATATTGATCTGCGGGGCGCTGTATTCGGATTGGGTACTTGCGGTTATTGAAAATAATTTGGTGGGCTATCCGGCTGGCAGGAATCGGGGGATACAGGCGTTATGGGTATTCTATATGATTGGGAAGAGATTGAACCTGTTGATGACTTGATCTACTGAAAACAAGTCAGAGATTAAGAACGCGGATAGTATAGTATACTGTAGCGGAGACACATGCGAAGGCGGAACGACAAAAATTCCCTTTTTTAAAGCTCGTTTCTTTAACAAGATATATCTTATTTTGAAACTATTTAAATCAAAGTACTTTAGCAAATCACTGTTTGCGTGCTTTAGCGATTCTGGCAGAACACCGCCTAAAATCCTGCCATAGGGCTAATAAGTTTTCCATTGCAGATTCTCTAATCTCCTTTGTACCAAGGATACCCTGTTAATGTCAGGACTGGGTACGCCTAGTAGAATATCACAAGATAAACCTACCGAGAACCGGGTGCTTGACGGCCGGGCTCGAAAGATTGAAAGAGTGGTCGATGGCCCACTGTTGAATAGAATCCCAGTTAACGCACTCACGAGGAACGTTCAGAATCGGACGAGGGAAAACTTGGTCGTCTATCCATTCAAAAGGCATCAGCGAGAGGTCGGGATGGCACATCAATGCGAGACGTATACTGTTCAGAATTGTTAGATATGGTAGCGATACCCAGTTTTCAGTTCAAGGAGGCTGTTTACTCATTGATGCAGTGATCTAAAAAAGCAAGTGAGCGATGCTGTACTGACCACAAGGCGAACAGGTCATTGCTACTGACCTACATGTAGAGGAATAAGACGGCCGGGTTGTTCATTAAAATTATCGTCAGGATAATAATCCCTAAGAATCCAATGGCGAATAGTTTTCTTGATGGTGATTAGCCCTGTGTATAAAGCCGGTGACTGCCGACTCACCAAGCAGTGAAGCTCGTGGAGGACACTCAACACAGACATGTAGCCACCCTGTTCGTCTGCGAGCTGGATGGAAGTTTGATTGTTGCGTTCGAGCGCCTCCCGAGGAACTCGAAGGCTGTAGCCGTGAAACAGCGCGTTCCAGTTTCTGTCGAGAGCTGCGCTTGGGTTGCCCTGGAAGCTGTTGGCGTCGTAGAAGTTGTCATCCCAAGTCACAATCTCAATTTTTACGGCTTCTTTGACTGGAGCTATGTTACAGGATTGTCAGCACCGAGGCTCTAGATAAGGACAAAAGAGCTTTAGGAATAGAAGTTCTTCTTACAGTAAAGATATCTGGGATAGTAACCAGCCAGTGTTGGTGGTTGTGGAGCCTTGGACCAGATGAGTGATAGAAAGATGAGATAAGTCGCAGAAATCATCGAGTGAACGCAGAAAGGCCTGATGTATCTTTTGATTGATTTGTTGCCTTTGGGCTGTTTAGTTGATTCTAGCAAAGGCAGATCGACGTTTGTCATGCTTTCCTCATCAGAACTCTGGCGGATTTGATCGTATCGGGTCTTGTTATCCATGGTTATTGAAAGCGTTAAGAATAAAGATTTGTGTCTTGTGAAGTAGAGTAGGGTCGGGTTAATCGATATCGGTGGCGTAAGACCGAAGAATTTTGAAATACGAACATGGAATTTTTAGAATAGATGGCAGGAGAAAGGTATGTAGCATATGCTACGGTCTATCACAAATCCTTTCCACTGATAAGAGTCTGAAGAAATCTATAGGTGTGACAATTGCCCGTATGTCGAAGAAGCGCCGATGAGACATGGCCCAAGTAGTAGTGAAAGGGGAAGGTCACCTAAACACCTGCAGTAATCATTATCCAGCAAAGTAATGGTCTCCAACCAGCAGAACGTGCTTTAAGGGCTGTAGTCGATTGAGCAGGACTTCAACCAGTCATGCAGTTTGGGCCGCAGCCATGAGGCGTAGCTGCGGCGGGTTTTTAGTATTTCCTGTTGTGTGGATAAGGGATGCGACTTATCTATGTAGCTGCGGCCAGCGACGCCATCCGTGAAAAATATTAAAAACATTAAAAGTCTTCTTGTATTAACTCTTATTATTTAGCTAAACCTTTATATAAACCAAAATAGATTTGGTCTATGTATATATTAATAACCTATTTATTATACTTGAAAAGATTTAGGTTTTTTATATCACATAACAACGTACTTGAGCTCGAAGTTTAGAAAAGTGGTAAGCGAAAGGCGCCGGATAGCGCCGTGCCGTGGCGCTACAGCGTAGCTTTACAAGTAGGTTGCCTTAAGCCCCGCATCACTTATGCCGCAAATATTCGTGATTGGCAAAAGCTTGCATATCCCACGTTTTCTATGGTAATATTCCGTTTATTCCGGTTGGGTTGACCTCGAATGTGGCTTGCTATAGGTCCGAGCTCTATAACCAACTTTTACGCTCCTCGGAGGAGATTCCCCGTCTGTCTATTGCCCGTATGTACTCCGACGGCCCAGTCCATAACCAACTGCATTCAATAAACAACTGCATTCGATAACCAACTGCATTCGATAACCAACTGCATTCCATAACCAACTGCATTCGATAACCAACTGCACCGGTTTTTGCCTAAAATATAAACATGTAGTAAAGTACCGTGGGCTACTACTCTACTGTTCTTACTTCCAAGGTTCTATTGGGCCAAACAATGATCTGATGAATCCTAGTTCAAACGTTGCGTTTCCGATCCACCTTGGAGTTGCCATTTTAGAACATGACTACAGCTTCAACCTATGATTTGATTCTCCAAGATTTAATGTATGCGTTATCAATGACGTAAATAGCAGAATGGCGTGACCGTTAAGGATGATGGATGACTTGCAGCTTTCCAGCCACCGAGCAACCAAAAGGGACTTTCTTCCTTGCATGACTCTGCTTGGATGCATACACGAGGGAGGGGAGAGACGAAATGATGTGCTTCTCTTGAAAAAGGAACATATAAATACGTTGCTTGTGCTCTATTGCCAAGTCATACTTTCAGCACATATCACCTCATTGACAAGAAATCAATTCAGTTTTGTGAAGACCAGTCATTAGAAAATCACTCCAAAACCCAATAAACCCCCCTCGTTGGCAGACATCCAGCAAACAATCACCATGAAGTTCCAGACGGTGATCGCGACTGCTTTGATAGCTTTTATCGGCAGAGCTGTGGCAGCACCCTCGTCGCCCTTTGAGGTTGCCGCTCCAGTTATTGGCAAGCGTGAGGCCGGAGAGGACATTCCTCATATCTGGAAGCGGGAGGCTGGAGAGGACGGCCCTCATGTCTGGAAGCGTGAGGCTGGAGAAGACGTTCCTCATTATTGGAAAGCAATCAACTGACGAGAATCTACTCCTCGGAATGATACAAGGCTTTGAGGTAGCTCGAATAAAGAAATATCTGTTCTGATTTCATATGGAAGGGGTTATCAGGCGAGGATTCTAGCTTGAGTGCACTTTCTTCTCCGTCGCTTGGTTTTGTAAGGAATTTGGCAGTGAAGATAGGGGACGTATAAGAGTGTTGAGCAAATGGTTTCTTTCAGTCACTCATTGCTCTTGCGCTTGACACCAAATAGGAATGGAGAATAATAATAGATAGATGATCTATTTAACATCTAATCTATTTTATTCTAATCTATTGTTTTTGAGTAATTTTGCTAAAATGTGACGGGATACTCCCAGGGGTCAGGTTCAGATGATTACGGTCCGTACAGACTCTCACGAGCTATCCGTAAAGGGGATAGGGTCAAACCCGACCTGTGACAAGTCCGTAACTACTTCGTCCTAACCATAGGACTCTATCTTCTGTAGCTTTAGATCTTCAATAGAATTACCTCTTGTTCTCCTGACCACTCACTATACATGTATACGCTATAGGTCCGGGTGGCTACGAGGGTGCTAGCAGATTGGGTTCGTAATATAAAAATATATTCCTACTCAATAATCGTTTAGATAACTATTAAAATATAACATATTTGTTAAATATATTATTTAATACATTAGCTAATAATAAGAAACTTAGAATCATGTTTATGGAAAGTAGTGTAGTGAAGGGTAATCTATTAAGCCTAGCTACAAAGTGAGCTATGTCCTAGCTAAGCGAGGTCATATGAGTGTGGCGTACATACTACTGTAGAGGCAATAATACAACTCAAATAGAGAGGGAGTTCAATCGGTCGCTTAATTAACTAAGGAGCTAAGTGTAGAGCTGGCTGAAATTTATTCATTCATTCACTTATTCATACTCGGTTCCAGCTGTCCACCGTGGGACTGCTATACCGGCATGGTCCAGGTTTGGCGCCAGTTGCTGAGAGGCGCTTTACTCGCAGGCATTTCCGCACCCTGACGAGTCGGTCCAACGGTGCGAGGAATTGCCGATGAGTACCGTACAGCATCTCTAAATTTTAGATTCCAATGATTTTGCCTCCTCGTTCGTTCTCCTGGCCTCCTTCAAGTAACGAGAATATACCTCATCCTTAGCACCCAGCCCAAACTTCTGATATTTTCCATCCTTGGTACAAAGAGCAACACAAGCGTCGAGAAATTCCTCATTTCTGTCTTCCAGACTCGTTCGTTGGAGGATCTTCTCAAAGACTTCCATCGTTTGATAAAATTTCGCTGCATATGGGGCTTTAACAAAGACCTCATACAAGATCGCTACTGAATAATTCAAATGTTAGCTGTGTTTGACGAGAGAACACGAGGAGATAAGATAATATCACGCGGGATCTCTGCTCTAGCTAGAGAACGGCCTAGAAATGAAAGAACCTTGCGAGCGAGTGGATGTGGCATCTTTGTGCTCCCGGGCTTGTACCTACCAAATGCAATACTAGCAATGATCAGGAGCACGAAAATACATTCGTATACCACAAAATTCGCATAGTCGCCGACTTTGCAGCGGTCTCGAGAGCCAAAAGTTTCGGTGGTATTTAACATATTTACGGACTTTATGCTCTGCAATCTGCATTCGAGTCAACACTTGCAACTCTGCGGAGACTAGAGTAAGTGGACATAAGTCTAAGCGAAAACTCGGAAAATCGCGAAAATCGCATCAAAAACAGCGTTTTCAGCCGTTTTTAAATCAAAGAATTTCAGCGCCCTTGTTAATTAAAAGTATATTCCTTCGGGGTAGCGATTAATACCAGTCTCTTTTAATATATACTTATAGCCTAGCTCTCTGTAATTCAAATCACGGTTGTTATATATTGAATTGAATTCCACTTTTTGATTTTCTTGATCTTCTCGCTTATTGTTGGTGCAACTGCAGCACTGTAGTTGTGCCGGTCACGTGTCGAGCGGGCATACCTCGGCACTCGTATATAGTTACCAGATTAGGTATAGCTTAGTCAGGATTCGGGTATAACGACACTTCGTTATTATATCCTTATTCTTTTCCTTAATCAATCATCACTTTACGTAATTAATATTCCCACGCTTACGTGACGACTATTACGCGTTATCGATAAACCGACACTAATTAGTTTATATATATAAATCAGAAAAAAATTAACTAAAAGTTTAAGATATTTAATGACTTATAGTAAGCGATATTATTTTATATTAAAAAAAAAATTTAATATAAAAACGACTATATAAAAGTATTAAATAACTCACGTAATCGAATATTATATTCTTGCCAAGTATAATAATATATTAAAAATATTAAATAATTTATTATAAAGTTATTTTTATTAATACTCGATTATTTATTATCTTCTTTATAAAATTCCTCTCTCTATAACGACTTTTTTAAATCTTTTCTTTTTTTAAATTCTTTTATTTCTTTAAATATATAAATTTTTTTTTTTTTTTTATAAAGTTAAATACTTATAATATTTTTCTTTTACTTTAAACTTTAAACTTTTATAAAAAATACCCGATAAATAAAACATTAACTATAATTATATTTTTTTTAACTTCTTTATTTATTTATTTATTTATTTTTTTCTTTATCGATAATAATATTTTATTTAAGAAAAAGATTATAAGTTTAGCGATAAATAATAGACTATATTTAAAGGATTATAAATAAAAAGAATTATATTTAAAAAATTATCCGAAGTCTACGTCTTATAAATTAATCTTTTTCGGAATACTTAAGGCCCCTTCTTTTTTTTTTTTTTTTTTTTTTTTTTTTTTAATTTAAATATTATAAAATTTTTATATTTTTATAATTTAATTATAAAGATTATTAGTTTAATTAATTAATCCTATTAAGACAAGAATAAGAATAAAAATTTTTTATCTAAAAAAATAAATATAAATAAAGAATAAAAAAATTATTTTATTTAAAAACTAAAAATAATCATTAAAGTATTAAGAGCTTAGTCTTAAAACGTCACTAATAAAACTATATATAAATTAATCTCTCCGCTTTATTTTTCCTCTTTTCTCTTTATTAATAATTACTTAAAGAAGTCTTATAGTACTCTTCGGTCAAAAAGATTATAAATATTATATATTAATAATCTTTTTATTTTTTATTTTTTTTTATTAATAAATCTTATTTAAAAAATAAAGACTATTCTTAAAAATATTATAAATAATATTATAAGATCTTTATTTATAGAATTATATATAAATTAAATTCTTTAATTTTTTTTTTCTTTATTAATAATTACTTAAAGTAATATTATAATAATTTTATAAACTATAAAATAATAAAAATATTTTAAATTATATTTATTATAAATATTTAAAAATAAAAAGTTTTTTTATAATAATTAAAAAATTTATTAATTTATTATACGAGTTTATTATTTATAAATTAATATTTTTAATTAATAATTAAATATACTTAATTTTAAATTTATATTTCTTTAAAGTATTATAATTTAATATAAATATAAATTAAAATACTTAAATCAAGAAATAAAAATATAAAATAAATAAAAAAATAATATTAAAGAATTAATTTTTAAAATACTTTTTAATAAAATTATATAAATATAATAAAAATAAAATAATAAATTATAATCTTTAAAAATTATTCTATAAGGATTTTAAGGATTTTATTATTAAAATCTTTAAAAATAATTATTAAATAAAAAATCTTTAAATACTTAAAGTTTATTTATATTATAATAATATTTATATTAAAAATATAATTAAATTATTAAAAAATATAATCATAAAGATATTATTTAAAATATTAAAATAAAAAAATATAATATAATAAAATAATATTAAAATCATTAAATTAAATTTTATATATTATAATTTTTTAAATAAATTAATAATTTTAATATTCTTAATATTTAATAAATATAATTATAATAAAATAAATATTATTCTTTTATTATTAATATTATTAATTTAATTAATATTTTTTTTATTATTATAAATTAAATTTTAATCTTATATTCTTTAATAATTTATTTTTTTAATATTATTTATTTTATTATATA
>Ga0302221_10002158_pt1 | contig 12404 bp, 1 predicted proteins | sample II_Palsa_E2_1_FD_193517 | JGI IMG/M metagenome (GOLD analysis project Ga0302221, IMG submission 193517) | Peat permafrost microbial communities from Stordalen Mire near Abisko, Sweden - II_Palsa_E2_1 | ecosystem: Environmental > Terrestrial > Soil > Palsa > Peat permafrost | place: Sweden... | reverse complement strand
ACCCCCATAGCACTAATACATCGCTATTGTCTCTATCATATGACATTCTTAAAGTATTGCCTTTGACTAGAGAAGGTTACAACTCTCCCTAGATAACTTTATTAGAGGTGGCCGAAGACTTCTTTAGTGACGCTAAATCTTGGAACTTTGACGCGAACCCTGATGCTGTTTTTCTTCCTACTAAGCCTATTTAAGAAAACTGGATTATGTGCGACACCACTGCTTTATTATATGTTTCTAGCATTTCAACAGACGAAATGATTGATCCGTAGCTTAAAGATGCTCTCCCACTTCGTGCACACACCGGCTTGGTCAAAGATGCTCAACAAAGCATACCGACGACTGGGCAAGGACACATAGAGAGCGCGATGACACACCGCCATATGACAGGATATGAGTGAGAGGCCAGCGGGTTGCAATTGATGCCGAAAGGCGAATATGGGAGGTTGAAGCGCTACTTGCTAAGTCGAAACTAGGGAGAACGACGCAGTGTGTCAAAGAAATAATCAATTTAATTAATTTAATCAAAAATCAAATCATGATTACTTGATTAGATTTGATTTATAAATTAATTATAATCATGATTTTTGTCACGTGACTAAAATAATTTCTATTTTAAATAATTATAAGCCCTAGACCTAAAATATAACTTATATTTAAGAGAATAAAGTAAATCTAATTATTTATAACTTTAATTTTATAATAAAAGAGTTATATAAAAAGACTATAGGTTATATCACGTGATAAAATTAATTAATTAAATCAAAATAATTATGATTTGATTTGATTTGATTTTAATTTGCCCTTATTTTAGTTAATTTGATTTTGATTTTGATTTACCCTTATTTTGGTTAATTTGATTTGATTAGCCCTATAAAATCAAATTAAATCAAATCATTTGACACACTGGAACTAGACTTGTTCATGGGTAGGGGTATACCCCTGGGTATCCGGTCGACGAGTTCCTGGGTATTACCTAGCCAATTTTAGCTAGATTAGGTATCTACTATTAAAAAACTAGGTGGTTCCGGTGGGTAATAATGTCATTTTGCCTATTTTGGAAGTGAGGTTTAAGGGTGAAGTGTCGATTTATTTAGCTAAAACTACTACAATTTTGGTATTATCCTCACTAATTAAAATCTCTCCCTTATTGTCGGCATTATCTAATATACCCTAGCTTCTTAAATAAAGCACATAACGCACGTTCTCACTTGATATTCGTGTTCGTTTCTTCGAGACCAAGTTGCTAGCTATGCTAAATACTCGTTTAGAAGGAGCAAAGGTCGCAAGGATCGCATAACAATCGCGCGCTATTTGAGAGATTATTAGAAAGTCTTATGCCTTTAAGAGCATATATAATCGTTAAGCCTCTAGTGTTAAATCGCGCGGGATTACTAGTTCGTTTAACCATCTGGCGACTTCATCGTTTGTAGCTACTAATTATGTAAGTAAAGCTGCTATATATTTGTCTTATCTATGCAAAGGATTAACCCGCTATACCTTTAGTCCTTCGACTTTAAGAGTCGGCAATCGACTGCTACAAGCATCAATTGCATTATTCTTTAGCCGCTACTGCTCGAGCTTTGCTAGGCCTACTACTCTCTTTTAGTACTACAAATATATATATTAAAAATGACCCTTTGCATGCTTGTAACTTGTCGATTCGATGCCTCTTAACGCGTCAAAAAGGAACTCTAAGGCTTTAAGCTTATATCGAGGATCGCAGATAATAGCAATAAACGAATAGCGTGAGGAGATGGCTTCTTTGTAATAATCCTTTATAACTTTATAGGCCGCTTTCGCCGCAAGCTTAAAGATAAGCTATTTGTCTTAAGCTTGCTATACATTTAATTGGCGGAGTATATGAAGGTAATTCGGGATAGCATTATAAAGCGTAAGGTATTCGTCTGCTTGAGATTATATTATAAGTTTCTTGAAGATATTAAAAAAGACTACTATCTCTTTTAGTGTATTCTAATCCTCTTCTATTAGTGTCAAATTTTGCTTTACCGATTTATCTTAAGTTTACGTAGTTAAGACTACTATAATTGCCTTTTTTATATGTAATCTTGCATTAAGTATCTTATTTGTTAAATTTTATTGTATTAGCATATCGCATATTAAGTCTTTATATTTAATACTTAATATAATACACATACTTTTAAGCTATGCGCGAGGCAGCTTTTGTAGCTTAAAGATAATCGATAGACTTTGTAGTTTATAAAAGGCAAAGCGTTTAGTAGAAGGAGGAGGGAGTGCTTTATTATTTATATAGTAATAATCGGAGAAGTGTTCTTTAGGTTTTGCTTTAATTGCTTTAAGAGCTAAAAAGTTAATATATTAGTTCCGAGACTATCGACAAATTAGCATAAAATTAACTCGCGCCTCTTATAAAAATACTAAGAGGCGCAAGGAATTCAAATGCTAATTTGTCGCGCGTATATAAAAGTAAATGTATACTTGCTTAAATTGCAATATTAATATATGCGCAATGTATTAAACGTCGCTATCTTTTCGATTAAACTTACAATAGAACTTAGCTTAGTCTAATTCGTCTATAGCTTCTTACTATAATGCCACGATAGCCTCAAACTCCTCTAGCATTATATTATTCGGTAAAGCGTTATCTCGAGTAACTAATATAATCGCGCAAGTGATATGCAATCGATTTATAACTTCAAGAAGCTTTTAACAAAGGTATAAGCTATTATATATAAGATTTGTTAATTCGATAATATTTAAAAGTATAAACTCCATCTTACCGTTTACCTTATATATAATATACCCTATAATAGCAATATAATCGAGCTTATTATTGCTAGCTTAGCTATTAGTCGTTAATGCAATCCTTTTACTAGTAGTAATATAATCTTAAAGCTTTTAATAAATCTCCTCTTCTCTAGCTTCGTATCGTTTCTTTAAGTCTCGCATTAAAGTCGGTTGTAATATTTGCGTTATAGTCGGAGAAAGGAAGGAGAAGAGAGCTTTAGTCTCTAGCTAATCGACAATTGTAAAGGAAAGGTTATTTTTAATAACCCATTCGAGGAGGAGGTTTCTAAACCTCTTATTATACGTTTAGTTAAAGACGGGTTTGTCGAAGAATTGCGCTCTTGCTTTTGCCGCATTAGCTTGCATTACAAGCTTTGCTTCTAATTCGCATAATAGAATATCTTTATAAGCTTGTCGATAGTATGTCTTATAGTTATTAGTACTATAAAGGACGCGGTCAATAACCTTCTCGTATTTGCAGTCGGGTTAGCTATATCGGATTAACATCTTAGCATATTAGTCTTTAATAACATAACAAGTGTAAAGAGGGTAAACTCCTTTAAATATATAGCTATTTGTTAGCTTAAGTGCAAGTGCTTTCTATATAGCACGAGTCCGTCGATGTGGAGGCAAAGTCGGTTTAACAATTGAGGTTATAAGAGCTCGAGGACGCTTTGAGAGGGCCTAATCTAAGCGTGCCAAAGGAGTTGGGCTATCTCTAGCTCTTAGGCGAACTAAACCTAAGAAGTCTAGAGCTTGTTAATTGTGTCTAGCTATAATTGCTATTAGTAATGTGTATATTAGGGTTAATAGTTAATAAATTTAAAGTTTCAAAAGTGCAACCAAATATAGCTTAGTGCCTAAAAATCAAGCCTTCTAATTGGTTAAACAAGGGATCTATAGTCACATGATTTACCCCTAGATAAACCATCTATCCAAACAAATTCCTAGGTAACCATCCATGTAAAATCACCCTAGATGGGTATCCTCCGCTATACCCTCTGGATGCTGTCCGGTTTTACCCATGAACAAGTCTGACTGGAACGACGTGGTACCTTGTGAAGTAGAAGGACTTCCTAGACGAGAGTAATACATGGCAGCAACCGAAACACATAATGGACAAGAAGCTTATCAAAGATTTTGAGACGAGTCATCGCGGGAGTCATACGGGCGTGCAATTACTCAACAAGCAAGCAATGAAAGGAAATGACAGAAATGTTAAATACTTAGTTAAGTGGAAGGCTCGTCCAGAAAAGGAAAATTCGTGGGAGAAAGAAGCTACCATAAGCCGTGAACGAATTACGGAGTTCGAGGCGAGGTGAAAGACGGAAATCATCATTTAAGGGATTATGATTATCAATAAGGAGCAGAAGGTTGGGAATATGGATCGAAATTTTGTGTCTAAGCTTCTAATCGTCACTTTCATCAACACTCAAATTTCTAGTCTATAAGCGGAAGGATTGTGCTTCATAGCTCTAAAGGTAGTGAAGATCTGTACAAATCTGTCGTACATGTTTCGGTACTTAACAGTTTTATATTTCTAAGTTAACAGACAATGTCACGCTGCTGGGATCCTACATACTAAGTCGACCACCCTACAAACCGCCACCCCGCATATATAGACTAGGCATTCAATTATTATATTATAACTCGATTAAAAAAAATGCTAAAATTATAAAAAAAATTACATTTAACTAGTCTCCTTATTAGCACTCGTATCGCGCTCTAGATACCGCTATATTAGCCTCCGATCGCGACTTATTCGTCGCACTAGTCCTAAATCCTCTAATTTAGAGCTACCCTCTTTATCCTCAAGTATAACCTTTAGTATTATATCCTTCTTCTTGCAAATACGTTGCCTAGGCTCCTAATTAGCTTATGCAAGTATTTAAGCTAAATTTATAAACCGATTATTTGGATCTTGTGCAATTTTGCAACGTTTTAGTAGGTTTGCTTAATTTAAAAGTGCTTTTAAGCGTTTAATCTTATAGTTGCGCAAAGCGACCTTTATTGTAATCTAATCTAATACGCAAGCTGCTTTCCGAACAAATATTCGTGATATAAGAGAATTGCTCTTTTTAGTAAGCAAATAAATTAAGTCGCGACTGCGTTATAATATAAAGATATTTAAGGGTAAAAGTTATAAGTTAATTGTTAGTTTTAGAATAATAACTTATTAAGAATTTAATAGTTTATTAATATTCTTAAGATATAATCTAGTTGCCTTTTACCCGGATTAAATATTCGCTTTACTAAGACTAATTTAACGTGCTTAAGCATAAAATTTAAGGAATTTGGCCTTCTTAACTTGCATTTTGTCTATAAAAGCTATATAATCGCTAACTTGTCGCCGGTACTCGGTTTTTAGGCTAAAAAAACAGCTAAGATCGAGAGGTTGAAGGATGTGAGAAGTATGTGCTAAAAAGAAGAGAAAGTAAATATTATTTAAATAATAAATAGTTATAAATTCGTTAGATATATAACTCTTATAACTGTTAACAATAAGAAGTTATACGTCGTTTAAATGCTCCGGCTAAGTTTAAGGTAAAAACACTTTCTTTAGCCACTTAACTGCAATTGCATTACTCGTTTACCTGTTTTCTAAGAATGTAACCTCCTATTTAAGATGCTATGCCAAAAAGTCGCATTTAAACCACTAATCTTAAATGCTTTTAGCCTTAAAAATAATAAGAGGATTTAAAGTAACCCCAAGTGCAAAGATACACTTAACTATCGACATTTAAGTATAAGTATTTATTGTTTTGACGGGTATTGCATTTAAATTCTCTTCTAACAAGCTAATAACAAGTCTATTTATACCTTAGCCTTCTATAATATTACCTTTATCCGCATTATACCTCCGGTAAAGGGGGATCTAAGATATAGTCTTATATAAGTCGAATAAGCGCCGAATATTCTTTAAAGTAACTGCATTTATCTTTTCTTAGTCTATACGGCGACCTAGTTTTGTTCAGGCTTGGCAATGATTCCTGAGGCATCGATATCGAATCGATTCTAAATCGTATTAGTCAATATTACAAGGTATTGATTCGAATCGATTCGATATCGATTTTAAGCGAGTCTTATGCTAAGTATTTTACATAGTAAATTTGTATAGGAGGTACTTCTGGCCGATTACTTATACCCCTACTAGAACACCAAAAATTTGGACGTTTTTTTAAAGTGCTTAGAAAAATCCAAAAACTTCTAGAATTACTATAATAATGTCCCTAATTACGATTATCGACTTGCTTTTCCGACTATATATTATTATTATAAGGAAATCGTGGTTTGAGGGGCTAAGGGGAGGGGCTCGGGGGCTCGCTAAGAATCGATTTAGAACCGATTCGATTCGATACCTTACGATTCTGGCATCGATTCGAATCGATACGCGATATCGCGTATTTTTGCCAAGCCTGGTTTTGTTTTAAGCTCCAGATGGCGATTTAGGAAGTGTGTAATCCACTTTTTCCCTAAAGGTTAATAGTTATTTGCCTGTTTAAGAACACTAGTTATAATAGCGCAGACTTATGCATAAGTTAGTGCATAATTAAGGGACTCTTGTCGAAGAATCCAAGTTGTAAGACGATCTTCTTGCTCTAGTAAAAGCTATTATATATAACTATACGCGGATCTATAGTTTTAAGAGCCAAAAATATAGTTGCAAAGGGTAAAACATAGTATGCTATAATTTTTAGCTATAGTTTAAGTAAGAATCCTATTTGCTATATCCGCAAGTGCATTTTGGATATTAGCTTTAGTATATGTTGGATGCATGTGGTAAGGTAAAAGGATAATGTATTCCTCTGCCTAAAAGCTAGCTAAAGAGAGACTGCTAAGCGAGCTATAAGCGAGCGAGCACGTGCTTAGCGACACGTAACATATCCGCCCTACTATGCAATTCGCAATATCCTCGTTGCGCTTAGAAAAGAGAACCATATTCTCGCTATAACTATATTCTCCTTAAGGCAAAGCTATTATAAACATATTAAAGAAAAGAAAATCCGCAGCGCTAGTATATATATCTTATATCCTTTGCCGCGTTTTACAAAGAAACTTTACTAATATATCCTATTCCTTATATCCGATATACGCAATCTTATATATCCTTATCCTTATTATAATCCCTTAATTGTTAAGACCCTTATCCGGCTCAACTATTAGGATTATTAGTAAATTGCAAGGTAAATTGCGAGGCTAGCTGCGCAGCTATGTAGATATTCGGATTTGTGCCTCTTCTTTATACTACATTAATATTCTTATACTAAGTAGTCGGCATTATCGCTAGCTAATACATATTTACCGCATATGCTAGATTGCTATAGTAACCGAAGAATGCGTAGCCTTGTAAAGGGAACCCGAAATTGCTTATATAACTTTATAAAGGGAATCTAAAACTATTTTAAAAGCCGAATCCTATTTCTTATTTACTAGTGCTTAAGCTCTTACTTATATTAGTAGCGTTTTAAGATAGTATATAAAGTTAAGCTAGCGTAAAAAAGCTATATAAGAATATTATATATTACTAGGGATAAAAGTTAAATATTATCAATTATACCTTTAAACTAGTAAAGCTCGGCTATAGTTAGTTTTATAGCAACGTTAATAGGCCTTAAGTGGTTAAGGAAGCGCGCTTCGGTGTTTGCTTTAAAGATTGCATAGCGTTAATCGGTATAACGTTAATATCTGATAGCAACGTCGATTAAAGCGCTTTGTATTTATCTAATTTGCTACAGGAATGTTTTTTAGACTTCGGCGCAAGTAAAGTAGTAAAGAGTCCGGGAACCTCGGGAACTAGTTTATCGGGAATAAACTTGTAAAATGTTTTTATCTCCTTTAATATAAGCTTCCCGGCAATTATACGTTAGTCGACATCGTCTTTAATCTTCTTTATTAAAGTTGCTTGCTTAGCTTAGTAGTCGTTTTCGACTATTTATATAAGATAACTTAAAGGCAACTAAGTAATTTTTAAAGTAAAAACCTCGATATTACCTTTTTTATATTTTATTATATCTACGTCCTCTTATTTAAGAGCCTTTTAAATAAATAACTATCCGCGCAAGTTTATTAGTGCTTATAGCTCCTCGTTATTTAAGGCAATAACGTGTAGCTTATCGTTATTTATATTACGCTATTTTAGCAAGTAAATAACCTTTATAAATGCGAGGCCTTATTAGCAATTATTATAAAAGTTTAAAGACTTTGCTTTAAAGCTTTTTATAAACGATAATATGCGTTTTAGGTTTGCTTTCGATATTAGTATAATAAAGTAAGGATAATTGTTATACTAGTAACTTAAAAATATACTTTATAGCTCTTTTAAGTTAAACTTATAATCCTTTTTAAGTATTACTTGCTAAAAGTTATAATCTTTATATATTAGCGAGTTTGCTTTTATAAGAAGTTTGCTGCTATATTATAGTTAAAAGTAAAGGTTATTTGCGAGTCCGATAAGATATTATATATTATAAAACAGTTTTGCATTTATTTGCATTAGCCGGGGTATTATATCTAGCTTTAACGTTTAAGTAAATGCTAATGCTCTTATAAACGCTAGCGGGGTTTATATTTTTAAAGCTATTGCTAACAAGTATCCCTTTAGCTTTATAAATATCTTTTTAGCTAATTTTATTCGGTAAGAGATCTTCTTCTTCTTTCCTTTATTTAAGGTTATAAGAAGGTCTTATACTTTAGTCTTTAATCGGATTAAGAATATATTATTGTTAATTTCGATAATGTCGTTAATTAAAGCTTAATCGGGGAAGTCCCTTGCTTCAAGGAGGCTATAAGCTTAATAATACTTCGCGTGTCGGGATATTCCCTTTAATTGTTTGCGCTTACGGTAATTGTTAGATTTATTATTATACTATTCTCCTTCTTTGTCTTTAACTTAGCTCTTAAAAGCAATTAGCAAACTAGGGTAAATGCTAAAAGTATTCTTGTAAACGCTCGTTAGACTATTTCTTATATAATAAATACCTTTATTATAAGGGAGGCTAATATAAGAATTGTTATCTTTATTATAAATGTCTTTTGTACCGCTTAAAAAGTAGCTATAAATGCCCTCCTCTTAGTTGTTATTACGCTAGGAATTATATAAAAGCTAAAGAATATCGCAAGCTCGAGGAATAACATTTTAAAAACTATTACCCGGGTTAAAAATACTAAAATCCTTATTATCTTATATAAAAGAACTAAGATAAGTGCTAGCGTAATCACGCTAGCGCTATTCTTCTCTTATTGTGTAGTCTTAAAACATGCTTGCGCAAGATGTAACCGAGCAAACTAAAGTAGCTACTATTAAAGTTATATCGTTTCCGACTATATTAAAGAATTTAATATCTTTTACTATTTGCAAAATATTATCTTATTATAGCTTATCTTAAAGCTAATTAAGCTTATAATTAAGATTTAAAGTTTTTGCTATAATAACTAGTAATAATATAAAGATATAAAATGTAAAACTTTAAAAGAATATTTATAATAAAATCGATAAGGTAGCGCTAAGCTTATAATAAACTTATAAAGTAAATGTAAAAGCGATATGTTTATAAGAATAATAAGTCTAAAAGATAATATTATATAAGTAAAGTAATATTAAAAGCGATTACTTTAATATGCGTCCTTTTAAGGACGACTGCGACGCTAAAAGGTTAAAGTTACGTCGGTTATATTATTTTTAAATAAGCGTCCCCGGGTTTTTAAAGCTAGCAAGGAATATAGTCTTTACTTGTAATCGTTTACTAGCTCTTTAGCGTTTTTTAAAAGCTTAATAGGGAATTATTTGTTATACGCTAAAGAATATCCCTTATACTTAATAAAGTACTTAATAGAAAGTTTTCCTTTATATTATATAATGCGCTTGTTTACTAGACGTTTAAGCTTATAAGATTTTTACTTATTAAAATCTCCTTAAACTCCTTTAACTAGTTTTTAGATATTTAGTTTAAGTCTATTAAATATATCCTTGTCCTTTAACGCGGGCTTAAGATAAGCGATAAAAATTATAAGATAAATTTTAAAGCTTAGTAATAGCGTAAGCTTATAAGCTAAGCAACTAACTTTCTTTAAAATTGTAAATAGTCCCGTGCATTACTTAAAAAGCTTTAAATTCGGCTTCTTTAGCAAATTGTAGCCTTTATGCAATTATAAATATACCTTATTACTAACTTTAAACGAAATTAGTCGGTGCTTAAAGTTATAAATTTCCTTGGCCGCATTTATAGCAAAGTTAATTAAAACTTGCGCGTCTAATCGTCGAAGCTTATAAATAATTAATAGTAGCTTGTTTTCTTATTTTAGAGTAATAAGACTAAGTCTTATATTAGCTTTTATTTTTATAATAATCTCGTTCGGATTGCAGCTAATAAGGGAATAAAATAAGTTATTTAAGGTATATTGCAAGAATAGCACCCTTATAGATTATAGGCGCTCGGGATGTTTATACGCCTAATAACGGAATGCGATCTTAATATACTAGTTTTTAACCTTAAACTAATTGTCGGTTTGCGGGTGTTACGCGGTCGAGTAAAGAAGTTTAATTTATATTAAAGTAAATACTTTCCTTTAAACTATAAATACAAACTTCGAATCCCGGTTTAATATAAACTTTATTAGAATCCCTTAAAATGCAAAAAGCAATATCCGAATAAGGATAAACGCTTAATCTTTAGTTATATATATATTATAGCCGGGAATTAATAGGGTCTTGTAAGAGAACTTGTATATGTTTATTATAAGGCAATTAAAGGAATTATATTTATCGAGATATTATAATATAATAGCTTTAATTTTTAGTAAAGCTAAAATAAAATCTATTATAACTATATAAAATAGTTGTAATATTATGCGAATCGGTTATAGCTTACTATTAAGCTAAGTATATAAAGTAGCGTTTACTAAGCAGCTCGGATAATATTTAATAAAGTTTTTAATCTTCTTTATAAGCTTCGAGATGTAAAAGCTTTAAAGTTTGTGTGTTGTCTTTAATATTTTAAAGTGCTCCTTAGTATAAGCCTCCTACAATATATCCTCGAGCATTATATTAAGAATGCATAAACAATTATAGCCTTTTATTAAAGTATTATATAATAAACCGTTTTTAACAAAGAATAGAACGCTAAGCCGCGTAATAAATTATAAGAGCGTGCCCTCGGCGTAGCGTAGCAAGCAAAGAACTCGCTAAAAGTGCAAGTCCTTATAATAGCCTTTTATAAAGCGTTTATAAAACTCCTTTATTATATATACTTTTAATATAATATAAATATTATCGAGAGTATTATCTTAAGAGATGTCCTTAAGCTCGAAAGCCTTAAGCTTAAAGAGTATATCAAGTATAATATTTGTCTTTTTAAGGATATAATAGACCTCGAGGGCAAATTAAGACAAGTATTATAATATATAATAAAGGCGCATATTTACTCGAGTAGCGTCCGATATAACTAGCGTTACTTGATTATAGACTCCTCGAGTAATAAAGTAATTTATAAGCACAATTATCAAGTGTTTTAACGATTAAAAGATAACTTTAAGTTAGTAGTAAGTATAAATTAAACAAGCGACTTTTAGCTTAATAAGATAATAATTCTTCACGGCAAAGCTTAAAAGCTTGCTTAAAAATAAAATTAGCTAAATTATTATAAATAAGATTTTCGATAAGTCCTTTAGCACTTAATAGTTGTCTTTTAAGTAAAATATTATTATATTAAAACCTCGCTTTAGCAAAGTATTAATCTTTGCATATATCTTCTTTTTTAAGCAATAATATATTAAAAACCGAGAGTTTAAAAAGTAACTTTTTATAGTGTTAAAAGATGCTTTCTCGTAATTAGTAAGTATTTATATTAAGCGGATATAGAACTTTTTTCTCTTCGATATAATTGCACTTTAATTGCATTTATTTGCTAATATCTTTATCTTTTGCTATTATAAAGGTTTGCTTGCCTTTGCATAAAATAGCACGTATTATTTAAAAAAGCCGGTTATGCCGATAAAAGTCTCGAGTTCCTTTAACGTCTATAAAAATATAATATTCTTAATTGTAATAACGCGCTCCTTAATAGTTAATATGCTAAGTCTATTTACTCGGTGCTCGAGTAGCTATATTAACGAGTATATTAAGAATAATTTCGCCGGGGAAAGCGAGAGCTTAATTTTAGCAAATAAGGATAGCACTTAACAAAAGTAAAAAATGTGCCTTATTATAGTTTTAAAGAATATAATTATATTATCGATAAACGCACAAGCAAATTCCCGGTATAGCTATAACTTCTTGTCTATAAAGCGTTATATATGCGCCGGGGAGTTTTTAAATCCTATTAATATAACCTTAAACTATTCTTAGCTATAATAATTAATAATAGTAAAGCGTTCTTTGTATTCCGGCTTTACTAAAAACTAATAAAAGAAGGCAAATTTATTAATATATAAGATATATTTTATTCTTTGCAAAGATTTAATAACATTTAATTATAATAGCATTAAATAAGCGTCGGGAACCGCTTACTTGTTTAATAGCTACAAGTTTATTACTAGCCGACTCTTTGCCTTTCCCTTAATAGTTTTTTATATTATAAATACTATATACTTAAAAGGGGTAAAAACTTTGCCTAGTTTATAAGGTTTTTTGCGTTAAG
>Ga0302221_10002154_pt1 | contig 12419 bp, 10 predicted proteins | sample II_Palsa_E2_1_FD_193517 | JGI IMG/M metagenome (GOLD analysis project Ga0302221, IMG submission 193517) | Peat permafrost microbial communities from Stordalen Mire near Abisko, Sweden - II_Palsa_E2_1 | ecosystem: Environmental > Terrestrial > Soil > Palsa > Peat permafrost | place: Sweden... | reverse complement strand
CCGTTAGAATCAAATACGATCAGGGTTGGATAAGCGGTTATTCCCCATTGCTGGGCCAATGCCGGGCCGTCTCCACGCTCCATATCGATAGAGATATTGATGAAATTCTGGTTATAGAAATCAGCAACCTTATCATTTTTAAAAGTAGTGTTTCGCAATAACGTACATGGGCCGCACCAGGTGGCATAGCAATCCACAAAAATGTATTTGTTTTTGAGTTGGGCCTGATGCAGGGCTTCCATCCACGAATTTTCAATAAAAAAAATCCCGGTTGGTTTCTGCGGGTTTTGCCCTTTGCTAACTAGCGGAACAATCACGATCAGCAACAATAATATAATTCCTTTTAAGGTAGAACGCATGGTATTAAATATTAAAACCCAAACCTATAAATAATATTACAGGTTTGGGTTTTGTTGTATTTAACTATTTTATTCAGCTTTTAGTGCTGAGGCTGATCGGGTTGCTTTTGCGGCTGCGGCTTAGGCCTTTGCTGTTGCTGGCGTTGCTGCTGCTGCTGACGTTGAGCCTGTTGCTGGCGTTGCTGTGCCTGCTGCTGAACTTGTTGTTGGCGCTGCTGCTGTTGTTGAGCCTGTTGCTGGCGCTGTTGTGCCTGCTGCTGAACTTGTTGTTGGCGCTGTTGCTGAGCCTGTTGCTGGCGTTGCTGTGATTGCTGCTGAACTTGTTGTTGGCGCTGCTGCTGTTGCTGAGCCTGTTGCTGGCGCTGTTGTGCCTGCTGCTGAACTTGTTGTTGGCGCTGCTGCTGTTGTTGAGCCTGTTGCTGCCGCTGCTGAACTTGTTGTTGACGTTGTTGCTGTTGCTGAGCCTGTTGCTGGCGCTGCTGCTGTTGTTGTTGAGCTTGTTGCTGGCGCTGCTGTGCCTGCTGCTGAACTTGCCTGGTCTGCTGCTGGTGTTGAGCCTGTTGTGCCTGTTGCTGGTGTTGTTGCTGCGGTGCTTGCTGATGTTGTACTTGCTGCGCCTGTTGCTGCTTTTGCTGCGCCTGCTGTTGAACTTGCCTGGTTTGCTGCTGGTGTTGCTGTGCCGGCTGAGCTTGCGGGCGGGCTTGCGTTTGCGGCCTTCCCGGGGCGCTGCTATTGGTTGGCAATGCTGGCCTTGCGCCGGTAGCATGACCGGCAGGCGCAACCTTAGTTGGCGCAGCCGCCGGGTGTACATTTACAAATTGCGTATTTGGCCGTGTGCTATGTGCAACGGTAGCCAACCTTCGGGCATTAGCATGGTTATTGGCCACACCACCGCTTTTGCCTATCCCGGCATTTGGGTTGGCTTGCCTGTAAGCCTGGGCATTAACTACCCGGGCCGGGTGCGCATCGGGCCTTGCCTGTACTGCCGGGCGGTAAATATTGATGGCATTGTGCTGCACGTTGGCAGCTCCCGGTCTGCTGGCGTTATTTATTTTGTAAACGGTAACACGCTGGTGCGTAATGCGCTGTATATCTGCCGGGCGCGGGCCTGTAATATACGTACGGTTGTTGTACACATAGGTATTGTTAATAATGGTGGTGTTATGTATAATATTTACCACCCTATCATGCGGCACATAATAATTATAAATCCGCGGACTGTTTATATAACGATCAGGGGCGCAAACCCAGTAATTATCGGGTACATTATAGCCGCCGCCAATTACTATCGAGATTGATATACCGGCATCCATTGGTGCCCAACCATAATAACCGCGGGCGTGGCGCCAGCTTACCCATGCGGGTGCCCATTCGTGGCCCGGGATCCACTCCCATCCATAATAATCGTCATAATGCCACCTTCCGTAATGGAAAGTTGCCCATCCCCATGGGTAATCGGATACCCAGGTACTGCCATATTCTGTTTGCGCCCAATAACCATCGGTTGCATAAGGCCTAAAATCCTGATCGACATTTGGCACCCATACATCACCATAATAATCATCCTGCACCCAGGTGCCATAGGGCGCTAATTCATCGTAAAAATCCTGATCTGAAATGTATCCGCCCTGCGCCTTACTTCTATTCGGCATAAAAAGCATCATCGCTAACGCGAATAAGCTTAGTGTAACGGCTCTTTTTAAAGTTCTCATAACGTATTTACTTTGTAACAATCTTGTTTCAATTCTTAGTAAGTACTAAACGTTTAAATCAAAAAATGTTTTGAATGTTATAAACATTTGTCTGCCAATATTTAATAATCCCTTATAATTGCAGTATAATTACCTCATTAATCAATCAATAAAAATCTGGCTGTAGCTATGAATAATGTAAACATACCCAGGCTCAATCTCAACACTTATGTGCATGGTACCGAGCAAGAACGCAAGCAATTTTCTGACGAGATAGGCAAGGCTTTTAATGAAACCGGCTTTGTTACCATCACTAACCACGGCTTAAGTAAAGAATTGATAGATAAGCTTTATGCAGATGTTAAGGCGTTATTTACTTTGCCGGAGGATGTAAAATCGGCCTATGAAATACCCGAACTAGCTGGCCAGCGTGGTTACACCGGCAAAAGCAAGGAAACCGCGAAAGGTTTTAAAACCCCTGATTTGAAGGAATTTTGGCAGATTGGACAAACGGTTGCCAATGATTCGCCATTAAAAGCGGATTACCCGGATAATATTGTAGTAAACGAATTACCCGATTTTAACCCAACTACACAGGAGGTTTATCAAAAATTAGAGCAGGCCGGTAAATATTTATTACGTGCTATTGCCGTATACCTTGAATTACCTGAGGATTATTTCGACAGCAAGGTTACTGAAGGCAACTCGATATTACGCACGCTGCACTATTTCCCGATAACTGATCCGGATGCCTTACCTGATGACGCGGTACGTGCCGGCGCTCATGAAGATATCAACCTGATTACCTTATTAATCGGCGCCAGTGCCGATGGCTTAGAACTTTTAACCCGCGAAAACGAGTGGTTCCCGGTTAAAGCTTATGGTGAAGATTTGGTAGTTAACGTAGGCGATATGCTACAGCGTTTAACTAATAATAAATTAAAATCAACTACCCACAGGGTGGTAAACCCGCCGCGCGACCAGATGAAAAACTCACGTTATTCGGTGCCATTTTTCTTGCATCCGGTACCTGATATGAGCCTGGCTTGCCTGCCATCATGCGTTGACGAAGCCCATCCAAAAAAGTTTACCGACACAACTGCCGGAGAATATTTGGATGAGCGTTTACGCGAAATCGGACTAAAAAAATAGCTTCAATAATATTAATACAATATTAAGCCAATATTAGGTTAATATTAAAAATATAAAGCCAGGGCAGATGTTCCAATCCATCAGCCCTGGCTTTTTTGGTTGATAATCAAGGCATTTACTACCCTGCCCCATATCACCCCTGATACACTAAGCCTTTGTTACAATGTAATGAAACAGTTACAAACCATTTTGTAATCAACACGTTACATAGCTTATAACTTATATAAGTTAGTTTTGACTCAACGTGTTTATTTAGAAACTTATTAAAATAAGATTAAACCAATCTAATTTTAATAAGTCGGAAAATAACCATACGTCGCCCTAGGCCTGCTTAAAAATTTGTTAACGTTTTTCACTTACAACCTATGCAAAACAGAACTTTAATTATCGCAGGAATGCACCGTTCAGGAACATCATTGATCACCCATTGGCTAAACGAATGTGGTTTACAATTGGGCGAAAAATTTGAACCTGCCGGCATCGGAAACGTTGACGGGCATTTTGAAGATATTGAGTTCTTGAAGCTGCACGAAGAGATATTGCATGACAACCATTTGCCCGAATCGGGCCTTACGGATGAGCACAACATTGAAATATCTTTATACCACCGCGAAAAATTAAAAAGCATTATAAAGGTTAAAAATAATTTATACCCGCAATGGGGTTGGAAAGACCCGCGTACTTGCTTATTTTTAGATACTTATAAAGAATTGATACCTGACGCACGATACCTGATAGTGGTACGCGATTATAACGCCGTAGTTAGCTCGCTATTGCAACGTGATTTTAGGCATATAGAAAAGAAGTATTTGGCTAGAGGCCCTTTCGACAGGTTTATTTGGAAAACATTCCGCAGGAACCGTAAACTGCAGAAATTTTATAATGAAAAAGCAGAAGACTATTTAAAAGTTTGGATAGCCTATAACGAGGAGATCCTGAAGAATGTTAAAACACTTCCCGCATCTACCTATGTAATGATCAATTACTCGCTGTTAAATGAAAGTGATGACCGGATCTGTTCGTTTTTAAGAGACAAGTGGAACCTATCCCTTAACTACTTTAAATTTAAGGATGTGTTTAAAGATAAGCTGATCAGCAATCATATTGATACTGATTCATTTATTATGAACAAATCACTTTTAAGCAAAGCCAACCAGCTACAAATCAACTTAAATCATTATATGGTTGCTGTATAACTACAGCAACGCCATTAAATCTTTTAAACTGGTTACCTGCACAGGTACATCATCGGGCTTTGGCAGCTCCATTGGATTAAAATAGATGGCATCCATGCCAAAGTTTAAGGCTCCGCGGATGTCGGCTTCAATACTGTCGCCAATCATGATACTTTCGTTTTTTACAGCTCCGGTTAAATTCAGCGCATGCTCAAAAATGGCTTTATCGGGTTTGTTTACCCCTACGGTTTCGGATATAATGATCTGGTTGAAATAATGACTGATATTGCTCCCGGCTATTTTTATTTCGGTTGATTCCTTAAATCCGTTTGAGATCAGGTGTAAAATATACTTCGATTTTAAATAGGTCAATACCTCATGCGCATCCGGAAACAGGTTAGTTTTGGTAGGGCATAATTTTACATATTCATCTTCAAAACCACCCGGTATCACTTCGGGCTGCATACCTAATTCTAAAAACGTGGTTTTAAACCGCGCTTCGCGCAAATAATCCTTAGTAATAGCGCCTACGTGGTATTGTGCCCAAAGCTTGTGGTTATTGCGGGTATAGGTTTCAATAAACAGTTGTGCAGATGGCAGGCCCAGATCAGCCAGTTGGTGAATGAGATAAAGCTCGTGCAGGGTTTCTTCGGCATTCTTATCAAAATCCCAGATGGTATGGTCAAGATCGAAGAAAATGTGGCGGTATTGTTTCATGAGTATACTGTATTACAAAGCCTTTATAATAAGAACGAAGCAAATCCTTAAACTTTATATAGTTTAGAGATTGCTTCGTTCGTTCGCAATAATGCGTTAAAAATTTAATCTGTTAAAGCTTAAGCTTTTTTCTTTTTATCTTCTTTTAGTTCAGGTTTTCTTTTTTTGTTCTCTACATAAGCGGCTCCGGCCAATGCAGCTATCAACAGTATCGACCCTGCTAAGGAGATATCCTCGCCAACATAATATGATGCCGGGTGGAATATAAAATCAATCTTATGGTTACCTACCGGGATAAATGCCGCACGCAACAAGTAATCAGCACGGAAATATGGTTGCTCTTGTCCGTCTATCAGCATTTTCCAGCCTTCTTTATAATAGATCTCAGAGAAAACCGCAACCTGGTTAGTAGTTGAACCTGTTTGATAAACCAAATGTTCCGGCTCGTAACTGGTTAGGGTAATGGTTGCATTCGGGTCGATAGCCAAATTTTTACCATCAATTAAAGGCTTGTACTGCTTATCAACAATTGCTTCACCCTTAGGGTCGAATGAGCTTATCGCTTGCATCTCCTGGTCGGCATTGTCAACAAATTTCACACTTTTCACAAACCATGCGTGGCCGGCGGCCGTATTATTTGCCTGCATACCCGGCTCATGCGTTTTAGGGTCAGCAGTAATAATGTATTTGGTATTCAGCATATCCAACACATCCTGATTTGTTGTTTTGGTAAACTGATTTTGGATCAATTCGTCATAACGTTTCAATTTAGCTGCATGATAACCGCCAATACTTTTGTAAAAGAATGATGGTTCCGCATCAGCAAATGGGTCACCGCCACGGCTCAAATCCAGCACCCTGAAATCAGGATCGGTGTCACGTAAGATAAGCCGGTCTATTTCTCTTGGTTGTATTTCTTGCGCCGCTTCTTCCTTGTCTTGAAACTTGCTATCATTCAGATAACGTTTATCAACTCCCCAAAGATCGATCAATATAAGGGCTAAAAATGCCACCGAGGTGATTGTTAAGCTGATCCTCTCTTTTAAGAAAGCCCAAACAATGCCAAATGCGATAATTATAAATATTAACGAGCGTAAAGCATCGGCACGAAACAGCGCGATGCGATCCTGAATTAATGCGTTAGCAATACTGTTAGCATAACCCGAATCACCTTGTAAAGCCTGGGTTAAACCAGCAATCAAATTTTGATGCTGGCTATTTTTAAAGCTGAAGAATACATCAGGCAAAGCCAATAGTACCAAAACGATACCGCCGGTAATATAAAATGCCAGGAAGGCTTTTTTAAGGATGGCGGCTTTATCAGTTGTAGTAACTACTTCTTTTATTGCAAGGAAGGCTAATATAGGGAAACACAATTCGGCAATAGCGAGTATGGACTCAACCGTACGGAACTTATTGTACATTGGGAAATGGTAAAAGAAGAAATCTGACACATAAGGCCAGTTACCGCCGAATGATAATAGCAGCACCAAAATAACCGTAGCCAGCACCCACCATTTTAACGGATTACGTACAATTAATAAACCCAGCACAAATAAAAAGCAAATAACCGCTCCAAAATAATATGGGCCACTGGTGGATGGTTTTTCGCCCCAATAGGTTGATACACCCATATTGCCCAATTGCTGTACCGTACCTTCCGCTTGTTCTTCAGATGCGCCTTTGGCTTCGAATGCTTTAACCAGGTTTGAATTTGGGATATCCAAAGCGCTCATCTCCGACTCGCCGCCATAAGCATTAGGAATCAGGAAGGTGATAGATTCGCCAACACCCTGGCTCCAACCGTAGGCATATTCTTTTGGTAAGCCGTTGCTTGGCTCTGCTGTATGTTGTGTTAAGTTTGATTGCCCGCGATTGGTTTCTTTAGCATATTCAGATGTTGTCCAAAGCATAGATGCATTTACCGCTACCCCTAATATTACAGCTGCAGCAACATAAACAACCGATAAACCAAATGGCTTATATTGTTTGGTTTTAATGGCGTTATAAAGCTCAACAATACCTAATATGATTAATGCTATCATCAGGTAATAGGTCATCTGTATGTGGTTTGAGCGAATCTCCATCGCTAACGCAAAAGCGGTTAATGATGCACCCAACAGGTATTTACCCCTGAAGGTTAATATAACACCCGCTACTATCGGGCAAAAGAATGCAATGGCATACGCCTGGTTGGCGTGCCCGGCATTTATCAATATAAAATTATAAGATGAGAAGGCGAACGCGATAGCACCCGCTAAAGCAAACCATGGGTTAAGTTTAAGTACGCAAAATAATATGTATGCACCTATAAGGTAAAGCAAAATAGTATCAACCGGATTAGGGAAGATGGTTTTCATGCCCTCTATCACATAGGTTGCAACACTGTTAGGGTATGATGTCCATATCTGGTAGGTTGGCATACCGCCAAACATACTGTTGGTCCAAAGCGGGGCGTGGCCTGTTTTGGCACGTACATCCATTATTTCTTTCTGAGTACCCTGTGCCTGCCTTACATCACTTTGAAACAAAGTTTTACCCTGCATAATAGGCGTAAACACATAAGCGAAAGAAATTACAATTAAAATTACTACAATAATGAAGTGTACACTATTGCGCTTGAACCAGTTATTCATTTGAAATTTTTAAAATGGATATATTCCTCAAAAATAGAAATTTGGATGAGAAAAGGAATTATAAAAATCTGTGCTTATTTGGAAAACACCTATCAATTTTACAAATGAGGCTAAAGCCATTTGTTTGCTTGTTTTTTAACAGTTGGCTAAAGCCTGCGGCAATAAGAAAAAATTAGCGCTTATATAATTGCCGTCCCATTTATGGGGGCGGAAGGGATAGCATCATTAAATGGCTTTAGCCAAAATCAATGCTGATTTATTATATTTTAGAGCGAAATAACAAAAGCATGCCCGCCATTGTAGCAACACTCAATACATAAGCAATTATGCGGATACGGTTATATTCTTCGCGGTCTTTACGGATATTAAAAACATTGTAGATAGCCAAAAGGCCCATCGCTACCCAAAAAAACCAGTTTATCGTTTTGCCCATAGCAAAAAGTGATGCGGTGAACGCGAATACCGTAAAGTTGGATACGATTAAAAGCGCGGATTGCGGCGTACCGTAGTGCCTGCGGTTGAATAGCTCGTCTGGAAGCATGTTATTTTATCTCCTCGTAATCAATAAAATCACCTTCAGAATCGGGGATCTTACTTTTCGGAGTTTGTGGTATGTAATCAACTTTTACACCTTCGGCGCGTTTGTTGTTTTGAGTATAATTTTGCTGTGAATTTTGTTGAAACTGCTGCGCTTTGTTCATTACGCGCTGAACAAGCATGGGCATTACTATACGGATAATCATCCTGATGATCCATAGTATAAAAATTACAGCGAATATGAAATCTAAAAATTCCATGGAGTTAATATTAAGCCTGCAAATATAAGTATTATAACGCTACAATTGTTTTGTTATGATGTACGATATTTATATGACAAAAGATTGATGTGTTTGTTACAACTGCGCCGGCAGACTGGTGCCAGCGCTCTCACTGTCATGAAACATCAAAGCCACCGCAAATGCCACTAAATAAATCAATTGCTGACTTGCCAAATCCCAAGCCTGGTGTGTAGCTGTGCCGAATAACAATACGGTAATTATTAAACCGCCTGCAATAAACCCTAAACGCCTTGTTTTACCGCCAACTAATATTAAAATACCTATAATAGCTTCAATAAATGGCAGCACATATAAAAATGGGGTAACTAATGTATCGGGCAAAAATGATGTTTTAAAACTGGAAGTGCTATGCGCAACAAAAGCAGGCAGGTTGGGTATGCGTACCAGGCCATGCATCAGCATATCAACGCCGAGGCCAATTTGCATAATGTGCAGGGGTTTTATCTTTTTCATATGGTATTAACTAAATAACATCGAAAACAGTTTCCAGGTTTAGCTCAAATCCTGGTAAAATGTTTGTTGTAATTACGTCGCCGGTAGTCATTAGTTTTGATGGTTGATAGCTGCCCTCCATTAATGTGTATTTTAAAAATGTCCTATCCTGGGGTGATATGATCCAATACTCAACAACCCCGGCTTCTTCATATACTTCATATTTATTGCGCAGCTCTTTTTGATTATTGCCCGGCGATAATATTTCCACAACAATATCAGGCGCACCGGTACAACCGCGCGCATCAATTTTCGACAAGTCGCAGATCACACAAATATCAGGCTGTACTACTGTAAATATCTTTTTGTCATCATTTTCACCTATACGGGAAAGGCGTACATCAAATGGCGCGTAATAAACCTGGCAAGGCTTATTTTTTAAGTTATTATACAATTCGTTTGATACAACTGCCGAAATACGCTGGTGTGCGGATGCAGGTGCAGGTGTCATCTTAAATATTTTACCCTTAATTAGCTCTAACCGTTCCTCAAATGTCCATTTAAGGTAGTCGGCATAGCTATAAGTTTTTGTAAGATCGAGATCTGAAAGTTGCATTATGTTTTATACGACGATGATCAAATTTACTGATTTTATTTTCTCCGTTAACTAAATTTTTCTTCCATCATTTTTTCAAGCGCGAACATTTCGTCGCGAAGCTTGGCTGCTAACAGGAAATCCATATTTTTGGCTGCCGCAAGCATATCCTTTTTAGTATTATCGATCGATTTTTTGAGATCAGGCTTAGTCATGTATTGAACAATCGGATCTGCGGCAAGCGTAAGCATATCATTCTCTACATAAGCTTTTTGCACACCGCCTTTAAAGTCCATAACCGATGTTTGCTCAATGATCTCTTCTTTTGATTTGCCTACTGTAGTTGGCGTAATGCCATGCAGCAGGTTATAGGCAATTTGCTTATCGCGGCGGCGGTCGGTTTCATCCATGGTTACCCGCATCGAGTCGGTTATTTTATCGGCATACATAATTACCCGGCCCCTATCATTACGGGCAGCACGGCCAATGGTTTGTATCAATGAACGTTCCGAACGTAAAAAGCCTTCTTTATCAGCATCTAAAATAGCTACTAAGGATACTTCGGGCAAATCCAACCCTTCGCGCAGTAAGTTAATGCCGATCAACACATCAAATTCGCCTAAACGTAAACCTCTTAATATCTCCACACGCTCCAATGTTTTTACTTCGGAGTGGATGTAGCGGCATTTGATGCCGAGCCTGTCCATGTATTTAGCCAACTCTTCCGACATCCGTTTGGTTAGCGTAGTCACCAGCACACGGTCGCCCATTTTAACGGTTTTATCAATCTCGTCCAGCAAATCATCCACCTGGTTTATTACCGGTCTAACTTCGATCATTGGATCAAGCAATCCTGTTGGACGGATCACCTGTTCAACCACCACACCGCCTGATTTTTCCAATTCGAAATCTCCCGGCGTAGCACTCACATAAATGGTTTGCGGGGCCAAACGTTCAAACTCCTGGAAGTTGAGCGGGCGGTTATCCAAAGCAGCCGGTAAACGGAAACCATAATCAACCAAAGCAATCTTGCGCGACCTGTCGCCGCCATACATCGCCCTGATCTGCGGCACAGTTACGTGGCTTTCGTCAATTACCATCAGGTAATCATCCGGGAAATAATCCAGCAAGCAGAATGGCCTTGCACCCGGCTCGCGCCCATCAAAAAAGCGCGAATAATTCTCGATACCAGAACAATAACCTAACTCACGGATCATCTCCAGATCGTAATTAACCCTTTCTTCTAAACGTTTCGCTTCTAAAAAACGACCGTCATCAATAAATTGTTTTTTACGGCTTTCGAGTTCTGCCTGTATCGCCCAGATGGATTGCGTGAAACGCTCGCGCGGGGCAACGTATAAGTTGGCAGGGTAAACCACCATATGGGTCATTTTCTCTAAAGTTTTGCCTGTGGTAACATCAAAGGTGCTTAGCTCTTCAATATCATCACCAAAAAAAGACACCCGGTAAGCATGATCCATATAAGCCGGGAAAATATCAACGATATCGCCTTTAACACGGAATGTTCCGCGTTTGAAATCGGCTGTGGTGCGGGAATACAGGATCTCTACCATGCGGTGCAAAAACGCATTGCGACTGATACGCGTACCTACCGCGAATTTAAATACCGAATTGGCAAAATCCTCTGGGTTACCCATACCATAAATGCAGGAGATGGACGATACCACGATCACATCCCGCCTGCCCGACATCAGTGCCGAAGTGGTACGTAAACGTAGTTTTTCGATCTCTTCATTTATCTGCAGGTCTTTTTCTATATAGGTATTTGATGAGGGAATAAATGCCTCGGGCTGATAATAATCGTAATACGACACAAAGTAGTTCACCGCGTTCTCGGGGAAGAATTGCTTAAACTCGCCGTAAAGCTGTGCAGCCAGCGTTTTGTTGTGGCTTAAAATAAGCGTAGGCCGCTGCGTTTGCTGGATAACATTGGCAATAGAAAATGTTTTACCCGAACCCGTTACACCTAACAGGGTTTGGTAAATTTCGTTATTATTTACACCCTCAACCAATTGCCGGATTGCTTCGGGCTGGTCACCGGTTGGTTTATATATCGACGTTAAATTAAAATCCATAGACTTATAAAGATACGCAATTAGTGTTTGTTAAATTACCCTATCACGAATAGTTTACATTGTAATAACGATTTGAAATGAGTAATGTTCCGTTTGATTTTAGGTAAAGGTATGGTGGGGTTGTGACAAGGGTATGTCAGGAGGTATTTAATTATTTCAGATCGTCATTGCGAGCGATAGCGTGGCAATCCCCGACTATGCAGGTCGCATTCGCTTAACGGCTCTGTAAATTGGGGATTGCCACGTCGTTCCTCCTCGCAATGACGCGTGATAATTGAAATACTTAAAATCTAATCATTAGTCCTTCTATTCATCACCCAATACCAACCCAAATTAAATGCGATGATAGCATGATTAAACACTGTCGGCACCAAACCATAATGGCGTTTCATAATATCAAAGCGCTCCACCAAGCTTTGGCGGTGTTTGGTTTTGGACATGCCACCTACTAAATATTTGGCTACATAACGGTTTACATTTACAATTTTTTTTGCTTTTTTAGCTGCGCGGATGATCCAGTCAATATCGGCACTTAGCTGATACTGGCGGTCGTAAGGTTCAATCAGCGAACGTTTGATATAAATTGCCTGGTGACTAATGCTCATACCTAAATTAAACCCACGCCAGGTAAATTGCTTTGGCGCTTTGTGCCTGCGCTGGCCGAGGCTTTGCCCGGCATCATTGATCATTTCGGTCTCGCCGTAGTAGATATCCGCATCATCGGCAC
>Ga0302221_10002153_pt1 | contig 12420 bp, 6 predicted proteins | sample II_Palsa_E2_1_FD_193517 | JGI IMG/M metagenome (GOLD analysis project Ga0302221, IMG submission 193517) | Peat permafrost microbial communities from Stordalen Mire near Abisko, Sweden - II_Palsa_E2_1 | ecosystem: Environmental > Terrestrial > Soil > Palsa > Peat permafrost | place: Sweden... | reverse complement strand
CGCATAGTGCTACTTAGGGGTAAAGAAGGAAATCTAGTTGCTTCGATAAGTAATAGCTAGCTAAATAATTATTAGTAACAAAGACTTACTATTTGCGCTTATGCATTCGATAGCAGTAACTATTATACGCTTAACGCCCGCGCCTTTATAGTCTCGCGAATTGTCCTTATTTACAAGGACCTTAATAAAGCTAAGCATATATAGTATAACTCTTGTCTCGTTTATATTATAAACATTTTATAAGAGGATTGCCGGATCTTTTAACACCTTTTTAATTACTTTAAACTAATGTGTAATTTTATTATAAATATTATTCTTGTAGCATTCTTAGGCTATCGCCCTCATTTGTCGTGATTTAAGTACTAGATAACGCTTCTAAAAGGCTTGCGCCTAATTCTTATTTGGAGGCTTAGCTGCCTTGTTTATCGAACGCTAGCGGGCGATATTAAAGGCGAGGGCAAAGAGGCACTTAATTTGTATAAGATTCCCGAGGTCTACTATTAGTATTAAATGTTTCTCGAGGGCTTTCTCCTCCGACGGAGTAAGATATAGTTAGCCTTAGGCCTTTGCTTCTTTCGAGGGCCGCCTATAATTGCGATAATAAAGGGTACTTAGTAAGACTTTATTACATTTAGATATAGCATTGTATATTCGAGGCTCTCTTAGCAAAGAAGCCTTTACAAGGGCTTTGCTAGCGCGGTCGCTTATATAGCATTACCTTTATACTTTATATGAAGATGTTAAGGATTAGAATAATTAAGTAGCAAATTGAGTAGTAATACCGCAAGATAGGACGCGTAGCTTGTAAAACCTTTTAAAAGAACGCCACATTACGCCACGTTTCACGTGACATATAAAAAGGATTTAAGGTAAAACGTAAGTATTAGCTTGCAGCTCGTATAAAGCCTTCGAAATACTTAAAATATCGGAATTTATTAAAAGTTAAAATTAGTGTTAGTCGGAAGACTTAACGATTTTCTATTTCTATGCGCAAGTGCAAGTGATATCTTAAATATGGATATTTAAGTATAATGCGAATATTTAAACACGCTACTCGAATTACCCAAGTTTAGTGCTATTGTAAGCACTAACTATAACTTATTAATAACGCTTTAAAGGTATAATAATTTATATGCTTTAACTTCAAGTTGCGATATATATAACTTTTATCTTTAGCTATTAAGGCATACTTGATCTTTTTGCCGTCCTTGATAATATAAAGCAAGACATGGATTCGATTAAAGGCACATTTATAAGTACTTTCTGTCATTAGCATTTAAATATAACAATAAAACAAATTAAGCTATTTTAAATACTGCCTCGAGAGAGGGATAGCGACTTGATACGTGGAATCTTGCAAAAATTCAATATTTAAAGCTCCCCGCCCTTTATAGCGTTATTATATATATAGGGTCCTAAATATCTAAAACAATTTATCTTTATCGATAAGAGCTCCTTCGAGATCTGCTAAAATTTATAATATTTTTTGAGCGTCTATAAAGCGCTTAATTAAGGGGATTCTCGACACTACATTCCTAATAAGTTAAAATGTGGTGCATTAAAAGCCTCCTTTTTGTAGATTAATTAAATATATATAAATTAGTTACAAGTAGCAAAGCGAAGTTATTAAGTGCATTTAATAAGTAAAATATACTAGCGTGCAAACGAGGTTATTGCATAGATATTAGACGTCTTAGACGCCCTCGAACGATTATGGACTAGCGAGGTAAGCATACTTCCTCCCTCTTATTTTTATATTTAAAAGCTATTTCGAGCCTTATATTAGACCCGAGTTTAAGTCTAGCAAGAGGTTATGCTAGCTAGACAGCTCATTATTATAAGCTTTGCGGACTTAAGGACATTGCTTGTGCTTTGGGAAAAAATTGCATAAGTAGTGTTATTACAGCCTCTTAAAGAAAACTCTTTACAATCTTTTAATTAACTTAAAATGCCGATAAAATATAATCCTCTAATCTTAAAAGCATTACTTTAATATAAAGGATCTAATATGCTTAGAGATAGCTTTCATCTCTATAAAGCACTTAAAAAGTTTGATATTTGCGTGTGTTTAGACCTTAAGGACTATATATACGGACTTTTAAGCATCGTTCGCTTAAAAGAGCGCATTCGAATTAATTATAACTTGAATATCGAAGAAGTTTAGCAAAGTGCCTTTATTATAATTGTATAATCTAAGAAAGATCCGGACGACGAAAGAATCGACTTTCTAGCTTTAAAAATCAACTTACTCTTATATCTCGACTATAAGACCGTTTAACAATTCGTTAAGTCCCTTTAGTCGCAACAATTATCTTAAGCTATAACTACTAAGTCTTAAAGATCGGTAAACGAAAATTTAGTGCCACGTGTAATAATATCTAAAAATTAAATATCTTATTTATATAGTAAAAGTCGAAATGGGTATTTAAGCAAGTAAGTATTAAAGGCTGCATTTAAGGAAAGAATAAAAGCGGATAACACAGCTTAGTCCCGCTTATAGCGCTATTAACTGCAAACTAATATTAAAGATTTGAGTTAAGAGTCTAGCCTCGACACAAAGACTACTTGCTAATAACTTGCAAGCGAATTATAACTTTATCTTCTTTTATTACGCCGAGAATACTACAAATATTATATCCGATTTCTTGCCTCTAAAAACCAAATCCGAATTAAAGGAAATAAGAAACGATTCTCTATTCTTTTGTGTAACACTTATATTATAGCACTAGCGTATACGATCCTTCCGGCGACGCTTATCTCCTTATGCCCGCTTTTAGCTTGCTTCTTAAAGTCTTACTTGCCTCTAGCATTCGGCGTCTTACGCCTTGTTTGCTTTATAGCGTAAGAGAGCTTGCATTCTTAGCTTATCCTAGATTTGCCTTTCTTTATAACGCCGTTTATCTTACAGACGCTTTAGCTTATCTTAGAGATGTCTTGTCCTATAACGTCGTTTATCCCGCTAACGCTTTAGCTTACTAATCTGCTTTATTTAGGCTAGACGAACTTAGCGTATCGCTTTATTCGCGACTCCTAAAGCCTCTTTATTATTCTAATAACGCAAGACTACAAACTGCTTGTAGATTAGACCATTTATCTAATGCTATTTAACTTATCGTCGACAAGGATGTTCTTATTTACAAAGTTAGCCTTAAACTTGCTTAATCCTCCGATGTTCTTTTATAGCAAGTTCGAGCGCCCGAATCTTTTCTCTTAATAGCTTAATCCGCGCTTATAGCGTCTTATAGTTACTAGAAATTAGTTAATTGGAATTATGGACTTAAAAGGAGGCTAAAGAGTATAAGACGGCAATAGGGGTTATATTATTAGTAAGGCTATATAAGAAAATTTCAAGAACTCTTTCTTAATTACTAATTATTACTTGTCAAATGTCTTATTACTATTATTTAGAAGAGATCCCCCTTCTTGTGTAGTAGTCTAAGGAGAAGGTATAAAGCAAGCTTACACTAACAAAGTGCTAGCACTAGCATAATAAGAAATAAATAAAGTAAAAAGTAGTATAAGCAAAGAATCGAAGTAGTAGAACTAGCACTTATAATACTAACCTTTAACATAACGCTTGTGTAAAGCATCTAAGCAATGCAAAGGGGTTAGACGGAGCTAGTATAAAACAAAAACACAAAGAAAAAAAGTAAATATAATAAATAATATGACCAAATAAGCCTTATTAAAACAAATTAGAATAGAAAAGAAATTAATTTGCATAAAATAACTTATAGCCGAAGCCCACGCGCTCTCTTCTCTTCGAAGAACTTTCTTATTTTATCTTATAGATAAAATTTCGAAGGCACATGTTTCACGTGATATATAAAAAGGATTTAAAGTAAAATTACAACTCACGTGGCTATAAATATAATATTAGGTAAGGGCTATAAATCCTTTCTCGCTTATTAAGATGCGGCATTTTGTGCACTTCCCATCTTTCTCCGGATAAACCCGGCAAGCAAGTTTCCTTACATTTTATGTCTTTAAACTTTAGAGTTGCATTTAAATATAAAAGAGGCTCTATGCCACGGCCTCGAGTTAATTATTATAATAAAATAGGGGGTAAGAGCTATAGTAGCTTTTAACTACTCTTAATAAGAAGATCGATAGTAGAGCTAAATAATAATATTTTTCTAACCGCAAGTTAAGACCTTATAAAGAAATAACTAAAGAATAATAGCAAATAGATTATAGCTTTATATATTTATATAATAGAGATTTAAGACCCTTAAATTAGATTTTTTTTTCGGTATACCAGTTTTTTCGGTATATAAGGATAGATGTTAGTAGACTATTCTCTATTATCGATATATTAAATGCTTAATCGACTATAGTATAATATAAGTATCTTGCTATAAATAATTGCTTTTCTTCAAGTTTATATCTAATATTATAACAAATAGTAATCTCTTCTTCTTCCGGTTTTTCTTCTTTTAAATTTACCCGCTTAAGGGGCATTTTAATCTTTGTTTCTAGTTTATTAATAAAGTTTAATCTTGTTGCAAACAAATCCTAAGAAGCTTAACGAGTATAAACGTTAGCTTAAAGGGCCCCCTTTATAGCAAGCAAATAGGTGATAAACTTACTTCTTATAGTTAATATAGCTTAGCACAATTACTAGCCAGTTTAATTATAATAAAATAGATTTTATTGCTTAACTAGATCTTAAATCGAGGATAAAGGCAAACTAAGTATTTTACGCTCCTTTAGTAAGTTAGCTAATTATATATACAAATAATATATTAATATATTTATGCTTTAATTATTATCCGAGAGGTCTTGTTTCGGCTCTTATAAGTTATAAGGAGCTAATTCGGCCCTTTATTTTAAACTAGTTACCTTAGTTCACATTTTCTAGAATTAAGGCTTGTGTTTTTATAATTAAATTAAAAGAGAAAAGTATTTATAGTACTTAAAGTGTAATAATATTTATATTTAAAAGCATTTGAGGCTCTCCCCCTTATAAGGTAGCTAATTTAAGCCCTTTAAAGTTATAATATTAGCTTAATAATAGTAGCTAGCACTACCTTATATAATTATCCTTAACCTTTTAAATATTATTAATTACTTATCTCGATAGCATTTTCTTCTCTTCCGAGTAATTTATTTAAAATTCATTTCTCGATTATTATTCCTTTTGTTTTTACTCTCGCTATTATTGCTTTTATAGCTCTCCTTTTTACTATTTCTTAACGATAAGAGTTAAGGCTATAAAATATCCCTAATTTAGTAAATAAACTAAACGAATAAATCGTTTAAATAACGCAATTTTTAAGGCCTTCTTAACACTTAATAAGTTAGCTTTAACTATATAAGCATACGTAGCTATAATAGCCCTTTAAGAGATAACAAGTGTTATAATTAATATTGCTTAAGCTTAAGGATTATCTAATAATTTAATAGTCTAGTTAATAAAAGCTAAGCTTGTTAATAATAACTTTTTGCTAAATATTTCTCTTTAATTAAAAGATATTGCAAAAGGTATAAACTTAAATATATTAGTTATATTTTCTAGTATCCTTATTAACAAATATAAATTTACTTAGTAATCTATTTTCCGAAACTTTTAATATTTATTATTCCGACGCTATTCTTAAAATTAATACTCTTTTCTAAATTATTAAAAGCTTTATTAATAATAGTATTACTATTGTCGCCTTACTACCAAATAATTGCCCAAGTTAAAGAAAAGGACAAAGAGCAATATATTTTAAGAAAAGGCTAATTTTTTAACATTTTAAGAGAGTGCAAATATAGTTATTATTTAATTTTAAAATTTTAAAGTAAAGCTATAGTAAATTAACTAACTTATACTTTTATTTGTATTAGAAATAATAAATTCCTTAATTAGTCGAGGTTTTAAGAACTTTATTTTAAGTTAAGATATATTTAAAACTTAAAATTTTTATAAAAAAGTATAAAAAACAAGAAAAAGCTAACTAGTAGCTTAATTGCCGATATAACTTAAAAACTAGTTAGCTTAATAAAGTACACGCTATAAAAGTACGTTATATTATCGTATTAAAAGCTAAAGTAGTTTAAGTTTTAGTGTTAAAACTTAATATACTTTAAATTTTATTATATAAAACATTTATACTTTAAGCCCGAGCACTCTTAGTTATAATATTACAACTAAGAGTGCTCGGGCTTAAAGTACTATAACTAAAAGTGCTTAGGCTTAAAGTATAAATAAATAGTATATGTTATCTTATAATATATTAAAGTATAATACTTTAGACGAAATCACTTTAAAGTATAGTCTTACAAGCCGATATACTTATAGCTATAATACTACAAAGACGCCGCATTACATTAATCTATATAACATTTTATTTATATAATAATATTTTAAATAATACAAATAATTAAATTAACTTAGTAAACGCTAGCACTTCCCATCTAATAAGCTAGTACTTCTTCCTTATACACTTGCCTTTTTGCAATATGCAATAAAAAGCCTTTGTAATATTATTAAAATATATTAATTAAAAGGATTAAATTAAAGCTATTTATATAAAATAATTACAAAGTCCTTACTAGCTTACAAGCTTATACTAATATGGCGTGTTTAAGTAAGTAAGCTTAATTAGTTTTAGTATTTATCAAGTAACTAAGAATTTTAACAAATAGCTTAATTATAAGACAATAAAGAAAGCTTAAATAATATATAGCATAAATTACATATAACTTCGCTTTCTTGCCCTAAGAAAAGTTAATAAGAATTAACTAGTTGCTAGTCGATACCCTAGTCGAGGCTTTTTTTCTTTTACCTTAATAGTAAGCAAAATGCAATTTCGGAATAGAAGAAGTTTAATTGTTAAGTTTAAAGGTCTCAAAATAAAGCATTAGCGAGGCTTAGTAGTAATAATATAAGCATAAACCTTTATATGCATATCTTAATTAATCTTTTTATAAAAAGGTAAAAATTAACACAAATTTTGCATTAGCTTATAGCTAAAGTTATTTTATACTTAATACTAATAGCGAAAGTTATTAATTGACCTTATCGGATAATCGAAACGATAAAATATTAAATAAATAAAAAAAGCACTTCTTATATAGCTCTTTTAAATAAATAATAAGTCCCCCTTTTTAAAAGAAAACCGTTCTTCTCGAGTTAGCTACCCTTATTTTATATCTATATTTATAGTCTTTTTATAAAACTTTTCTTTAATTATAAATTCTACTAATTCTATTAATAAAGCACTAAATCTTCTTTTACAAGATCTATTACAAGTCCTCTTAGTACAAAATCGCTTAAGAAATTCGCTAAGATTATATTTGTGCAAGTCGAATAATATAAGAACTTTAAGGACCTTATTAAGGCTACTTTCTATAAAGGTATCAATATAGCTTAAAAAGAGCTTATCGGAAGACAAATAGCTATCGGGTATTGCATTTAATATCTTCTTATAAGCTATAAATCTCGGCTACCGGAATATTATACTAATATTAATATACCTTTTCGCCCTTAATTTGCTTTAAGATTTCCTTAGCCTTACAAATATAACCTTATAGCCTAAAAACATTTTAGTAATATATGAAGTAGCTTTAACGCTTGCTAATTTAAAATATTAGAAAGTAGTAATAGGCAAGAAAATTAAGATAAAAATTTCTTAGAATTAAATTATAGTTTTAACAAGAAGTTTTAAGCTAAATACATTTATAATTATTAAGAGCAATCGCTTTAACAAGACAACTTTAGTAATTATAACCCGGTATAAATTCTATTTGTAGACCCATTTGCTCTTTAAAAGCCGAAATAAGCTCCTTATCTATTATTAGCTATATAGCTCTAAATCGGGACTTATAATTCTTTGCTTAAATAACTAGTAAACCTTAAGACTATAAGTAAAGGTTCTAATTACATAGCAACTAGGAGCCGAAATTGACCTTTAAATGCTTTCGAGCATGAGGACCCCATTTTAGCGCTTAAATTTATTCTTAATTATTATTAGTAAATTAAGCGCATATAAAATTAGCTTATTATAAAGTAGCTAAGGAATTTTAAAAAAGACTTTAATTGTCTAAAGTATAAATAAACGCTAATCTCTCTTTTAAGCAAACTAAATTCTAGTTTTATTATTCTTTATTTCTTTATAACCGGTAACTATTATTAATTATATATATTTTTATATTTCGACAAAATTAAAATGCTAATGCAAATATTGCTCTCGATTATGCTTATAATAGCCTCGGTTGCCTCTTTACTTGTTAATTAATAAAGTGTAAGTGTAATTACTATTATAGCCTTTTAAGAGGTAACATTTGCTATAACCTCCTTCTCCGACGACGTAAATGCTATCTTTGCTGCTTTAATAGCACTTATAACTAAGATAGACGTTACTATTATCGCAGCAATTGCAACAAATAGATTTAATGCTAAAACTAACAAAGATATTTAATGCAAAGTCCTTTTTAAGTTTGCTAAAGATGCTAGAAATAATATTAATTAGTTAATAATAACATTTATATTAAACGTTTTAAGTGGCTTTTAAGCAATTATTAATAATTTATCCTTAAAGACGGCAAATAGCTAAGCTTAATAAATCTTAGCAATTTAGTAAGTTATTAAGAGAGCTATAACAAATTTATAGCTAATATATCTCTTTAAAAACCTTAATATTTTATTTAATATAACCGAATTAGCAAATGTAGCACTTGCTAAAGTTAGCAAGCCCTTATTAGCCCCGACCTTTTTATCGACATAATAGTAAGATAAGCTTTAGCAATTATATTATAATCTTTATACTTTAAAAACTTTATATTAACTTTATTTTTAAGTCTACAAATATAGCTTAATTAAAGTAAATACAATTAAAATAACTTGTTAAATAAATATCACATAAACATGCGACAATTTATAATATAAATAAAGAGTTTTAGCTATAAAATTAGCGCTAAAATTTTTAAGATTTGTAAATGTAATATATAAAAGTGTTAAAATTAGCATATAGCCACTTTTTTAAAAACAAAATAAAAGATATAAATTATTTGAATTTATTAATTGCAAATAAAATAAACACAAATCTTATATTATATTAAAGCGTATAAAGAAAAACTTAGCCTTATAAAATAATCTATTTTATTAAAGAAAAACTTATAAGCAAGAGATCCTTTTATTTATATAAAGCTTTAATATACTTTCTTGCAAATGCTATTATAAACTCGAATAAACTCTTATAGCAATTATTTTATAAAGTGCGCTACTTTAATTGCTTTGCTACTTTAAAGCAAGTAAAGCCTCTTCGTTTAAACGAGTAACTACTTTCGTATATCGAAGTTCTTTTAGTAAATAGGCTTATACTTATTAGCATAATTTATTAGAAAATGGGGGCTTACTTGCTAATAGCCTTATTAGCTAAATATCGCTTAATAGCGCTATCTTTTTACCTTTTTCTCCTATTTGGCGATATTATAATAAAATTAACTAGCAATTAGCTAAATATATACCTTATATCGATTGCGACGTTTCCGGAGCAACTAACGCTAAAGGAAGCATTCGAATTTTAGCTTTTAAGGTCTTTTGCTAACTAAATTAAAATTATATTAAAGCAACTTAAATACTTAGCAAATTTTAGCCTTTAAGCAATCAAATAGCTAATATCTTACCTTTAATTAACTTACTAAAATCTAAAAAGGGGGGGAATCTTACTATTAATTATAACGTATAATTCACGTTTATAATTATAAATAGTAAATTGCTTTATAAGCTTTGCAAGTAAGAGGTTCGCCGCTAATTTAGCACCGAGAATAGATATGCTTAAAGGATATTAAAGGATAATAGACTTTAATAAAAACTAAAGTAAAAGTTAATTCTTATAGCTAATAAAAGGAAAATTAAAGTTAATAAAGATAAATAAAAAACGGGAAAAAGATAATACTACCTTTATATACTCCTTCGTTAAAGCAATAAAATAAGCACTAATACACTTATCCCTTTTACGCTTCTCCCTTAATTCTTAATTTTTTAAAATAATAATAAACCCTTATCTAAAGACTACTTTAAACTAGTAACAATTTAAGTACTCTCCTTTATTCCCCGGGAACAAGGTTATTAGCAAAGAATCCTCTTTAAGTAATATAAAAGGATTATTAAAAATAATCTTGCTTTATTTTCTTATATAAATCCCTCGTTCCTTTAACTCCGGAGTAGTATATCTTACTAGCATAGCTTAATAGTGCATAAATCTTAAACTAGTTCTTATTAATCTTATCTCTTAAATAAGTTATCTTATTAGTATATTAGCGTTAATTTGCATAAATCTCTTAAGTTATTAAAGAGAGAAATATAAGTATTATACTCTCTTATAGCATAACTTTGCTTATTATATAATCTTAAATTACTTTAATATAGCTTCTTTATAGCTATAAGTTTACTTTGCTATTTATATATAAGTATAATATTAATTATACTTAAATTAAAAATTATAATATTACTTACTTATTTTGCTATAAAATCTACTTTGCCCTTGCTTGAATGCTTTTCTCCTTTATAGCCCTTTATAAGCAAAAGATTTACTATATTACTTTAGCTTTTTAGTTACTTATCTTTCTTTAACTTATTAGATTTTTAAAGCAATAAAACTTTAGTTTATTTATAGCTTTCTTTATAATCCGAAATTTAGTTTCCTACCTTATTATAGCTACATTTATCGTTAAACTTGCATTATAAGTTAACCTCCTCTTTGCACTTCTTATAAAGCTATATTTTATAATATATTTTCTCCTTTTAATTAGCGACTTTCTAATCTTAATCTACTATCTTTATTATAAAATTATCGGCTACCTCTTAACAAGTTTTATAGCAATTATTAAAACATGCTAGCAAATTTATAATAAAGCAAAATCAATTTTATACGTGTTAAACACTTTTTACTTCTTAAAACTTAGTATTAATCTCGGTTTATTTTTAAAGCAAAGATACTTAAAGGATTTTATATCTATTAAAAGTGTTATATTATAATATTTACTTAAAGACAAGTACGCTCTCGACTTATTAGCCGGTTATAAATTAGATAATCTTATTCTTATTAAAGATTTCGATAAAATATCAAAATTTATAATACTTTACTTAAAAGGATTACGCGTTCGGTTAATTAAAATTAAGTTATATTATTAGCTTATGTTAATCTTATTATTACTTAAGTTCTTCCCCGGTTACTTTTAAAGCAGTTTATTAGGCTAAAATAAGTATTCTTGTCCAAGTCCGAGTAAAGAATCTTTTAAAAAACTTATAATAAGCCCCGAATTTATAAGAATTAAAGCTTAAACTAAAAGAGCAATAAAAAGCCGGTATTATAAGGTTTATATAAAAACATCTTATTATTTAAATTAATCGTTTCTTTAATTAAAATACTAATTTAAGTAATTTAATAGTTTTAAGTACTTTGCTAAAACATATCAAAGATAATATAAAAGTTTTTAGTTATAAGCAAAAGAAGCTCGGAGTAAAGTAAACTATTTGTAGCTATAGATTTAAGGCTAATAAAGACTTATACTATAAAATAAAAGCATTTAATTAAGGGGTAAAGACAATTTAAAGACTTAAAATTTATACTTTTTAAAGTCTTTAATTTTAAACTTAAATTTCGGTACCTTATCTTTACTTAGCTTTACTTCCCTTTTCGCGTAGGATATAGCACTAATTTTAGCTTTAAAGGACTAATGTCTAAGCGATAAGGGCAAGTATTTACATATTATTAGATTATACTATTATATAGCTCTTCGGCCGAAGCTTAAGCTAAGTTAATATCGAGAACACGAAATAGTATTTAAAAATATTACTATTAATTACTAACTCCTCGATCGAAATAATATTGCATTCTTTTTAAATATAGCTAACTAATCTTATATATCTTATACTTTAATATTCTAGTATAATTATACGCTTCTTATACTCCCTCTTTAAATTCCCCTTAACGCTATTTATAATATCGTTAATACTCCTCTTTTAAGGCCTTTTATTTTCGTATTACTTAATCTTCTTTATTATGTCTTTTATATTTTGCTTACTATCCTTTATTTCTCCTTTAACTTTAAAAAGTTTATTTTTTAGTATATTTACTTTAGCAATTAGTAATATAACCTTGTTATTTAAGCAAATAACTCGGCTTAAAAAAGGGGGAGCTATAGTAATTAGTTTTATAATATATAAGCAACGCAAAAAGCTACTTATAAGAATTTAACGCTACCTTTATAATCTAATAATGCTTTTATAAAAGCGTAACTTTAGTTATTTTTTATATAATAACACATTAATAAAAGAAAATAATCGCAAATATAATATTACTTATAAACTCGACAATTTTATCTATTTTCTTTAACTAACAATTTATCTCTTTTGCTAACATCTTAGCACATTATAAGCTATCTTTGTCACTAAATGCATTTATATTATTTAAAATGTTACGGATT
>Ga0302221_10002151_pt1 | contig 12424 bp, 11 predicted proteins | sample II_Palsa_E2_1_FD_193517 | JGI IMG/M metagenome (GOLD analysis project Ga0302221, IMG submission 193517) | Peat permafrost microbial communities from Stordalen Mire near Abisko, Sweden - II_Palsa_E2_1 | ecosystem: Environmental > Terrestrial > Soil > Palsa > Peat permafrost | place: Sweden... | reverse complement strand
AAGATGGGTGTAGATAAAATTCTGGCCTGGCGTTGTGCCCCAGTGCCCAAGCAGCATGTTTTTTACATGTTCAAGCTTAAGCGGCTCCCGCAGCAGGGGATTATCATGCAAATAAAGCTGCCCGACAGACAAATAGTTTGCCGCGTGCCAGTAAGCATTCATCTTTTGAAGCAGTTCCGGCGTCAACGCTTCAGTTTCTATGTTAATTAATTCTGTTTCCATAATATTATTGTTTTGTAGTAAAATTTAAAACATTGCAAACCAATCTGGCTATCATCCATTCTTCATCGGTTTTTATTACGCTAACCTTTACATGGCCCGTAGCTGAAGAAATTGTTTCATGCCCGTGGTTATTGAATAGCTTATCAATAGTTATCCCCATAAAATCAAGGCCATCGCATATACGCTCACGGATGACAGCTGAATTTTCGCCGATACCCCCGGTGAATACCAGCATATCCAGTCCGCTCATTGCCGCAGCAAGGGCCCCGATGAATTTTTTTGCCTGGTAACAAAACAAGGTAAGCGCTTCTTTGGCTTTGGGGTCACGCCCTTCGTTTTTAAGCAATTGCTGTACATCGCTTATACCTGCAATAGCCTTTAAGCCAGATTGTTTACTCATTAGGTCATTCAGTTCATCTGTGCTTAGCTTTGCCTGGTTTAACAGGAACAAGGGCACACCGGGGTCAAGGTCGCCGCTTCGTGTGCCCATAACCAGGCCGCCGTCGGGGCTTATACCCATGGTGGTATCAATGCTAACCAGGTTTTTAACTGCAGCCATACTTGCACCATTACCCAAATGGGCAATAATGATCTTTTTTTTTGAAAGGGACCGGTTTCGTTCCGCCAGTTTTTCCATTATATACCCGTATGAAAGGCCATGAAAGCCATAGCGTATTAGCCCCTTTTCCCTATACTCAATGGGTAAAGGATAATATTTAGCCTGTGGTGGCATATGGCGATGAAATGAAGTATCAAAGCAAGCAACCTGCGGCACTTTGCGAAAAGCTGACCGAAACGCCTTTATTATGCCGATCTCGCCCGGCAAATGATTTGGCGCCAGGTAAATGTATTTATGAAGTGATTTTAAAAGGTCGTTGGTTATCAGCTTTGGCTCCAGATGTTCTGGTCCGCCTTGTACCAACCTGTGCCCTATAGCAATAATAGAAAAATGATCCCGGTTGCCTTTCAGCCACCCGATTACGGCTTTAGCGGCATCAACTATATTGATATAATGCGTTTCACGGCCCTTAAATATAAAATGATCCTGGGATTTTATTTCCATTTTTCCGTCATCTGCGCCTATTCGGTCAACCGACCCTTGTAGCTCAGCTTTAATAGAACCGGCATTATACAGGCTGAACTTAAGGCTCGATGACCCTCCGTTAAGGCATAAAATATAGCTTGTTGATTTATCAATCATCGTAATGGCATTAATTAGCAAACACAAGTTTTTTTATCAGCTAAAGTATGGGGGCTATTAATGATACAAAATGATGCAACAGCATTAGATAGTGATGCCCATTATAAAAAGTAGGCGTGTGTTAACCGGTTAAAGCCAAAACAGGCTGGTATTCAATGGAAAATAACTTCAACAAGATTACCATTAATGCAACGAATGTGTGGTGGTTATGTTTGCCTGGCGAAGTATTAAAGTTTTTATACCCTAACAGATGCCGCCATGCCCCTTATCGAAAGAAAACTCTTTAATCATTGCCTTTGCTACACGAAAGGCAATGATGGGGCTTCTGTTTTTAAAAGTTTTTAAGCAATTTCTCATCAAATGAATATCGCCACCATAAACATATGTACTACAAAGCTTATGGCAAAAAGAGAAATTAAAGTGCGTATGCCTTCCCCGCCCATGCCTGCAATAATATTGGCAAAAAATAAGCTAAGGGTAATAACCAGAACAATTACAGGTGCATTAAAATAATAAATCAATACTGCAGGTACAGGCAGGAAAAATACCCCCTGGGTAATCATGGAAACCATATACCATAAGGTCTTGTTTTTTGCCTGTCTGTCAGCAAAGGCAATCCATTTATCATAAGTATTGCTGTTGTCTTTTTGTTTTTGGGTTGCTGTTTCAGCTAACCAATGAGTTGTGGTGTTTGTTAAAGCTGCCATGATTAATATGTTTTATTGATTCAAAGATGGCAGCTATTTGCTTTATAAAGAATGATTAGAAAAGCTTAAAAATGTGATCTGCGTCAGCTTTTTTAGGTTCGCGATATTCCGGCGGACTAAGGCTTTAAACCAGGAACATAACCAGCATGATCAAATCTATTATTATTAAAGCAAAAATGGAGACAATTGAGCGCATACCCTGACCACCAATGCATGCAATGATATTGGCAAAAAACAAGGTAATCGCAATAGCAAGTACAATAACAGGCCCATGATAATAAAATATTAAAAGCGCAGGTAATGGGAGGAAAAGCACACATTGGGCAATGAGTGAGGTTGTGAACAATGAGGTCATGTTTTTAGCCTGATTGTCGGCAAAGACAACCAATTTATTATAAATATTACTATCATTTTTTTGTTTTTGGATTGCGGGGCCGGTTATCCAATGAGATGGGGCGTTTATTATAGTTGACATGATTAATATGTTTTATTAATTCAAAGATGCTGTGAATGACAGTTCTGAGCCATGACAATCATCAAATTAAGAAATGATTTAAGGCACATTTTATTTTTTATAAACTATATTATCCCCTTCCCGGAAAAACCAGTAGCGGAATTGATATATGGGCTGCCATTTTTTGAGTATAACTTCCTTTTAATATGCTATCAAAAAAAGTATGAGGCCTGTGAACCATTGCCAGCATATCAATCTGGCCATGTTCGCATAACCAGTTTAATCCTTCTTCGGCGTAGTCATTTCTTACGAGCCTGTAATAAATATGCGGATAGTCGGCTTTATTAGATAAATCTGTAAGGAAATTTGTTATCCATTTATGAAATTCGGGAGATTGATCTTTTCCATCATAAACGTGGGTGAGCAAAATTTCGGCGTTCAGTGCCTTTGCAAGCGGGATCAGTTCATAAACAGAGCCCAGATCCTTTTCAGGCTGTTTAAAATCTGCGGCAAAAGCTATTTTTTTAATTGGCGTACCAGGCGCCTGTGGAGGTACAAGCAGTAAGGGTTTGGTTATAGAATCAATCAAAACACGGGTATGGTTGCCAAATAAAAAACTGCTTAAACCGCTGCTGCCATGCGTTCCCATTACCACCAGGTCTATATTTTTTTTAGCAATAATGCCATTCACAACATCTGCTGTAGTACCTGCTTCATTAAAACAACTGATTAACGGCGTAAAAGCATCTTTATCATGCGCTAAATCAGCTTTTAATTTTTTTAACTCCTCTGTGCTTTCATCTATCAGCACGTCATAGTCCTCCATTGGCCAGGCTATAAAGCCGGCTTGCGGCATTTCGGCCGGAACTATAACAGCGTTGCACAATATTACATTAGCTTTGATCTGCTTCGCCAATTTGTATCCATATTCAACAGCGTGCTTTGCATTTGGTGAAAAATCGGTCGGTATCAGTAACGTTTTCATGTTTTTTAGTCATTAATTTACTACTGTAAATTTGGCTAAAATGGGTGGTTTAAATAATGACATTAGTCATGTTTAAGAGTGATGTTGGGCTAATGTGGGGATGCAGGAATTAAGATGCAAGGGTCAGGAAGGCATATTTCTATCGTCTGATCTAAGATGTGTAGGGAGTTGTTGAACGAATCAATGCTGACATGAATATAGATTGCATAAATCTGCAACCTGCAACTTCTTATGGACTTTCGGTCTTCCGGGACTTTCCGACTCAGAGTTTATTCAACTCATCAATTAAAACCTTGCTAACTTCGTTAAAATAACGCCTTACACCAAAACCCATTACGCTTTGTATGCCACGGCTTGCGTTTGTTAAAAAAACCTCGTCGGCTTCATATAATATATCAGGACTGATCTGCGCCTCGGTAACCGGGATATTAATTTGTTTGGCAAGATTAATGATCACCTGCCGCATTACCCCTTCTACACAACCCTCGCTTAAAGCCGGGGTGTACAAGTGTTTTTGATACCATATAAATATATTTGAGCTCCCGGCCTCGCACAAGAAACCGCCCTGGTTCAATAAAAAAATATCGTCGAGCTTATTTTGGGTTTTGTATAAACCCGCCATTACATAGATAAGCGAATTGCAGGTTTTAATATTCGACAGGTAATTGGTAGGCTTCGGCAGATCGGTAAATATATCCATGATCAGGCCTTTGTTATTTAAAAAATAACGGGGTTCATCCAATGGCTGCACTTCAAGACACCAGGCCATTTTATTTTGCGATGGTGCATACAATCCTTCCGCATCGCGGAAAACAGTTAGCCGTAAACGGCCATGCTTAATTTTATTTCGCCGGGCAAGGTCTTCTGTTTTCTCTTTAAGGAACCAGGCGTCCATTTGTGAGTAACCATCAATTTTAAGCGCTTTCATGCCCCTTTGCAAACGGTCGGCATGCAGGTCGGCAAATTTAAGCTGCCCTTTCATCAGGCGCATGCTTTCAAACAAACCATCACCATACCTGAACGCCCTATTCTTTAGCGTAAACAGTTTGATATCAGCTGAAAGTATTTCGCCATTAAAGTTGATAAAAATGGGGGTCATTTTTTTTGGTTAATTTTTTTAGTCCGGAAGTCGGAAAAGTCCGGAAGTCCGAAAGAAAAAGTTTTAAAAATAGAATTTTACATTGCAAGACAGCTTTCCCATCTTTCTAACATAAGTTTTGCCGGAACGTCCGTTGCAGCTTCTTTCGGACTTACGGACTTTTCCGACTTTCGGACTAATCTCCAACCTCTAACCTCTGATCACTATACCTCCGCCACTTCTCCAAAACCATTTCAAAATCCGGAGGTAATAGCGCTTCAAAAAGGAGCTGTTTTTTCAGTGTCGGGTGTAAAAAGCCCAGTGTTTGCGCATGCAGGGCCTGCCGGGGCATCAGCTCAAAACAGTTTTCAACAAATTGTTTGTATTTACTAAATACCGTGCCTTTTAAAATTTTGTCGCCGCCATAAATGGCATCACTAAACAAAGGATGCCCGATGTGCTTCATATGCGCCCTGATCTGGTGCGTACGGCCTGTTTCCAACTGACATTCTATCAGCGTTACATAGTTCATCCGCTCCAAAACTTTATAATGCGTAACCGACCATTTGCCTTTTTCGGGATCATCATAAATCGACATTACCCGCCTGTCATTAATGCTTCGGCCAATATAACCCGTTACCGTTCCGTCAGTTTCAAGGTCGCCCCAAACTAAAGCAATGTACTTTCGGGTAATGGTATGATCAAAAAATTGTTTTGCAAGCCAGGTCATTGAGCGTTCATTTTTGCTGATCAGCAATAAACCCGAAGTGTCTTTATCAATACGGTGAACCAATCCGGGCCTGCCATCATTACCGGGCAATGTAGGCAATTGCTGAAAGTGGTAAACAAGGCCATTTACCAATGTGCCCGTATAATTATTATATCCGGGGTGTACCACCAATCCGGCCGGTTTGTTTACTACCAGCACATCGTCGTCTTCGTAAATAATATTCAGCGGGATGTTTTCGGGATATACTTCGGTATCACGCGGCGGGTGCGGCAAAACTACCGAAATAACATCAAGCGGTTTAACCTTATAACTTGCCTTAATAGTTTTATCATTAACCAGTACATTTCCAAGTTCAATGGCATTCTGTATGCGGTTACGCGACGCGTTTTCAACCCTGTGCATCAAAAACTTATCGATGCGCAACAGGGACTGGCCTTTATCAACAATTATACGCAGGTGTTCGTACAAGTCCTGTTCATCCTGCTCAATAAATAGGGTATCATCTGCCATTAGGGCAAAAGTACTCGTTTATCGATAACAATAAATATGTATAACTTTATAAACCTAAAAATAAAATCATGAGAAGAATTTACTTGCTATTAACATTTGCCACATTTGTTTTTGCGGCAATGAGTGCAAAGGCCCAGAACGGGAACGGAAATAACAACAGTGGCGGGAACAGTTTTAGCCAATTAATTAAATCAAGCCCGGCAGATGCCACATTGCTTTTTCAATATTACGCTGAACCTTTGTTCAAAGGTTTGGGTACTGGCTTAAACAGCGGGTGGAACAACACTGCAAAAACCAAGAAACTTTTGCACTTTGACCTGCGTATCACCGCTAACATCGCCCAGGTACCTGCCGGCGACCAAAGTTTTGATGTGACTAAAATTGGCTTATCAAACCACTTACAGGTCGACCCATCATCCACAACTAATATTGCACCAACTTTTGGGGGCAGCAAAAATGTACCAACCCCTTTAATGGATATTAAAGATAACAACGGGAATACCATAGGAACTTTTAATATGCCCAATGGCGTAATAAAGTATATCCCTGCGCCGGATATTCAGCTCACCATAGGATTAGTTCATAACACCGATATAACTATACGCACCACGCCAACTATCAATATCGGCAATAACTCAGGCTCGATAGGGGAGATTGGCTTTGGCATTAAACATGATATCATACAGGATTTTGCTGGAAAAAAACCATTTCCTTTCGACCTGGCAATAGCCTTGAATTATAACCGCATTAACTATAATGCCCCATTGAATGTACAGCCTGACGATGGCATCGTACCAGCGTCGGGCAGTCAGACAGACTTTTCAAATCAACGTGTTCACGGTTATTTCAGCGGGACAGATGTGCAGGTCATTTTCTCTAAAAAATTACTTTTCTTTACGCCATTCGTGTCAGTCGGTTACCAAAGCGCTAATACAAGTTTGGGCATATTGGGCAATTATCCTATTACCACATCTGCAGGGGTTTATTCTACTGTTACAGATCCCGTACAAATCAACGAAACCAGCATAAGCGGTTTGCGGGCAGATATTGGTTTCCAGTTAACCCCCGGATTTTTTCGGATTTTTGTGTCGGGCAGCGTTGCAGAATATAAATCTGTTAATGCAGGTATTGGTTTTGGTTTTTAAGTATATTTAACGGGTATCAAATCAAAAATAAGTATTTATTAGTTTGAAAATTCGTCAATTTGGAGATTTGAAAATGTCTTAACTTCAAACCTTCAAATTATGGATATTGATCTTGAAATTTTTAGCCCTGTTCATCAAATCAAAAACAAACTGTTTGATGAACAGGGCATAGAAGTTTTTATAAAACGCGATGACCTTATCCATCCCATTATTTCCGGCAATAAATGGCGCAAGCTAAAATACCTGTTAAAACAGGCACAAGCCGAAAATAAAACCCACCTGGCAACCTTTGGCGGCGCTTACTCAAATCATTTACTGGCAACGGCTGCCGCAGCTGCGAAATTTGGTTTTAAGTCGACAGGCATAGTGCGTGGTGAACCGGTTAATAACAACACCTTGTTTCTTTGCCGTTTACACGGCATGGAGTTATTATTTACCGACCGTGAAAGCTACCGCGATAAACCAGCCCTGTTCGAAAAATATTTTGGCAATAACCCTGAGGCATTTTTTATTGATGAAGGCGGCGCATCCTCCCTGGGTGCCAAAGGATGCGGTGAATTAATTGATGAACTCGCTGAAAGCTATGATCATATTTTTTGCGCCTGCGGTACAGGAACTACGGCGGCGGGTATTATAAATGGCATCCAAAGTCATAGGCTGCAAACCCAATTTCATGCCGTCCCGGTATTTAAAAACGGTGGTTTTATTAAAGATGATATTGACAAGTTTTTAGTATCACCTACAGACTATCATTTACACACCGATTATAATTTCGGTGGGTACGGGAAAACGGAGGAACAGCTAATTGGATTTATAAAACAATTTGTAGCCTCAACGGGGATTTTGATAGAACCTGTTTATACAGGTAAAATGCTCTATGCTATTTATGACCTTGCCGGGAAGAACTATTTTAAAACCGGGAGCCACATCCTTGCCGTTCACAGTGGTGGGATTTGGGGCTTATTAGGCATGAAGCATAAGTTTTAATGTTTGAAAAGGTAATTTATAATGGCCTCTATTATTTATAAAAATAATAACTTAGGGCTTTATAGATTAACGATTCTATCATGAAAAAATTCATACTACTATTTTGCCTGTCATCTTATTTTTTTGTTGTTAAGGCACAGGAAAACATTGCGGCTGCCGATAGCGGCACCTTCTTTTTGCATAAGTTTGAACAGCATATCGGCAAGGAAACCTATCATATCAGTAAAAAAGACGGGGATATTATTTACACCGTTGACTTTAAGTTTGTGGACAGGGGTTCTCCCGTTCCTTTAAAGGCCGAACTTAAATTAACCTCTGTCCTTGAACCAATTGGATTAAAAATCAAGGGAAACACTGCTAGGTCGGCAACTATTAATGATACAATTAGCATAGCCGGTAACGAGGCCCATATAAAAGTAGATGATTCAAGTTATACACAAAAAATAACACCGCTCACCTTCCCTGTTGCCGGTTATTCGCCGGGAACTGTGCAGCAGGTTTTGCTGCAATACTGGAAAAACCATCGTCAGCCCGCAAATATAAATACATTGCCATTCGGATCGGTTCAGATTAAAAAGGGTGGCGTAGATACCCTGACTTTCGATAATAAGCCATTGGTTCTTGACAGGTATACCATCAGTGGATTAGTATGGGGTAATGAATTGTTATGGGCAGATGGTAAAGGTAGGTTAATGTGCCTGATTACCAACGATGCCGAAGCCGATAAGCTGGAAATGATGCGTGTGCCTTATGAAGCCTTATTACCAACGCTTATCAGCAGAGCTGCTACCTATAGTATGGGACTGTTTGAAAAGGCGATGCCAAAAATTAAAGAGGGAGACAAAGTTATAGCCATTGTTGGCGGGACACTGATAGACGTTGTAAATTCTGCAACTATCCCCAACTCGGTAGTGCTTATTGAGGATGGCATCATCAAAAAAGTGGGAAAAGCCGGTGAAATAAAAATTCCTGCAAATGCGAAAATTGTTGATGCCAAAGGTAAAACTGTTTTGCCGGGCCTTTGGGATATGCACGCCCATTTTGAACAAGCGGAATGGGGGCCTGCATATCTTGCTGCAGGCGTTACCACTGTACGCGATTGCGGTAATGAATTTGGCTATATCAATGCGATAAAAAAGGCTATTGACGAAGGAAAAGGAATTGGCCCGGAGATTTTAAAAGCCGGTATTATTGATGGAAAAGGTCTCTATGCACTTGGGATTATACAAGCCGATACCAAAGAGGAAGCTATAAAAGCGGTTGACCGTTACTATGATAATGGTTTTATCCAGATAAAAATTTACAGTTCAGTTAAACCGGCAATTGTTAAGGCTATTTGTGATGAGGCGCACCGTTTGGGACTTACAGTTACTGGCCATATCCCTGACGGGATGACTTTGCAGCAGGGTGTTGATTCGGGCATGAATATGGTCAACCACGTCCAGTATGTATATTCCATAATGAAACGGAATAAGGACAGGTCGGTAAATTTTGAAGATTCAACCAGTATTGCAGCCATAAAATTTATAAAAGACCATCACATAGTGATCGACCCGACTTTGGGTGTATTCGAGATGATTTTCCGTTCGGTAAAAGATGATATAACCATTATGGAACCGGGATTTTATACTTTGCCATTGCCATTGCAGGCATTATTTAAAAATACCGGCCAGGATCCGGCCCAGGCGGCAAAACTCAAACCACTGTATGAAAGCATGGTGAAAATAGTAAAAGTGCTTTACGATGCAGGGGTGCCAATAGTAGCGGGCACCGACCAGGGTTTCCCCGGGTTTAGTGTTGACCGTGAACTTGAATTATATGTAGGCGCCGGTTTATCACCGATGCAAGCCATACAAACCGCAACAATAACACCTGCACAGGTGATGAAAGTTGATAAAAATACAGGCTCAATTACGGAAGGCAAACATGCCGATATTACCATTGTTGACGGCGATCCCCTAAGCAATATCAGGGAGATACGAAAAGTCACCCTGGTTATTAAAGCCGGCAGGATATATGATCCTGTACAATTACATCATTTGGTTGGGTTTAGTAAATAGACCAAACAACTGTTTTTAAAGCATAAATCCTAATATTTACATTTTTACAAGACAATAACACCTCGTATTTTACATTTTTACAAGGCAATAACACACCGCATTTTACATTTTTACAAGGCAATAAAGTTGAAAATTATAAATTCCAAAAAAAATCGTTAAAGAATATTCAAACATGTTTCTTCTATAAAAACAATTTATTTAAAATATGCGAAAAATTTCGCATATTTACTTATTGAAAAATAAAGATTATGGATGCAGTTACATTAGCGCCTAAAATCGGGTCGCGTTTAGTATCAGATTATGCGGAACTTACTGAAAAATTGGGAGGTAAGCGTTTATTAGGAAAAGAAATAAGTAGCGATTATGATTTATTTGACATCATTGAAGACGGCTTGACTAAAAAGGCTTTTTTACATGCTAAATCATTTGTGGGATTGAATCTGGCAACGATTGCATCCATTTGTGGTATCACATCGCGCACTGTGCAAATAAAAGAGGATAATGCCCGCTTCGATCACAAAGTGAGTGAAACACTTATCGATCTCACTGATCTATTCATTATAGGTATAAAAATTTTTTCTGAAAATAAAAAATTCATACAATGGATGACGCAGCCGTTAAAAACCCTTGAAGGAAAGGAACCCATAAACTTAATTAAAAATTCTGTAGGAAGAACAATTGTAAAAGAAGAATTGATCATGTTTGCAACTGGCGTATAAAGGTAAACTACTAATGACTAAAGAGCATGTTCTTGTTTACAGGGTTTGTAATACCAACTTTGTACGTCCGCATAACGGCTATGGTTCGACAATGCGGAGTGGCGGCAGGTGGAACTCCAATAAATATCCATGTATTTACACAGGCGCAAATCGATTAATTGCACAATTAGAATGGATATCTCATTTTTTAATCAACCAATTTGATTTCCCAGGCCTTACAATCGTGACTTATGCCATACCAAAAGATCAAGTGTTTGTTATCGATATGTCTAAATACCCAGGCTGGTTAGCTAACGAAATATTAACAAAGCAAATGGGAGATGAATTTTTAAGGCAAAAAGAACATATCGCTATATGCGTTCCGTCCGCGATGGATCCTAAAGAGTTGAATTATATTATAAACCCGAATCATCTTGATTTCGTAACAGCAAAAATGGTTGTAAATGATGAAGAAGTACTTATTTTAAATGAGCGCTTTTTTGAAGTTAAGGAGTTTGTAAAAAAAGCGTTGAGCTTAAATTTATCTGCCAAACTAAACACGGACGCAGAACCCGCCAGATACATTTCTGAAAATAAAACAGGACAAGTTTACAGGAGGTCGCATCAAAGACGCCCTCCCCCAAAATAATTGAATGTTAAATTTAAAAACTTAGAACTTCTTCCTTTAAATTGGGTAAGGTGAAACTTATACCACCCATTCCTTCCGCATTTCCCGGCCCCTTAGTTTATTGGCTTCATCATCATTTTTAAATTCTTCTTTATGCGGGTTCCATTGCAGCGGGCGCTTTAGCTCGTAGGCAATATTGCCAATGTTACAAACGGTAGCAGTGCGGTGGCCAATTTCAACATCGGCAACAGGTTTTGTACGGTTGCGCATGGCCTGCAGGAAATCTTTATAGTGGTTTTCGCTAAAATAAACATGCTTTTCATTTGGGCCGATTACTTTAGTTGCCAATGTATCCGGTGTTGTTTCCAGTTTGCCCCTCATCACATGAATACTGCCCGATGCGCCTACAAAGGTTACGCCCTGGTTGCCTTCCGGCTCATGCGTCATGGTGATACCGTTAGCATATTGGTAAGTTAAAAACTGGTGGTCCTTATCAGGCGGGGTAACCATTACAGGGCCGCTACCGTCCATATCAAGTGCCCATTGGGCTATATCAAACATGTGTGCACCCCAATCGGTCATGCCGCCGCCGCCAAATTCCCTATAGTTGCGCCATTCGGCCCAAAAATCATCAGTAAGGCCGGGGGCCAGCTTATGGTTATAAACCTGCGGTGAATTTGGCCCCAGCCAAAAATCCCAGTTCAGGCTATCAGGCATTGGCTCTGCAGCCAGGTCATAAGGCACCGGGGGCGGGCCAACATTTACTTTTACGGTTGAAATTTCGCCGATGTAACTGTTTCTCACCAACTCCACAGCCTGTCTGAATTCGGGCCATGAACGCTGCATACTGCCGGTTTGAAATACCCTTTTATGTTTTCTTGATTCTGTTACCATTGCACGGCCTTCTTTAATGGTTAAGGATAATGGTTTTTCGCAATAAATATCCTTGCCCGCCCTGGCGGCAAGAATGGCAATAACAGAGTGCCAGTGATCGGGTACTGCAATTACAACTGCGTCAA
>Ga0302221_10002147_pt1 | contig 12427 bp, 14 predicted proteins | sample II_Palsa_E2_1_FD_193517 | JGI IMG/M metagenome (GOLD analysis project Ga0302221, IMG submission 193517) | Peat permafrost microbial communities from Stordalen Mire near Abisko, Sweden - II_Palsa_E2_1 | ecosystem: Environmental > Terrestrial > Soil > Palsa > Peat permafrost | place: Sweden... | reverse complement strand
TAATTTTAAATTTTAATTAAATTATAAAAATAAATTTTTTAATTATTATTTAATTTATTTAATTTATTTAATTTATTTAATTTATTTAATTTATTTAATTTATTTAATTTATTTAATTTATTTAATTTATTTAATTTATTTAATTTTTATTGTAACGGCAAGAACTAAGCAGGTGTCGGGAACAGAGATCTCGATTCCTAGGTCTAACCAAAACTTAAAGCTAAGGAGGAGAAAAAGAAGTCGAGGAAAGAGAAGTGAGTTATACCCGACGTCTCCTTAGCTCAGGTCCTTAGCTGAAACTAGGATGCGGCATGTGATGCGGCAGTTATGCGACGTGTGTCGTCGCCAAGTAACGTGTGGCGTACGCCAGCCGTCACATTTATTATTATATTAATAATAAATCTTTTTTAAAAATAAATTAATATAAATATATTATAAATATTTAAAATTTATAATATAAAAATATTTTTAAACTTTTAAATATTTTTTTATATATTATTTTTTATATATTATTTTTTATATATTATTTTTTATATATTATTTTTTATATATTATTTTTTATATATTATTTTTTATATATTATTTTTTATATATTATTTTTTAAATAATTTTTTTTTATATTATTATAATTATTTTAAATTTTTTTTTAAAAAAAATATAATATTATAATATATATTATATATATAATTATATAATTTATTATATAATTATTTTTTAATTATATAAAATATAATAAAATATATTTATTATTATAAATATTATAATTTTTTAATTTAAATAAATTATAATATAAATTTTATTTTTATATATTATAAATATTTAATTTTTTTTAATAAAAGTTTTTTTTATTTTAATTAATAAATTTTTTTAAAAATTAATTTATTTTTTAATATTATTAATTTATATTTTTAAATGATAATTATTATTATTATTAATTAAATTTTTTTAATAATATTAAAATAATTAAATTTTATAATTAAATTTTTAAAATTAAATATTTAATATTTAATATTTTTATTTATAATTTATAAAAAAAATTAAAAAATTAATTAAAAACTTTTATTATTATAATTTTAAATAATTTTTAATTAATTTTATTATTATATAATAAATATTTTTTTTATTAAAAATAATTAATAATTTTTTTTATTAATTATAAATTAAATTTATAAATAATATATTATTTAATTATTATTTTTATTATATTAAAATATATAATTTAAATATAAATTAAAAATAATATAAAAGTATAGTTTATTTTTTAAAACAGCCGGGCTTTAATAAAGTCTTCTCGCTTAATTGACTCAGGTGACGTTAATGCCTCAGGAATTTTTCGCTGTATTAAGGGTACTCAGTATATTCAGATGTCGGGCGCAGCCCTGCTCAAAAAGCCTGATTTCTCATTCTGTTCGCCTCGTGGAAGCCTACTCCCCAGAGAAAGCCTACAAATAGGCTGATTGCACTCGCCGCTCAGGCCCACACCACGGCGCACCAAAAGCAGAGCGCTACGACATCTGCAATCTCTTTTCTACGACCGATCATTACTCTTTCCTGGAGCCCAAGCTCTATTGATCAGGCACGCGGAATTACTAGCAGCTGGGGACCATGCCGTGGTGTTGGGACTCCTTTTCCTCATATCGAATGAACACTTCGATCATCCATAATTACCTCAAGCCGAAGTTTGGGAATTACCAATTTTACATCATGGTATGTAGCCTATTTCCTCGCTTGTGGCCAGGGCTGATCGCTGATCTTTGCAGCTCACGAATGATAATTACGAGTTTTGGATTCCTAGGTTGTTAACCGAGGTGAGTTTGTGACTCCTTATCGACTGAATGCAAAGCCTTTGACATGGTAGAAGGCGGAAAAGGGCGAGCTTATGGGGTTGCGGTTGCCGAGCACAGAGCCGAATTGAGCAAGAATAATCGCTATTTTGGTCATGTGGTTGGGGGTCCGGAAATGCGAGGGCTGCGAATTGATCTGAACTGAGGACGGCCTGCAGAGTTTCATTGGTGCGGAGGGTGCCGCTGTTCTGCACGAGTGGCTTGCTGTGCAGGTGCAAAACAGTTGAAGCCTCATAAAGAGGGGTCGGGTGGAATCGTGGCAGTGCATTTTCATGTTCATCTTGCTTTTAAGTGCAGCCTCATCATAACAACAATTCAATAGTGATCTCGCTACTCTCTTCTTCCATTGATCTAGATATTACTTGAATATGTCTGATGTTAAAGATCAAGAATGGTTCGTCGAATCTTGCAGCGAGGCTGCGTTGTATCCCCGCAATCTGGTCTATCATGATACGTATGAGCATAATCTGAAAGCTTATGTTGAAAGACTTGATGAACAAGAGAGTCTTCTTTTCTGTAAAGAAAGCACTTCGATTCTAGATATGTGGGAATACGACGCAGATTTACAAAGTAAGAAGAACCCCTGTAGCCCATATGTCCATGATTGATCTCCAGCAGCAGGAACTTCTGATTGCTAATGATTTGTAGGCTTTCAGGGAGCTTGCTTACCCAGCTTGAGATCATTGAAGCAGCACATGGCTGGGAATGCATTGCTTGGTCGAGCCGACCCGAAATGCAGATTCATGTGATTTCCCTGCCATTTGAACTCAAGATACGCTCTAACATAGGCCAACCAGTTTCGTCCACGCACTAAACTCTCGGGAATGGTTGAATACCAGTAGAAGCATGCTCACATATGTACTTACATATCATCAAGTCATGCCCGCATTTCTTGACTTCCTGTTTCCCTTTGGGAGGCAGGAACATGCTCGAGGCTTCCCATTCAGTGGTTTCCGTCACGAGACTCGGCTGAATCCCTTGCACAACGGGCTCAATATTCCTGCGCTTGATCGCTCTGGTCAAGAGCTACGGATGTCGTATAGTTTGAAATCCGTTGAAAAGTCCGATGGCCAGATACATTGGCCGTGGTCGATACGACAGACTGCAGTTTACCACTCGTTGGATATCAAGACCGGGGTATCATCGTGGGTCGTTGTGAAAGGGAACCAGCTCATGAAAAGTCGAATGGAGTTGGTAACACAATCTCGCAACTTCCGCAATGCGAATGGATTCGATAGTCCTGCAAGGTCCTTCGCATCCTCCCTCATACTTCAATTGGTCATCTGCGACTGGTGCAGTGAGGACTGGAGATGGTATATAAGCTTTCTTGAGGAGGCTTTACAAGAGAAGACACGACGTACCCTATCCATTCAAGTGGAAAGAGTAACTAGTCCAGTAGAGGTGAAGGCAGACCCAATGTGGACTTCATCAAGTACGATGCCAAATTCGGAGAAAACCGCACACAGCCATCTTAGTCTCCTCGATGCATCAGAAAAACCACTGCCTCCGCCAGAACTACCACCGGGGTATCCACCACCGCCACCAGGACGGCCACAGGGGCCCGTGCCTTCCCTCAGTCCACAAATGCTTATGGATCCTGGGAATTTCACTTTCAGCGATATGCAACGAGTACAATTTCTTGAAGATAAAGCAAACGAGGTCCTGTCGATCCTGGAATCAAATATGCATGTTCTTGCTGAGTTGGAAATGCATTACACGACCGTCAGGACTTCTGAGTGCTGGCCGGAGGAGTTTATCCAAGAAGGAAGCGCAGAAATCATGCGGTTTCACAATCGCATTGCCAGCGTCATAAATGATCTTCGAATGCAAGCATCGAGAACGAAAACATTGTTACGATTGCTTGCGGACAGGAAGAGCTTGGTAAGTATTCCGGCCACTTTGACTTTGTTAACTGACAAGTATAGCTCTATGGCATTATGAATTACCGCAACGCTGAAGCGACCATGGTACTTGCGATGAGATCACAACAGTCGACTGAAAATATGGAAGTCATGACCAAAGACATGCATATCATCGCCCAGAAAACAAAACAAGAAACGGTTTCCATGCGTATCATTACCCTTGTAACACTTTTTTTCTTGCCTGGTACATTTATATCAGTAAGTCAAAGGTCATTCCAATTCAGAACTGTGATCAAAGTCAATCGACTACGTGTAACCACTCGCTGATACAAAGCTATTGGTAGACTATCATGAGTACAGATATTATTCAATTTCAACTTAGCAGCTCGGGAGAGTCACAAAAAATCTTTCAGCTGGACGCAGTACAGTTGTATTTGGCAATCACCATTCCCCTTACTTTCCTTGTGTTTGTATCTTGGTATGGGGTGTATTGGTGGGTTGATAGGCAAGAACGGTTGAAAAAAAAGAGGAAACAACTTCCTGCAGGACCCTTAGGAGTATAATGAGACTCAACCAAGCCCGGATAAGTATATGGAAATTGAAAAGGAAATTTCGTGCCAAACTCTCTTCGTGTACTTCTACAGGAAGTTCAACAATCACCTGCAATCCAAATATAACAAATGGAGAAGTCTCTTAACTAAAAAATCGTCTGCACGTGACTGCCTCCAAGGAAGACCCCTTCACATGTTCTGTGTTGATATGAGGATGAGGAAAGGGGTAGGCCAGCAAGAGAGTCAATGACTGGTTGGAGAGACTTCGGAGCTGGGGTGAAGATCGGATGGAAGATAGCCAAGGCCCGTGCTGCCAAAAATGACCCTGCATTAAGCTTCCACTATTGCAGGCGCGCACCAGATTGATCGATGGGACAACGGCCCAACTCGTCTCACGTCCTTCTCGATGGAGGTACATCAGTACAAGTACTCCTCTTTCTCCTCTCTCCCCCAGCTGCTCTTGCTATGGTTTGTACGAAGTATCACCAGCAGAACGATTCCCGGTCCACGCCCTGCCACACACCACTCAACCTAATTAGAACACCAAAAGTTTTAATATTTTTCCAAAATTCTTAGAAAATGCTAAAAACTTCAGAGATGATGAAGAATACTCCGAATGGCGCAAGGGTAACTTTGGTGTCCTCAAATTATGGTGTTCCTGTAGTCAAGTTGGGGCTGGTCCTTCTGCAAGGTGGATGTGTACGGCAGGATTTTAGGCGGTAAAGGGCCAGAACGCGAAAACCGAAAATCCAAAAATCGAAAATCCATAATTTGCCAAAGTACTTTGATTTACCCGCCACTTACACCCAAAATTTAAGTAGCTTTTTAAATTAATTTAACTTAAAGTTCTTTAAAAATAAATCTAAAAATAACCTATTAACTTAATTATTTAAAATCGATTTAATTTATTCAAAAACTATATAATATTTATCTTATCGCTTAAGCTTTATTAAAATCCATTTAAAATACTTTCTTCTTCGTTACTCTCGTTCTTTCTATTCTTATTCATCTCTTCTTCACTAACTAGCTCCTCTTTAAATATATCCTTAAAATATTGATTTAACTAAAAAGCTTCTTGCCGCTAACGTTTAGTTTTTTTTTATATTATTATCTAATATATACTATCTCGAAAAGATTTAATATTATAGTCTTTTAATAAAAAACTAGTCTCTTTCTCGAATATACAAAGCACTACTTATAAAAGTATTATAATATTTCCTTGAGTGATTATTAGCGAAAGGGAAAAAAAAAAAATAAAAGACTTTAAATATTCCAAAAAAGACTAGCTTACTGGTATAAACTTTTAAATGATTTAGACAAGCGTTATAACAAGAACTTAAAGAGATTATAATAATTAAAAGTAGTAAAAGAAATAATAAAAAGAAGTACTTTATAAATTAAGAATTTAAAGAAACGGAATTATAAATAATTATAATAAACTTAATTTATAAAGTAAGTTCTTTTTATCTTTATTTTAATTATCTTATAGTTCTTAACTTATAGCCTAATAAATCCTCTCAATAGTTTCTTTGTTTTAAGACTAATGTCGTTTTAATACTCTCTTGTAAGCTTATTACGTTATATTATATGTTTAAGCACGGATTCCTCCGAACTAGTTAAAAAAAAAAACTATATATCCGATTTAGAAGTATAATACAGGGAAAGTCAGTTTTATAAATACGAACGTTCCGATACGACTTTATAAAGAAGAAGGATAGGAAACCCGAGTTAAAAGGACGTAAAATAAAAACGGCAATAAGGGTAATAATCACAAGAGTAATGGTTATCGCAAGTAAAAGGAGTGGGCATCTCGAAAACGATCGAAATTTATATATAAATAGGTATTTTTATATCTTTATATAATAAAGTTATTTTTAGAGAACTGCAAGGTAAATTAATTTAAAAAGCTACCTAAATTTTGGGTATAGGTGGCGGGTAAATCAAAGTACTTTGGCAAATTGTGGATTTTCGATTTTCGTGTTCTGGCCCTTCACCGCCTAAAATCCTGCCGTAGATGTGGCCTTGCGCAGCCTACTTTGTACAGTAAGATTAAGGTTATCACCTTTGGCTTTACACCGCACTCTCTCACAGCAACAATCGCATCGCACCAGCCAACGTTCTCTCCAATCGTCCTCGAATCCGATCATATCGAGTCTAAAGCAGCGCCCACAGTCCAGACCGCACCTTGTTACGATCCTCGATCCGATCGCTGGGCTCATGGCGCGGCCACCGAGCAATGGCGCAGCACGACGAGCACCTAGACATCCAAACCTTCTTGAGGTGGTTACGGGATAACAGCGAAGATGCCATCTTGGACCCAAATACAAAAGAGCGCGCTGCGTTTATGCCTTTGAAAACTGTCAAAAAGCACTTGGAGGAAAATAGTGGTGCAAGGCTGAAGGAGCTCCTCAGGACCGTTTTCTCTCCCAACGATCCTCTTGTCGACTCAGCCACTATTCTCAAGAGCTATACGCAGATCTTCTGCATCCTGGTGGAGATAGGGAAATGCCACTTTATCGTGTCCTTCACATGTTCGAGCCCTGGAGATTCAAGGCTTCCCTATGTAGATGAGGCTCCTCCTTCAGACTTCCCAATAGACACAACTGATCCAGAGTTCTACAAGAACTTCTGCAAGAAGCAGTGGAAGTTCTGCGTGCCAGAGCTGGAATCACCCATGACGAATAAACGCTTCCACCCGGATCTAATACTGCCCATTGTTAGCAAAGAGGTAATAACAGCTAGTGGAAGTGCAATGCTGTACAAGATACAGCTGCATGGTTTATATAACAGACTGAGTTCTCAGGCTTCTCGGGACGGAGTATGGCATGATGTTTGATTGCAACTAAACTTGACTTTAGCTAACAGACGCTAGATCCGAAGTGAGCCGCTTCCCAACACCTTTGCCCTCAAGACCTACCTTACTACCGAAGCCAAGATATATTATACAAATGAAGTCGCTGCATTCCAAAGATTGAAGCATACACAGGACTCGGGCTTGATAGGCTTCTGCGGGTCTTATATGCAAGGGGAAACCTATAACATTATCCTAGAGTTTGCAGATCAGGGGACTTTAGAAGAGTACTTCCATAAAACTGGCCCTCCTGCGAGAGGAGAAGATATAATGGATTTCTGGAAGGGAATGTTCGAGACGATAAAAGCGTTGCAATGCATTCACCAGGCAGGAGGAAAGGGACCCAACGAAGGGCCTCAGATTTTGCATGGGTACTATAATTTAAAACCACCCAGTACTTCTTTTGTCATGTTGCTGATGAGTCCTAGATTTCACCAAGATGTTAAGCCTGCAAACATTCTTGTCGTAAGCAATCAAGAAAGCTCGGACCCAGAAAGCTCCCGTTATAAATGGAAGTTCAAGGTAGCAGATTTGGGGTTAAGTCACTTTGAAAGAGTTGTTGGTAAGCAAGAAAGTGTGACAGCGAATGATGCCCACGGAACTCGTACTTATGGTTTGTATATCAACCCAAAGGATTGATCTAAATATTGAAATTTGTGATAGGGGCTCCGGAATGTTATAGAGCAGAAGACGAGTTTCTGGAACGTGCCACCCTTCAAATCAAACAAAGCGTTGACATCTGGTCTCTGGGCGGTGTATTCAGTGAGGCAGCAGTCTGGGTTGCAAACGGGTACTATGGGATACGCGAATATCGTCAAAGCCGAAAGAAGGAGACTAGTCAGGTCGGTGGATTCAAAGACGGCGATTGCTTCCACGACGGGACAAAGGTTTTACAGGCTGTTAGAAAACAGCACCAGGATATTATTGGTATCCTCCGAAAATCAGATGTCATCACAGCGTTGGTTCTGTCTCTTATCGAAGATGATATGCTTGTTACACCAGATGAAGCACGTCTGACAGCGACACAGCTGTGGCACAAATCTAGAACCATCCTTGTAAAGGCGGAAAGGCAGGTTGGATCACCAGGTGCATCGACAACAGATCTGCCACTTGAACCTCCGGAGAGACCAACTTCTTCGCATCCGCCTCCCCATCCTGAAGGCACACATCCTATTTCAAGGAACCCGACACTTCGGCAGGGTTCCACCGACAGTACTCCTTCTGACCGGGGAGCGCTCAGGGACATCTATCCACGCACTTCTAAATGCCTTGCAGAGCAACACAAGACAATCGACAAATGTAAAACTACCATTAACCTAGTTAAGAATGTAAGTAAGATTTTTAGGACGTTACGGGTTGAAACAGCATTTACTAACATTGCCAAAAGTTATTATATCTCCTCTCCTCAGCCAAGAATAGTCTGCAAAATCTCGATCCTCGGGCTGCACGTAATGATTTCAAGAAAGCGCGCAACGTCGTCGACAACATCCGGTCCCAGATCGAACCCGAAAACCCCAATCAGATGCTCGAAGATCTTATCCTTGAACAGCATTTGAATGCTTGGACCGGCCTGACAAAGTGCGAAATTGCCTTCATCGATCAAGCGCGCCCGCCACTTTCGATTGAGAGCAAGAAAACACACCTAAGCAAGGCGGAACATTATGCCAAGAGCGCGTTGTGGGCACAGCAAAAGCTAGATCCAGAGAGCAGGACGTGTGAAGCTCTCGAATTATGGAAGAGAGCGATAGAAGAGATTCAATGATGTGGGATTGGCTGTTCTGCCTGGCTCTAGAAATCAGTTCTCCAGATGTGCAAATATGTAGTCTAATTCAAGGCAACAAGCGCGTCGAAAAAATTGAAATTTGTTCCCAATATAACTGACCATCATTCCCGTTGAACTCCAGGATCGTATCAATTTCCCGTATACATACAGAGGTATGCTTTGAACTTTCCGTGGCTTCCTATCATTCCCATTGGCTTCCTATCATTCCCATTGGCTTCCAGAATCATTACCGTTACCATTACCATTCCTGTGCAAATACAAACACACACTATATATCTGCTCAGTAGTGAATATCTTTCACCAAAATTTCTTCTGCCAACATGCTCATGAGCCGTGATCTCCCTGACCATTTTCTTCGTGCGCCGCGCGAGAGCTGCTATTCATCGGACAGGCTTCCGTTGGGGGTGTGCCCTGGTTCCGGCATATGATCCAGCCGCTGCTGTACAAGAGTGATAGAAGTGAGAGGAGTTTTCGTCCCCCCCGACGCAACGGGTGACGGCTGGCGGTACGACTTCTCCTTCTTCGGTCGAGGTCGCCAATAAAAGACATAAATTGCAGCTGCAATTATTATAACACCTGCGAAAGATCCAATTGCGACGCCCGCGATGTCTCCTGCGCTCAATCCCGACTTCCCTTTACTCGGACTCTGACTCGAGCAAGTGTTGGAGGTCGAGTTGAAAGGGACTGGGTCTGCGGGCACAGAGCCCGGAACGATTTGAGCGAGCTTGAATTGACTCATCGTATAGTCGACAGCCAGATACACCTTTAGGAGTTATTCATGCATACTACCGAATCGAGAAAAATATATTAATAGCTTACCTGTGAGAGGAATACCTTCCCTAGGACAGCGGTGTTGAGCGGATCCCCTTGAGAAAAAATGTTGACCTCAGTTATGTTCGGCTGCAGACGCCTCGCGCCGTTGGGGTCGATGCCGCGAAGTGGATTCGCCAGCTCCTCGTTAGGTATCTCCACTACGAATCCATTGTTGAGTGTGAATATGAGGCTGCCGTTGAAGCCCTTTATCTGCGGGTAGTAAAGCCCTGGCTCTACGATGTAGAGATCCGAATCGACGTCGGCTGCCGTGTCGGCACTCCAGCCCGTAGCCTCTTGGAATGACTGGAGTAGAGTCTGCGGGACTCTGAAAAGATCATCGTACCTTTGCATCAGCGTTAATAAGATACAGCTGTTACTTCTGACTTGGGGGTGGGGGATTGCCTACGGTTCCACACAAGCAGGAATCAAGATTCCAGAAGAGGTGAGCGTAACATCAGTGTAGCCTTCTGCCAGAGGAAAGCGGAGGACCAGCTCTTCGATGACCACCTCGAGCGGGCAGTCTCTTTCACTGGAATCTGCACCCGTGATGGAGAAGTTTGTGAATGCTCCATCGACGCTGGCAAGATCATACCCGCCCAAGACGAGACCTCCAGGACGCGGGTTGGCCACTGACTGGCTTCCAGCATTGAGGCCGAATCCGTTTGCTGGAATGAGTCCATTGGATAGAGCTGCGTGTAGAAAGTCGGAATCATTTGCAAGCCCAAAATGCCCCACGTTTTGATGGTCCCCGCTTGTTATGATGCCAATGGGGTACTTGAATAGTTCGTCGTTGGGGGGTAGTTGCAGCACGGTAGTGCCAGCAAGAAGTGCCGCTGGAGAAAGCTCGTTCCACAAAGGATTGGGAGCCAATATCGCGCCCGCAGACGATAAGGTGTAAGATGTCCCTGCGGCGCTCGTGTTGAACGTGTTTCCGCAGAGCGATTCGCACTGTGCCGTGGTGATGTTGGATTCGGTCTGGCAGAAGGCTGAGCTGATGACCAACGTGCTGTTGGTCACTGTCGACGGGGAAACACACACATATTGCGATGGATTTGCAAGATCTAGCATCAAACCCCAACTATCTACGTTGGTGCCGGCAATTGTACAGTTGGAGAGCTGGAGGAGTAGTGGAGCTGGGCAAGTTGAGGACGACACGATGGTGGCAAGGCTGCAGAGGACACCCAGGATGCAGCCGGGGATTAGCCGTTTGAGCGTAACTAGTAACATGATGCTCTTTCCCTGACACTTTCAATTGAAGGTGGGAATGCAAATGGTCAAAGGAGCTGAGAAACTGGCGCAAGGCTGAGTGGGAACCTGGGAGCTGTCGGGCCCGTAGTCGAAGTATATATATCCCCTGCCTCGAATAGTTACACAGGAACGCCCACAGACCGAGCTACGCTCGATTCGGCCTCAATTACCACCTTTTCCACCCTACCTGTCTGCCTTTCTCTGCCATCAATTCAACGATTCTAATGCTTTTGCGGCGGCCACTTAAGCGCGGCGGCTTCGAGAAACTGGGGCGGGCGCGCGCACAAAAAGCGGGGCGCCGCGAGCTCCGGCCAATCACAGCACGAATAAACCGTTAGAACACGTGAGCGCCCGCTAGCTAAAACAAGCAGCCGCCCCACTTCATTTTGCTTAGCCAATTAAATCACGAATAAACCGTTAGGACACGTGACTCTTTAGCACAGCCAATTAAAATTAAAATAAACCGTTAGGACATGTGACTTAGCTCGCTTATATAAGTCCTTAATAAGCGGGTCTCACGTGCTTAATAAAAAATTAATAATTCGTAGTTTTGGAGCCTTTTCCAAAAAGTGCGACGTGCAACAAAAGCACGTGACTTACCAGCCGTATTATATAATTTAGTCGTTATTAAAAATAAAAATAATAAAAAATAATTTTAAATTTTTATTTAATAAATAAATTAAAAAATAATTTTAAATAATATTAAAATAAAAAATTATATATTTTTATTAATAAATTTAAAAGTTAAAATTTTTAATAAATAATTTTTAATTTAATTATTTTTATTATTTATTATTATATTTATATTAATAATTATTATTATTTATATTTAATATTTAATTAATATTTTTATTATTATTATTATTATTTTAAATTAAATTTAATTAAATTTAATTATTAAAATTAATATAAAATTAAAATTTATTTATATATATTATTTAAAATAAATTATAATATTAAAAAAACTATTAGTTATGTGAGGGTGATTTTTTATTAAGAAATACGTGTACGTGCCCCGGCTTAGTCCGTCTTATCCCGGCACTTTCCCGGATTTTATTAAGAAATATTTTAATAAAAAATATATTTTTATTTTTTTACTTTATTTAGTTTTATATTCCGTCCTCGTCGTTTTCTCTTATATTATTATTGTTTATTATAGTTAACGAGCTTATTTATAATCCTTTATATTAAGTTTTAGTTTATAAAAAATATTAAATATATATTATTTTAAATATTATTAATATTAAATAATACTTATAAGTTTATTTATATTATTTATTTAATTAAATACTTAAGACTTATTTAATATATACTTAAATATTAACTTTAAGAATTATTTAAAAGTTATATAAACAACAGATATAGGGTTAGGGTTAGGGTTAGGGTTAGGGTTAGGGTTAGGGTTAGGGTTAGGGTTAGGGTTAGGGTTAGGGTTAGGGTTAGGGTTAGGGTTAGGGTTAGGGTTAGGGTTAGGG
>Ga0302221_10002146_pt1 | contig 12428 bp, 1 predicted proteins | sample II_Palsa_E2_1_FD_193517 | JGI IMG/M metagenome (GOLD analysis project Ga0302221, IMG submission 193517) | Peat permafrost microbial communities from Stordalen Mire near Abisko, Sweden - II_Palsa_E2_1 | ecosystem: Environmental > Terrestrial > Soil > Palsa > Peat permafrost | place: Sweden... | reverse complement strand
ATTATTTAAATCCGTCGACTTTTTATTTAATGAGTTATATTTTATTTACTTTTAAATCTTTTTAATATCATTAATCTTTAAATAAAACTAATAGTTTTATAGACTTTTGACCTTCGATCTTTTAATATAATCTTTCGATATAAATCTATAAATCTCTTCTTTTGATATAAATCCTTCTCTTCGAACTTAAATTAATCGACGCTTTTAATTCCGTTTAAATATAACCGTTAAACTCTTTTTTAATTAATTCTAAGTCTTTCTTTTTTATTATTTAAGAATAAGAAATCGTTAATTATATTTAATATAACCTCGAATTATCGACTATCTTTATCGTTAAATAAGATTAAAAGAAGTATTAATTAATTATATAATGAACTTTATTAATCTCTATTAATATATAATATTAAGCTTTGTCTTTTACTTTAAATAAGCTTCTTTTTTGTCTTTACTTTAAGTAAGCTTTTCTTTTATTTATCGAGTATTACTTTCTTTTTATTATTACTTTTATTTTGTCTTATTTTAAATAAACTTTTCTTTTATCGGATAAAGTCGACCTTTTTATTAACTATTTATAGATCAAATCTTAGACTTCGACACTTCTTTAAAATTAGAATTCGACTCTTTTATAAACTGAGAATTAAATTTTAAATAACGGGTATTAATTATAAAGAGCGTTGACTATTATCGCGCTTATTATAATAGTTTAAAAAGTCGTTTTATCGTCTCTTTATTTATAAAATACGGGCGTTGATAATTTAAGAGTTTATTATATAATGATAGCGTTCTCTTAAAAATATAATATAATTAATAATATAAAGAGTTAATATTAAAGCTTTTTTAAAAGAAAGCAAGTGTTTAATTTATAATTATAACTTTTATTCACGATCGTTAACGTTTGAATTATATACGTATTAACTTATAAAACCGATATAAAGTCTTGAAAAAGCCTTTTATTTAAACTAATAATAACATTTACTTTTTAATGATAAAGAGTATTTTAATAAAATAATAATATAAGAATCGGCGTTATATTTCGGTTAAGATCTTCTTTTTATTATAAGGGCTTTTTAAACCGATTATTTATTGATATTTCTTTTAAATATAATACTTTTAATTTATAATTAGTCTTTATATTTTAAAGTCGTTTACTATTTAATTTAATCACTTATTATAATCGTCTTGACTTTTATTATTATTATTAAAGTGAATATATTATTATCGCTATATTAATATAAGAATAGAGACTTATATAATAAATTTAATACGGTCAGTTCTTATTTATAACTATTAGTCTTAATATTATTATCGTTTAAAAGGAATCCGTAATTATATAATATTATGATCTTATACTTCAATATCTTTAAAATAGTCGGAATAAAAGTTAGAATTAAAACTAGAAATAATATCATTAAAAGAATAGAAATATCGTTCTCTTTAATAAAATAATTTTAATCTACTCTTAGAAAACGTTTTATATAATAGTGTTCTATTAAGTTTAAACTCTTTCAACTTATAATAACCCTTCTTTTTATTAACGCTATAAATTTAATAAAGTCTTAATTATTTAAAGTTTAACTTTTTATATAAAAATATGTCGATTTCTTTAACGGAGTTATAACGAAGTATAATATCTCTTTTTTCGAAAAGTCTTATTCTAATCTTATATCTTATATTAAATACTTCTTTCTTTTTTTATCGTCGGCGAGTCTTTTAATAAATAGTCTTTTCAACGTCTTCTTTCTTTATTTAAAACTATTGAGCTCATAGTTTAAAAAGCTTTAATCTATTTATTATCTCTTTTATAAAAATGATTCTTTAAATTAGAAATCTTAATTCGACTAATAAAATAAACTCTCGTTTATAAACTATATAAAACGACGTATACTTAATAAGTCTATGAATTATAATTCGGTTTATAAATAATACTATTATTAAGTTTATAATCTAATCGTCACTGAGCTTAAATAACGTATTTTTTAAAGACTAATAACTATATTCAATTATTTTATTCTTAAGAGTATAATATTTAAAAACTTAAACTTTGTCGACTTTTTATTTATTTAAGAGATTAATTACTTCGCTTTTGAATTCTCCGTCTTTATTAAGAACTATTTTTTAAAAGACTTTATAACGACAAATAATATCTTTTTAAATAAAGAGTATTACTGTCTTAACTTTTTTATTTAAAACAGTTTTAACTTCGACTCAATTACTTATATCGTCTCGAATTATTATTAAGTATTACTTTCCTTTTTATAACGATATATAAGTAATGTCGATAGTTTATTTTTCTATCAGTTTATTTAAAGTAGTCGGATATAAGGCTTCTTCTTCTCGTTATATTAATCGAAATTAATATTTAAAATATGACTTAATATAATCTTTAACGTCTTTATAATTATTATTTTAAAAGTATTATTATAAAAGTCGATAATAAATGCTTTCTCTTCCTTTATATATACTTTAATTATAAACGTTTTTTAAGATCTGAGATCTCATTTCTTCTTTGTCAATTATTAATTTAATAAATATTCTCTTTATTAATAAATGTTATAACTTTCGTTTATAGACTTTATATTTCAATGCTTCTTTTTTAAACTTGTGAAATTCCGGGGTACTTATGTCTTTTAACTTTTAAACGTAGTTAAATAAATGGCTATTTTAATAAATTCCTCGTTATATTCAGTATTAAAAATAAGCGTTTCGTATTCTAAGTCATTATTTAAGTTTGATTTATTATTAGAACTCGATTCGTTGTTTGAACTGACTTCTCTTTTAATTCTTAGTTTAACAATTATATCTTTTATATATTAAAGGATTTATTTTTTATTTTAAAGTTCCGGGTCTTCTTCTTTATTTTAATCGTTTTTACTTTAATCACTCTTAAATTCTATAAGACAGATTTCATAAGTATTAAACTCGGAAAGAATCTAATCATTAATATCTTCTTTTTCGTTAAATCTAATATTATTTGAGTGTCTTAGTCGTTATAATAACGTATTAATTACTATATATTATTTTCTAAGTATATATTTTATTTTAAAGTCGAATAAACGTATTTAAGTTAATCATCGCGTAATTAATGCTTTAAAGCGATTAATATCTACTTTATTTAATTATATTATAAGTATATTTATATCGGTTTTAAGAATAAAATAATACTTAATAAATTAGACTTATAACTTCTTTAAGATCTTAAGTACCCTTTTATACTCTCGTTTAATAACGTCGTACTTTCTCTCAACTTATGATTAAACACTATTCTTATATCGTATAAAGCGAACTTTTCTAATTTTAACGTCTTTTTAATTTAAATAACCGTTATATCCTTTTAAGTTAACGTTTACTCCGACTACGATCTCTTTTACTTTAAAGTTTTAATCGATTTTAATAAGTATTAATACTGTGACTATTGTTTATTATAAAGTCTTTATTACTTTACTTTATATATTTGAGTCTTAATATTATTTGACTCTCTTTTTAAATAGAGAATATATTAAATCTATAATAAAATTAAAATCTTTGACTTAAATCTTAAAGTAAATATATAGTCTTAAAACCCTTTTTATTTCTTTTATATTCTTAAATATATTTTATTTTATGATTCTGATTATTTTATTTATAAACGGTTCTCTGTCTTTTAAATTATAAATAAATCTAATAACGTTTAAGCCGTCTTTATAAAACTGAGACTTAATATTAATAAATGCTTTAATTCTCTTAATTCTTTTTAATGTTTTATCAAGGTTTTAAATATATTTTAAAATAAATCTTTATATATTAAAAAGCGCTTCTTCTTTATTATAGTCAGTATATAGTCCTTTTATATCAATATCGTCGATAAACGGCTTAATTACTTCCGGATTAATATCTTTTAATATTAGACTTATGATTTTAATAAATTATATTATAGAATTAATAGCTCTTTATAATAACGTAGTATTTTATAAGAGTTTAAATGGCGTAAAGAATACTATTAAGTCTCTGTTTTTAAAGTAAAGTAATATCTGATTATAACCGGAATATAAATCGACTAAGTTTATAATATAATAATCTATGAACTCTTTTATAAATTCGTTAATTAACGGCAGTAAATTAACGTCTCGTCTTATTATTATATTTAAGTATATAATTGAATTGATTAATTTATAATCTCTTAATGTCTTCTTTTTAATTAAAAACTATAAGTTTTTATATAGTCTTTTAAAGTATTTTAATACTCTTTTATTAAGTCGTTCTTTAAGTATTTTCACTATTAATAATAGTAATAGCTTTAAATATAAAAAGTTCACTGTTTATTACGCCTTATATTCGATAATATTAATAACGATAAATAGTGAAATGTTTTTATAAATCTAGTTATATTCTGATTATTCGAATATAAAGACTTTTTTTTATTAATAAGTACTTCTTTTAAAAGCTTTCGCTTTATTAACTATAGTTTATTGATATTAAGTTCTTTTATTCGTTTTAATATAAGTCGTGATTATTTTAAAATGTCTGAAAATCTAAGTAATATATATTACTGATATATTCTGATTTACTTTTATATTATGTCTTTTACTTTCGATCAGTCGTATTAGTCTCGTCGTCCCCCGGATTTCTCGTCTTTCTCGTCTGTTTTATTAATTAATTATACTTTCTTATCTTTTATTTTATAAGCTACGTCAATTATATAACTCTTAATTCTTTTTTTAATAAAGATTAAATAAGTATTTTAAGTCGAAATCTGTCGAAAGGTTTAAATATATGTTTATAAAAACTATAGAATTTAAGTTTCGATTTAAAAAATAAAAAGATAAATTGATATAATACAGTTTATAGTGATTTAATACTTCGTCCCTTTCTTCACTTAAGAACTTATCTTTAAGTTCTATAATTCTACTCTTTATAATATATAAAGAACTAATAATAGTCTTATAATCAGTTATATTAATTAAGCGTTTTTTAAGTCATTGATATAATTATTTTCATTGTCGCTTTCGATGATTTTAAATTAGTTTCAAGCTTTATATAAATAGTTTTCTCGTGCCTTCTTTGTTTTTATATTAGTTTTAATACTTATAATCACTTTAGTCTTTAAGTCGCAAAGTAATATAAAGACTAGTCCGTTTTCTTCGTCTTTAAGATATTTGAATATAACTTTAGCCTTTTTTATAAACGGATATTTAAAGACTACTTTAATTCTAAGACTCTTTATAATATAAAACCGAGTCTTAATAATAATATTCTTAATTATAATAGTAACGTTGTCTATAAATCCGATAAATCTAGACTTAATTTTAATAATCGTTCGAAGAGTTATTTTATATTATAAGTGATTGAAATCTCAAACTTTAAGACTATATTAAGAGAAATATAACTGACTTTTACTCCGGTATCGAGTATTACTTTTATATTAATAAGCTTGCCTTTGTTTATTATAGTGATAATGACTTTAAATATAAATAAATAATAATCTGAGTAGTTAAAAAAGTTCTCAATGACTAATAGATTAATATCTATGATTTATAAGTCGTTAATTCTATATATTAAGTCTTTTAAACTTATAAACTCTTTTAGTCTAACTTCACTCTTTATAATCTCTGTCTTTTATATTCTTTTATTTATTTCTCTTATTAGTGAAGATAATCTTTTAATAAAAGTAAAGTTTATAAGTGATATTATTTCTTTTAATATAAAGTTAAACAAGAGAATAGTTTAGTTTAATAATTTATTTAAAGATTCTTCGTACGTATAACTAAGCTTTAATAAGGTCTTTATACGGCTTTATTTTAGTCTTTATAAGATTTTAATAATCTTTTAATCTTTAAATTTAACTTCCGGTTTTAATTCTAATAATTAAGAATTCATATTGTTTTAAAATCAGACTGTTCTTATTTAAAATGCTTTCGTCTTTTTATAAGACGCTTATTATTATAGTCTCTCTTAAAGCGTCTAGTTTTTATTATAAAGAGCGTCTTTTTTTAAAGCTCTTTTTAACGATTTAATCTCGATAAGCTCGATTTCTACTTCTCGGACGATTATTCTTTATATTTAAATATACTTCTCTTTTGAAATATCAGTCTTATTTAATAAGTCAGAAATATCGTAACTCTCGTCTTCGAAAACCTTTAAGTTCTTAATAGTGCTTTCACTCTTATTTTTCTATATTATTAGCCGGCTCTTAATTTCTTTATATAATACTTACTTTCGTCGTTCTGATATATAATTATATTTAATATTAATGACTTATATAATGATTTAATCACGCCGTAAAGTGTCTCTATTGAATTATATTAAGAGAGATAGTTTATTTAGATTTTAAAAGCTAATATAAATATAGTTCTTATCGTTTAACTCGTAGATTACTTTTTTTTTAATAAATATCTTATAGTCGTGACACTGATTTATATATCAGTAAAGTATTTACGGTCTTATATCTTTAACTTAAATATTTTTACACTACTTATAAATCTCATCGTTTCCTTAGTCTCTTTTATAAGTTAAAAAGCTTTTATAATTGACTTTAAAAGTAGTCTCTTTTTCGTCTTCGTCCGGATTTATATTTATAAAAGTTTAATTAATATTTATTACTTTATTCCTTTAAAAAGCTCGCTTTATAACCGTTTATAAAATATATAGTCTGTTAAGACCTTTTATAATCTTGTCGATGTTTTTATTTATTATTCGTTTATTAGTTTTTAATATAATAATAACTCGAATAAAAGATAAGATCGGCTTAAATTCTTTTTTTTATTACTTTAATAGTTTCTCTTTATATATCGCGGTTTTAATCGACAGTTTATTATCTATAAATCTAAGTTTAAGTTCTCAAACCCCGTTAATAATTCGGTTATTCTCTACTCTTAAATTAAGTCATTTATATCTTTTAATATAATATAATTATTCTTTATATCTTTATAGATTTCTTCGAAAGTCTTTATATTATTTAAGTCGAATTTCTTCGTCTTAACCCCGAATTTTATTACTTTAATTCTTAGATTTTAAAATAGTTTATAAAGAAATTTAAAGATTAAAGCCTTTTCTATAATATTATTATTACTTTTATATTTAATTCCGATTTTATAAAATCTCTTATAATAGTCGTAAATTTGACTTTAAGTAATAATATTAAAGTCGACTAATGTTTTAAAGTCTTTTATATACTTTTCGAAGTAGTTAATAATATATAATAATTAGTTTAAGTCAGAATATCAATATTCTCAAAGTAAGACTTTTTAAAAAGTTAGTCAACTGATAATAAAATCTTAATATTCCGACAGTTTCTCGATATCCTTTTAATATTATTTAATAAAATATTTAATAACTCGTTCTTTCTTTTTAATGTCATTATTAATCTTATGATCTTTAAAGCACTTATTTAAAGTCTTAAAAAAGACAGTAATCTCTTTTTTATTAAAGAACGGGCTATTATATCCTTTTAAAATTAATATTAAATAATAAAAGACTATTCTCGTTATAGTCGTAATAAGTTTTAATAGAGCTTATAATTAGCGAAGAGAAGGCTTAAAAGATTCTACTTATTCTTTTTTAAAAGATTAATAGACTTTTTTAAGTGATCTAGCCATTTGTTTTATTTTTTATTAAAAGGAACCGGATTTTAATATAATAATTATTGTCAAATATTGAATTTGAATAGTGAAGTCATATATATCGCTTTAGTCGATATAATAATAATAATAAATGAAAATAGAAAATGATAATAATAGTAATAGATTTCAAGAATTAAAAATCGAAGTTATTAAAGCTTATATATAAATATTTACTTAAGTAAAGTTAAAAATTAAAAACAAATGAAAAGAAGTAATATCAGTCTTTATTAAATATAGTTTTTACACTCTTTATACTTTTAAAAAAAGAATAAATTATTAAATTCCCTTTTAAACACTTTACTTAAAGCGTTTAATACCGTCTTTCAGTTATTAAACATTAAGTGTCATTAATAAAACTTAGCCTTTATAATAGCCCCCTTTCTTATATTCTATTTAGTCGATCATAATAATAGTGAAACTTTAAAAGTCTTATACTCTTCGTAATAGTCTTTTATAGAGTTTTCCGATACTTTAACATCTTCTTTTTATTCGAATCTTTAAACTGACACTTATTAAAAACTCGTAGTTTTATTTAATTATAGTCGTCGTATCCGTTTATAAATTATTATCGTATTAAAATCTTGTTTATTTATAAAGAAAAACTAATTAAATAACTCTTTATAAATATAAGTGTGATATTATTACTACGCTTCGTTTATTAATAAATATAGATCGATATTATTAAAAGCTCGTAGTTCTATCCGAATATCGGTCTGTTTATATTTATAAAAATAGAATTTAATATCGTTAAAAGGTTATAGTTTCTTAAAATACTGTCCTCTTTTTAAGAAAGTCGTTATAATAGAAATATCATGATTCCTTCGTCGTGTTTCGTCCGAACTTAAATAATAGTCGATATTATTAAAAGCTTATAATTCTTTTAATATAAAAGTTATATCTGTTTAAAAAGTAGTGATTAATATTATATAAAGCTCGTGGTTTTTTTAATATTAACTTCCTTTTTATAAAGTAATCGTGACGAAGATATCGATCGATTCTAAATATTTATAAAGAGTATTTATAAAATAAAAGTAGATTAAAGTAAATTAATTCACGGTAATACAACGCTTCGTTTTAAGTCAATGATATAGTTCAGCTCGTAGTGATATAATATATCGTCTTTTTCTTCACTTAGAATTCGTCTTTAAGACTTCTTATTCCTTACGTAAATCACTAAATAAATATATAAAGGGGTAAGAAGCTCAGTATATATCGAGAGTAAGAACGTCGAATAAAAGTAAAGATAAAAACAAGGCCACTTAAAGAGGGGATAAATAGAACTGATTATATAAAAGCTTAAAAGTTAATTCTTTATATCTATTTTAATAGACCTTAAAATATAAATCAAAAGTCAAGTAATAAAGTGGAGTAAAAAGTATATTATTAATATGTGTTTTTAAAAGAAAAGAGTGAGTATTATAACGAGTGTTATTCCCTCTGACTAATTAATCACTTGACTATTAGTCACTTGACTTCTATTTGACTTCAGCCTTATTATAATATAAAGATATTTAACTTTATAAACAATGACTCGAATATAATACTCTCAAATATAATCAAATCCTTATATTAATCGAATATTAATTACTTAGTCTTTTAGTCTTCGTAAATATTATATATAAATAAGCGACGATCTTTAATTAATAATTAGTCAGCGTTAACTTACGCTAACTTTATATAAGTAAGACACCTTTAGTCTTAAACTCTCGCCGACTCATTTTAAGTCAATAAAAGGCCTGCGTCAACTTACGTCAACTTGCGTTAACTTACGTTAATCTTATATAAGTATAAAGCCGTATTAAAGAGCCGCACCGCTAAGTTAAATTAATATGAATATCATAAATCAATACGATATATAGCTCAGTATAACTAATATTATTATCTATAATATAAAGGCAAATATATAATAAAAAGGATAGATTAAATAATAAGAATTAAATAAAATATATTATAGCTCGGCTTCCTCGGCTTTATTTATTATAGTTTCAATTATAAGATTTAACTCAGTGTTATCTCTTTCGTTATTATCTTTAAACGGGTCTATTTAATTAATAAATTCATTTACGCCCGTAATAATTATATTATTTAAAGATCTCTTAATAAACAAATATAAACTATTAATACTTTTATATCGAGTATAATATATATTAAACTCATCAATCTTTTCTATTAAAAGTATGACTTTTTTAATGAGAATATTAATCGAGAGCCAAGCGTTTATTGCATTTATTAATTACTCTTTTTTTTAAGGCGACGTTTAACCGCTAGTTTATAATTGTCGTACTCTTATAAACATATCTAATACTATAGAGTGTATTATATATATCCTTAATATATACTCTTTAAAAACCCTTTTTACTTGAGATTATAAAGCGTTTACTTATATATTTATAAGATATATTTAATTAAAAATAATATCCGTATTATATATTGAGTTCTTAAACACTTTCAAATTGATTTTATAACTGTTATTTAAGTGCTTTAATTTAAGATCTACGGCCTTAAAAGAATATAATGCCTTATATTAATTGATTAAACTAGAACTTTAAATATAATATCAGAGTAATAAAGCATCTTATAGATATAATTCTACTGATAAACGTTAATAAATTAAATAGTTAATAGATTGACAAAGCGGCGTAAAAGACTTATATCGTTATATTTAATTATATAGTTTATAATAAGAAATAATTCAATCTTTTAAATAAGCTTATATATAATTATAAACTCTGAATCTTTATAAGTGCTGCCTTTTTAAGCCTCTCTTATAAAGGCGAGTAAATGAATGTCTTTAATAAGTTATATAAACTCAGTCAATATATATTTAATAAGCTCTTTATTAAATGTTTTTATCTTCTTAAGCTTTTTAAATTAATAATCAGACAAATAACCCTTCTTTTATATAACACTATATAATATAGTTAATACTCGAGATATAAAGATTTAAGTTATAAATAGAGCAAATATATGATATTATATATTTTCTCGAGAATAAACATTACGGCTTATTATAGTCATATCTTTTTAAAGAGAGTGATTTGACTTTTATTTTACGCTTAAAGAGAAATACGTCCGAATAATAAAAAACTGCTGGTTTAAATAAATATAAAACTATATTAATATAGACAGAATCTAATTATTATCACGGGCCTGCCTTTAAAGCTACGTGTAATCCTTTATTGAGCCTGGCACAAGAAGAGAATAAGTCAAGTGATCTGTCACGTGATTTCCTTACGGACTGTTATAGGCCATCTATAAAAGAGAATAGCTTTAAACTTGACTTATATCAAGTTTATAAACTTAATCTATTCTTTTTAACGTCGAGTACTCGTCTCTTATTTTCTCTTTAACTTTAAATCTTTAATAAAACTGCTTTTTATTCTTTTAATTATTTATTATACTTATATATATTATAAGTAAGAGTGACTATTAAAGGGCTAATAAATTGAGTTCGTGATAATTATATTTATTATATAGTTTAACAGCTCGACGTTACTTGTTTTAAACTGCTCGATTATAATATATAGTTAATTAATCGTTATAATAAAGATAAAGTCGAGTTTTAAAAGAGTCATAGTCTATACTTATTAAAAGTACTGAGGCGGAAAGGCTTAATTAAATAAAGAAGATATTGTCATATATTAAATAAGTTTTTATAATAGAACTTTCATTTTTAAAGATAGTATTAAATTGTCAAAACTCCGTCTTTTTTATAAACAGTCGTTCAATAATAAGTATTATTAAATAATCAACGTTAAGATATATTAAATTAATACTTTAAGCGTAGACTCGACGGATTATATTAATAATAAGACTGTATATAATATCGACATTGATTATATCTCCGTCTTTTAATATCACTAGCGTGAATAGTATATCTTTAATAGATAACTAATAGTATAAATTATATATAGATTATAAAAGGCTTATAAACGGAATGTCTAGACATTTTATTATAACAGCGGTTATTATTGCCTTCATCGCCGTTTTATGACTAAGTTAAACATCACGCACGGTTTTCTTTCAATTGATATTATTTTAATAGAAGATAGTTTAAAGATTATTAGCCAACTCCGTCTTTAAATACACTTAATAAACGTTAGTAATATATATAAAACTATTCTATATACGTTATTTTATATTAATCTACACTGACTTACGCTGACTTACGCTGACTTACGCTGACTTACGCTGACTTACGTTGACTTACGCTGACTTACGTTAACTTACGCTGACTTACACTAACTTACGCTGACTTACGCTAACTTACGCTAACCTTATATAATAGATAGATATTAAACATGGCTCAAGAGATAGAGAGATCAATATATACTCAGACACTGTCAGTAACTGACTTAAGACGCTTATTAGCTGTCTTATAACTATAGTATATATTAAAGCCAGATAAAGTCTTAATGACTCGTCGCTTGACTCTAGATCTAATCAGATATATATCTAATAGTAATTAAAAGAAATTCGAGGTCTTCTTAACTTAAGACGCGTAGACAATACTAATAATTATAAAGATATGTCGAGACATTATTATAGAATCATATCGAGCACAGTAATTCATCTATTTAATATATTGATTACTTATTAAAATAATTAAGAACTCGTTTTAAACCGGTATAATAGCTTTAATTATTTAAAACGCTCAAGGAAAGTTAAGACGTTCTTTAATACTTATATGATCCCACTGACTATAATTGTTGGTATTACCACAGAAAAGCCTGTATAAGAGCTCTTAACTAGCAATTCTGTCACGTGGTTTGAGACTTGCTACACGAGCAGGCCACCCTATCTGTGAGGGTAATCCAATCGTATTGTAGCTTG
>Ga0302221_10002145_pt1 | contig 12430 bp, 10 predicted proteins | sample II_Palsa_E2_1_FD_193517 | JGI IMG/M metagenome (GOLD analysis project Ga0302221, IMG submission 193517) | Peat permafrost microbial communities from Stordalen Mire near Abisko, Sweden - II_Palsa_E2_1 | ecosystem: Environmental > Terrestrial > Soil > Palsa > Peat permafrost | place: Sweden... | reverse complement strand
CCAAATACCTTGGCAGAAGACACGTCAGAAGATGTCTTAGTTGTATCTGTAGTTGTAGTCTGCGCGCTAGCGATTCCTACAGCCATCAAACTTACAACCGACAATGCTACTGTTTTCTTTAATGTAGAATAGTTCATAGTTTTAAGATTAAACAATTTTAATTGTGATTTTTTTTCAAAATTAGTAATTATGTTTGAAACGATTACCAAATTTTGTTCCAAAAATCATATTACTTATACAAATAAAGTAAAAAGATTGTTTAAATAAAGTTGATAAATACACTTAATATGAAATATCTACCTGTAAATCAGCGGCTTTTTCTCTATAATAGAAAAAATTTCGTTTCAAGATTAAAACCCTCATCCATAGCTATTTTCAATGCAAATGATGAATTTCCACGTAGTGGGGATCAAACTTTTGTATTTAAACAGAATGCGGACTTTTTTTATCTTACAGGTATCGATCAGGAACAAAGCATATTAATTTTATTTCCTGATTGTCCTAATACACTATACAAAGAAGTACTGTTTTTAAGACAAACCAGTGAACATATTGCTGTTTGGGAAGGACATAAGTATACTAAAGAGGAAGCAAAACAGGCTTCAGGGATTGAAAGTGTATTTTGGCTGAGTGAATTTGACGCTATTTTACATAGTATTATCAATTACGCGGAGAACATTTACATCAATACAAACGAAAACGATCGTTTTAGCTTTGACGTGCCATATCGCGACCTTCGCATGTTGGATAAATTGCGTGCGCAATATCCATTACATCATTATCAGCGATCGGCTCCAATCATGCGTGATCTGCGGGTAGTGAAATCTGAAATTGAGATCGAGCTGACCAAAAAGGCTTGCGCTATCACTCGTGATGCATTTATCCGCACGCTTAAATTTGTAAAACCCGGCGTTGCCGAATATGAAATTGAGGCTGAAATAACGCATGAGTTTTTAAGGCAACGTGCAACCGGACATGCATACTCGCCGATAATAGCATCCGGAAGAAATGCCATAGTACTGCATTATATTGACAATAACCAGGTTTGTAAGGATGGTGATGTGATCCTATTCGATTTTGGCGCCGAGTACGCCAACTACAATGCCGACATGAGCCGCTCAGTACCTGTAAACGGCCGTTTTACGAAACGCCAGCGCCAGGTTTATGATGCGGTGTTAAGGGTTATGCGCGAAGCGACTAAGTTAATTGTAGCCGGTGCCGTATGGAATGATTACCATGATGAAGTTGGTAAAATAATGACCAGTGAACTAATCGGCTTGGGCTTATTGGATAAACACGATGTTGAAAAACAAGACCCTAAAATGCCTGCGTACAAAAGGTACTTTATGCATGGTACATCGCATCATTTAGGGTTAGATGTGCATGATTTTGCCAGCAGATACAAACCTTTTGAAGTTGGAAATATTTTAACCTGCGAACCGGGTATCTACATACCACAAGAAAACTTAGGCATTAGGCTGGAGAATAATATATTAATTACCAAAGACGGAAATGTCGACCTGATGGCTAATATTCCAATTAATGGCGATGAAATTGAATCAATAATGAATTCGTAAGTTCTAAGTTCCCCTCCCTGGGGGGGGGCGAAGGAGATGCGCAATAGCAGGTGTGAGTTTCTACGCTATGCTAATAATATTCATCCAAAAATTTATATAGGTTAAATTCAGGATCAACTAAAGCTTTGGCAATATCTTGCTGAAGCTTTTTTTTGTCGATAGTAGCCATTCTCTTTTGCTGAATCAACTTGTAGGCTTTATCAGCAAGTAACATTTCCTTGCGATGATGTTTTTTATGCGTTGCAGAGATAATAAACTCGATAATCGCGCCAACCCCATCCGCCTGTGATGCTACACTCTTAAAAACAGGAACCTGATCAGTTAGTTTTTTAAGATTATTGGCAAAGGCATCTGCGCCATCCCGATCAGCTTTGTTAACAATAAAGGCATCGGCAATCTCCATCAGGCCCGATTTAATATTTTGTATCTCGTCGCCACTCTCGGGCACTAACACAACCAGGGTAACATCGGCAAGGCCGGCAATCTCCACTTCGCTTTGGCCTACGCCAACTGTCTCCACAAAAATATAATCAAAACCGGCGGCACGCAGTACATCGGTCATCTCAATGGTTTTTGCGGATAATCCACCCAATGATCCGCGAGTAGCCAGCGAACGTATATAAACTTTCGGGTTATTAAAATAAGCCGACATCCGTATTCTGTCGCCTAATAAAGATCCAAAGTTAAAAGGGGAAGTGGGATCGATAGCTAAAACAGCTATTTTATTATTTTGGGCGATAAGATCACCAATAAGTGCATTAACCAGGGTGCTTTTACCTGCTCCCGGAGGCCCTGTTATACCTATAATAGGTGTGGACTTAGTAAGATGCAGACTTTTTAAAAGCTCATCGGCGCCACGCAGCCCATTCTCAACAATGGTTAAAGCCCTCGCAACCGATTTAAAGTTATCGCTGTTTAAAGATAATAAAATATCGGGAGCGGTTTTTGATGCCATTGCAGTGCAAATGAAAATAAATTACCACAAGATATTTAATTATTTGCCCGAAAATTATTTGTTTAGATAAAAAAGCGAATATTTACAGGATCAATACATATCAATATAGTGTCAAAACCATCCATACTGCTCACCTTCGATTCCATGAAATATCCAAACTCTGGTTTTTTCTCCTTCGGGAAAAGCCTGGGCGATGCGATATTGACTCAAAATAAGGCACGTTACAAGCTGTATTATTATGTACATAAAAGGTCGACTTACTTATTTAACCGAAAAGTAAGCCTGGTATACCTGTCAAAACTTCACAAACTATTTTTCCCTGAGCCGAAACGATTTGAGCTGATACATTTTACCGACCAGTATTGCAGGTTAAAGCCGCAAAAGGTAAAAGGCAAGAAAATATTAACCATACACGATATTAACCCGGTACACGAGCAAAGCAAATCGCCCCAGAAAATAGAAAAACACCTTAATAAATTAAGAGGTTATATAAATGCTTGCGATAAGGTTGTAACCATATCGAATTTTGTAGCTAAGGATATTTTAAAATATTTCCCGGAAGCCGAAGGTAAAGTGAGCGTGATATATAATGGTGCGGATCAATTACAGGTTACTGAAGGCCATACCCCAAAATATCAACCTAAAAAAGCATTTTTATATACTATAGGTTTTATAGCCCCTAAAAAGAATTTCCATGTATTGCCGCCCTTATTGGTAGGTAACGATTACGAATTGATTATAGCGGGCATAGAAACACCGTATAAAAATGTGATAATGGAGGAAGCGCAAAAGTTTGGCGTTGCTGACAGGGTGAAAATCACCGGTACTATAACAGAGGATGATAAAGCCTGGTATTATAAAAACTGCGAAGCTTTTGTTTTCCCATCCATAGCCGAAGGTTTTGGTTTACCGGTTATTGAGGCGATGCATTTTGGTAAGCCGGTTTTTTTATCAACCCATACATCGCTACCCGAAATTGGCGGCGATGCCGCTTTTTACTTTGATAGTTTTGAACCGGAAGTCATGCAAAGCGCTTTTGCGAAAGGCATGGAAGCGTTTAAAACTAATGATATGCAGCAAAAAATTATAGCCCATGCCATGCAGTTTGATTGGGAAGAAACCGCTCGCCAATACCTGAAATTATACGACGAATGCCTCGGTTTATAATGACAATTTAATTATAGCGTTAATTAGCTAATTACTTTAGATTTGCATTCTTTTATTTAATTATTTGATGAAGACATATTTCAGGCTACTCTCTTTTGCAAAACCCATCGAGAAGTACGCCATACCATACATTATATTTACCCTGCTTTATGTAGTTTTCAGCACAACGGTGTTTACCTTGTTAACACCGCTTATGAATACACTTTTCTCTGCAGATAGTAATGCAACTCATGTTGTACATGCTATGCCAAAAAGTGCTTTAGATGTTACCGGGTGGTTTAATTATTACATGGACTACTTTATACGTACGCATGGTGCCTGGGGCGCATTGCAGTTTGTATGTATAACGCTGATAGTAACCATATTTTTAGGTAACTTTTTTAGATACCTATCTGCCCGCACCATGGAAAATCTGCGGGTACATACACTGTTAAATCTGCGTCGCAGGGTTTTTAATAATGTGATGGATATGCACCTGGGTTTTTTTAATAATGAACGTAAGGGCGATATCATATCAAAAATAGCATCAGATGTTCAGGTGGTGCAATACTCGGTTACCGGTACCTTACAGGTAATATTTAAGGAGCCAATCACACTGATTGCATTTATGGTAATGCTGTTCATTTACTCGGCTAAACTTACCTTTTATTCATTAATGGTGGTGCCCGTTTCGGCTTTTATCATCTCTAAAATTGTAAAGAAGCTTAAATCACAAGCGATAGCGGCGCAGCAAACTTATGGTAACATGATCAGTTATCTTGACGAGGCGCTATCTGGTGTTAGGATTATAAAAGCGTTTAATGCCACCAATTTTATCAAGAATCGCTTTGATAATGAGAACGTAAAATATTCAAGGATAATGCGTTCAATGGCCAGGCGACAGCAATCTGCTTCGCCGGTCTCCGAGGCATTATCAGTAACCATGATCTCCTGTATAGTGTTGTATGGTGGCTATCTTATCCTCAACCATAAATCAGATCTTAACGCTGGGCAGTTTATTGCCTACATAGCTATATTTTCACAAGTAATGCGCCCGGCCAAAGCCATTTCTGATTCCTTTAGCGGTATACACTCAGGGATAGCAGCGGGCGAACGCGTGTTAGCACTTTTGGATGAAAAACCCGCTATTATTGATGCGGCTAATGCGAAACCTATCGGGGAATTTAAAAACGAAATAGAATTTAAAGATGTATGTTTTGCCTACGGCGATAGACAAGTTTTGCAAAACATTAATATAACCGTTCCGAAAGGAAAAACGATTGCGTTGGTTGGCCCATCGGGTGGTGGTAAATCTACTTTGATTGACCTGATACCGCGTTTCATTGTGCCACAATCTGGGCAGGTATTAATTGATGGAGTTGATATAGCAACAGTTACTGTTGATTCAGTAAGAGGTTTACTGGGTATAGTAAATCAGGAATCGATATTATTTAACGATTCTATTTTCGGCAATATAGCCTTTGGTAAAACAGATGCTACAATGGAACAGGTAATAGCTGCTGCTAAAATTGCCAACGCCCATAACTTCATCATCGAAACCGAAAAAGGCTACGAAACCAATATCGGCGACCGTGGTACCAAATTATCAGGCGGGCAAAAACAGCGGATTTGTATAGCCCGTGCGGTGCTGGCTAATCCGCCTATTATGTTATTGGATGAGGCTACATCTGCCTTGGATACTGAATCAGAAAAATTAGTGCAGGATGCCTTAAACAACCTGATGAAAAACCGTACCTCATTAATTATAGCACACCGTTTAAGCACCATCCAAAACGCTGATTTGATTCTTGTTTTAGAGAGCGGTAAAGTTGTGCAGCAGGGTACTCACCAGGAATTGTTAAACCAGGATGGTTTGTACAAAAGGCTCATCAATATGCAAACCTTTAACGGGGACTGATATAATCAATAGCCTTTTTGTATTTTTCGATAGTAACTGGCCAGCTATAATTTTCGGCAACATATTTCTTCGCGTTCTCGCTTAAAACGGTGGTGTCAAAATTAGGGTTGATGATGGTGTTTAATGAGTTTTTGAAGCTGTCATAATCATTGAATAAAAATCCGGCGTCGCTGTCATTAATGTGATCCTTTAGTACTTCACATTTCTCATTGGCTATAACAGGCACACCATAAGCCATGCTTTCCAATGTCACTAACGACAGGCTTTCATACAGCGATGGGATAACCAAAGCCCTGGCCTTTAAAAGCAACGATGTTTTAATGTCATCAGCTACAAAGCCTGTTAATATAATATCAGGATTGGCGGGAGCATCCATAAATAGCTCGCCCACAACAACAAGCTTTAAATTGCTATCCGAAGCTTTTTTATAGGCCGAAAAATAATCAAACAGTATGCCGCAACCCTTTGATGGATCAACGCGGCCAATGTATATCAAAAACGGATCTCCGGGTTTTACTATATCATCAATAATTTGTGGTGCTATCTCTTTCGGTGGATCAATCCCCACGCCAACAATTTCTGAGAATATAGCCTCGTTATGAAATTGCTGGTTTACAAAATGTTGCTCGCTTAAAGTATTATAAAGTATAGCCGTGGGTTTTTTAAAGAAATCCTTAAATATATTCAGATAGATAGGTGGCTCATCGTGTGCTGTTGGTACCAAAATCGATTTCTGCGGAGCCACATCCATCCCAAATACTGTTGGGTAATACAAATAGGTGAAAAAAATCAGCGCATCGTATTGGGATTGATTTTCTGTAAGATAATTGACAAGGGCTGGTATATAAGGCCCCTGACACTTTATCCATTCCTCTTCCTTTTTTTTGATAGCATCTGTAGGTTGCACCTTTTCAAAGGCATTTAATAAACCAAACAGGCGTAAGGCTTTTTGATATAGCCTTCGTTTACCAATTAATAGCCGGCTCAATGAGTTGAATTTTTTCCAGTTTCTTGATTCCTCCACTGCAAATCTGCGTACGGTTATGTCATTTACAATACTAATTCCCTCAGTATACTCATTCTTCCATGATAAATAATCTTTGGCGCAAGAGGTAAGCACCTCCACATCGTAAATGTCTTTTAACTTTTCAGCTATAATCCGGCAGTGGTATTCGGCGCCGCCGTTAACTTCCAAACCATAACGCTGTACAATAAAGGCTATTTTTTTTCTCAAAATCTATCTGGTCATTGTACTGCTTATGTAGCAATAGTATCGTAAAAATTGTTTTGCAGTACCTGTTTATTAATATCCTTAATATGTATCAGGCAATAATCTTCGTTTTTTGATGGCAGGTAAAAATGTTTTTTATAACCTATCACTTCTTCGTGCACAGCATTTTTCCATTTTATTACCCCATTTAATTTAAATATCCTGAATTGGTAGTCCGGGAAGTTTACGCGGTTGTTCTCGTCAATATTCCACTTCCACTGGTTTATATGTTCGGTGGTTAAGCCATTCACAATATTTATTCTCGGCACCAAAAAACAGTCGCGCTTACTTTTTTGCCTTAATATCTTTTTAATCTGCCTCACTAAAGTCTCCTTCGGTATCTCATCAGCATCAATCTGAAACAAGTAATCGCCTTTGGCATGTGCTATAAGCTTGTTTTTAAATGTAGCAAAATCATTGTTAAGCCTGGATTCAATAACAACCACCTTGCTTCTGTAATTATCAATTACCTCGGTAGTGGGGGCATCTTTATTGGTTACATCCTGCAAAATAATAATCTCATCATCCTCATCAATAATAGGGATCAGCATAGCAAGTAGTTTACTCAGTTCAACCGATTCGTTACAAACGGTAATGCCGTATGATATTTTTATTTTTTTTCGTGTAAAAAACATTACTGAGGGGAATTAATAAGTTGCTTTTCGTGAGTTGCGGGTTTAAGTATCCGGATGGTAAAAATGCTGAATTTAAAATTAAACCTGTCTTTTTTAAATAACTTTTCAAAAAAAGTGACAGGCGCGTTTATTTGTTTGGTAATGATTTCATTAATATGCTGAAGCTTATTGAATGCTTTTTCGTTAACATCATTTCCATCCAGCGTTATTAAAACATCATTATTTTTAGCCGAATTTAAGGGTTTGATCCTGTTTTTTAGGATGATGTTTGTATTTGGCTGTTCCCTGTTAATATAATTCGAAGAATCCACATCAATATATATTACCGAGCACCATGGCTCCAGTTTTGCAAGCAAATTTTCATTGCCGTTTTGTACAACTAAGCCAATATCATATTTCTTTTTTATGGATGATGAGTTTTTAAACCCCCACTTGCGCACAAAATTTTTATTAGAATTTGCTTCAATTTGTGCTGTTCTGTTTTGATATTCCTCCGAAAAGCGTGAAGTTTTACTCACAAAGTGATAGCAAATAGCGTCAAGCAGGGTAAATGTTTTTAAGCCTGATAATCGTAACCTTAAAATAAGGTCGTCATCCTCACAAAACATAGGGTTATACAAAGGGTCGAGGCCACCAATATTTAACAGCACCTGCCTGTTGGCGGATAAAAAAAACGATGTGCCAACATCTGGAATAATAACATCTTTATTTTTCTGCTGTATATCAAGCGCGAATTGATATAAGCCGTTTTTATCCAATGTATCAACATCAGCGCCAAAATCTTTAACAATTTTTCCCGGTCGTTCATCACCCGAAAATATGGGCGGTTCAATGGTGGTATAATAAATTACTAATTGCTCGGCAACATGCTTTTCCATGTTCTCGATAAATCCGGGTGTAAGTACCACGTCATTATGTGCAAAAGTCACATATTCACGGGTTGCCAGTTGTGTGCATTTGTTAAAGGTATCCGAAAAGGTTTTGTCTTCGGTAGAAATGAAATAAATAAGATTTTTATCCTGTAATGAATTTAGCCATTCATGTGTGCCATCGGTACTGTTATAGCTTGTAAATACAATTTCAACATCCGGGTATAATTCGCGTGTGGTATAATAAAAGTTCTTGCTGTATTCCAGGTTATTTTTTAACCCAACCAATAAAGAGATATTGTTTTTTATTGAATTCATTGGCTGTTTAACTAAATTGAGCTGTATTTTTATTGTGAATAAGCTCTAATTGTAAATCTTTCGATGCAAAGATAAGTACTTGTTTACGTAAGCCCTATTTTAGCAGGTATTATACAATGGAAAAAAAAGTAGCCGTAATAATACCCTTTTATAGGGAAGAATTATTACACAACGAAAGTGTATCACTACATCAATGTTTTAAAATTTTAGGTAACCATACTATCATAGCCATAAAGCCCGAGAGGCTGGTTTTACCTGAAACTATTACTCAATACCCTTTTTCTAAGATTACCTCTTTTAATAATAGTTTTTTTGCTAATGTACAAGGCTACAATAGGCTAATGCTTTCTGCTGAATTTTATGATAAGTTTATTGACTACAAGTACGTTTTACTATACCAGTTAGATGCATTTGTTTTTAAAGATGAGTTGCTTTATTGGTGTAACCAGGATTTTGATTATATAGGCGCACCTTGGATGCGAAAAAAACAATACCCGAATATAATTATAGCCACACTGTCAAAAGGATTACAATATTTTGCTAAACGTTATGATATTAAAAAACACGGATTGCCCAGCAAAAAGCAATTTGACGATAGTGTAGGAAATGGTGGATTTTCGTTGAGGCATGTGCCTCTGTTTTATAAAATATGTGTAGAGCAACGCGAGAAAATAATTGAATATAATAAGCATACCACGCACCATTTTAATGAAGATGCTTTTTGGGGAATTGAGGTGAATCGTAAAAAAAGAGTATTAAACATACCTGATTATGCAACAGCCCTGAAATTTGCTTTTGAGATGGCACCCGGGCGGGCTTATAAGATTAATAATAATCAGCTGCCATTTGGCTGCCATGCATGGGACAAGCATATTGATTTTTGGAAGGATATATTTAAGCAACAAGGGTACACTATATAGCTATCACCGTTTTATATGGAAAATTTGCCGCTGGTTTCAATAGCTTTATGTACTTATAATGGTGAAAAATATCTATCCCAACAGATAGATACTTTGCTGGCTCAAACCTATCATAATTTAGAGATTATTGCCGTAGATGATTGCTCAAGTGATAACACACATAATATCCTTTTAAATTATGCTAAAAAATATCCTGGTTTTACTGTTTACAGGAATGAAATAAATGTAGGTTTCCTGAGAAATTTTGAAACTGCTTTAGAATACTGTAAAGGCGAATATATTTCGTTTTGTGACCAGGATGATTTATGGCATCCGAATAAAGTAGAACTAACTGTTGCCGCTATTAAGGATAGTCAATTTGTTTATCACGATTCGGAATTTATTGATGATGATAATAATTTGATGGGTAAAAAAATGTCTGACATCTTTAAATTTTATCGTGGAGACAGGCCTGAACCTCTTTTGTTAGACAACTGTGTGTCGGGCCATGCAATGCTTGTCAGGCGCGATCTCATAAAACATGCCTTGCCTTTTAAAAAAGGTTTTTATCATGATTGGTGGTTAGCTTACGTAGCTACCAATGTTGGAAAGATAGATTTTATACCGGATTGCTTGGTGCAGTATAGACAGCATAAGGGTAGCAATACAGATTTGCTGGATCTAAGCAAAGGTGAAAAAAGAAAACTTGGGGCTGCATCAATAACAAAAAAGTTGTTAAACGAAAAACGATGGCTTGAACATTGTTTAAGTTATCAGGAAAACAAAAATCCGGAATTTGTTAAAACGCTTTATCAACTATATATTGGAAGATTTAATTCTTTTACTGCCATAAGCTTTTATCTTTTCTTAAAAAAGCATGCAGATGTACTTTTCTTTTTTCAAAATTGGAAAAAGAAGGCGCTATATAAATATATATGGGGGTATAAAGCCAAGAATTATTGGTATTCCTATGTTAGGCCTAATAAGGATAAGATATTAAAACTTGAAGATTAATATATCAGCGCCGGTGATCACCCGGAAAAATATGTTTTAAACACATAATATTTCAACTTCCAGTAAAGCCTTGATTTTTTATAAAATTTATTCTTTAGTACAGCGTAAGCAATGCCGGATGGGAATTTTAACGCGACCAGCCTTTTTATAAATTCTTTAAAAGTCACCTTTTCCATATAAACACACTCGGCGGCTGTAAAAGCCCCAACATTTATAGGCAAATAATCTTTCCATTTGTTATGTAATATTAAGGTATCCTCCATCCATTCACGGCTATATTTTCCTTCAGAAAGGTGATTAATTAATATTTCATAAGTAACGGCTACTTTATAACGCGACCCAACGGCTATTGAATAGTCAATGTCGTAAGCGTGAAATCCTTTGAACGTGTCTTCGTCAAACTTAAATTCAGTTGCAACTTTACTTGTTGTAGCCAACCATACACCATCAACACATGCTACACGTTCAAGTAAGCTGTTTTTAGGATTTCTATAGTCATGATAAGTTTCTTTTTTTGAGTACTTGTAGCTTTGAATAATATTGCAAAAAGTGTTTTTTATACCTAATCCTTCCCAGGTTGATGGCGTAAATGGTTTATAACTGCCTCCAACAACGCCCAGCAAACCAATATCTATGTTATTGTCAAAAATATTTTTTAGAATCGGGCCCCAGTTATTAGTTTTTATAATAATATCCTCATGCATAAAGCAAAGTATATTATACCTGGCTTGTTGTATGCCGCTGTTATAAATTTCGCAAATGCCTTTGCTGGCATCGCTGTTATTGATTGCTATTATCTCAAAGGGTACGCCAATAGTGATCTCAATATTTTCGGTAACCTGTTGTAATTGGTTGGGATCAGCCGAAGCGATTATTATGGAGATCATTTAATTTAAAGGCAGATTTACGCTTGCAAATATAACAATCAATAAAAATAATGGATAGTGCCACACAAGGCATAAAAAATGGAGATTAGAGATCGGGTTATAAAATAGAGGCTATCATGAAACACCAATCCAACAACACCAGCCTTTAAATATAAAACCCTACCCTCTAATCTCCATTAAAGATTAGCAGATCAGGATTTAAAGCTCTTATCACACAATACCCAAACCAAGCCTTATAATCCTAATCACTAATCTGAAATCTTGTTTAGTCAAATTTAATACCTAAGCCAATTTGAAATACCTGGTTGCGGTAATCAGGCACGTATGAATCTCCGTAACCGTCACCCTGGTTAAAGTCTATAGTATAACGTGCACGTAACTCAACATTTTGGTTAAGGTCAAAACTTACGCCAATCACACCATCAAGAAAAGTATTGTTGCCATTATTATTGTTCTGATGATCCTGCTCAGTAATGGTGAAGCCACTGCTATAGGTGTTAGTAGTATTGGTTAAGAACGATAATTGTGGGCCAATCAGGAAATTAAATCCTGGCGCTAAATGAAACTTAGCTAACAATGGCACGTCAATAAAATCTTCCCGAGAGGTAAAATGTCCGTCAGGTGTGCTCGCACTGTATCCCTTTTGTGAGTACAAAACTTCCGGCTCGAAGGATAGTGGATAAATCAATGGTACATCAAGAAATAAACCAGCGTTAAAACCTGCAATTGTACCCGTGCTAACTTGATTATCATAACCAGCTACAGTATTGGCAAGGTTTAAACCACCTGTAATACCAACTCTTACCCGATTAAAGTCGTCGTGATTGTCTTCTTCTCTTCTGTGGTGCCTAACTACCACCCTGCGTGGGCCATAATAATATTCCTGCGCGCTAACCGAACCTGCAAACATGAGGCCCATTGCTAATAGTAAAAGAACTTTTT